>SDBV01003091.1_pt1 | contig 24777 bp, 23 predicted proteins | sample 2277081 | NCBI WGS metagenome assembly SDBV01 (sample SAMN10402039, study PRJNA504765) | marine sediment metagenome | isolation source: marine sediment core GS10_PC15, 223 cmbsf | place: Arctic Ocean: Southern Knipovich Ridge | collected 2010 | reverse complement strand
GAATGAGTCAGAATCCGAGTCTGGGAGGATGAATTCAATCCCATGCTTCATTATGAAAAGCCTACTTGTCAAACCGCCCCTTCCGATCCTTACGCCGGCTCCTTGAATTAGCCCCTTTCTCGTGAATTCAGCGAGATGGTAGCTTATGGTGGGCTTCGAGACCTTGAGGATTCTTGAGAGGTCAGTTAGAGTGTAGGGTTGCTGAGCAAGCAGGTTCATCATTGCTTCCCTCACCCTTCCCTTCGCTGCTTTTGGCCTCTTCCCGCTCTCGCTGAGGGACGTTACGTCTCCAAGAACTACCAATCCGTATTGTTAGATTAATTGTACCCAAAGATATATGCTTGCCCATGAAGAAAAAAGTAGGTAAAACTAGGGTGAAATATTGAAATGACTTCAGAACCAGGCATGCTCTTTCGAACCGATGAAGAACGATCAGGTCCTAAAAGGAAAAGAGACGCACGGACGTTAATCGTGTATGGGACCGTAGAGAAGGATGAATTCAGAAGTTGGGGGGAGGCCTTTGAATCTAGATTTCCCGATATCACGATTGATTACAGACGAGAATATGTCTATGGAAGTCCTCCACCCATGGCTAAGAGGATAATGGAGGAAATGGAGTCAGGAGCAGAGACGGCCGACGTTGTAATAGCTTCAGTCCCTCCTTTACTTCAGATGCAGGAACTAAATCTTCTTAGTTCGTACAAATCCCCCGAATCGGATTTCTATTCGCCGGAGCTCGTCCAAAAGGATGGGTTTTGGAATTCGATCATATCTCTTCCAACGGTCCAGATATACAACACTGATCTTCTCGATAAGGAGGAGCTCCCGACTTCAGTCTTTGACCTAACTGACCCAAGATGGAAGGATGGGATAGCAGTTCATGATGTCAACCTCGGTACCTTCGGATCTGCTTGGCTTGCCCCTCTGAAACCCGTATTTGGCCTCGAGCCCTGGGCCAGGTTTGTCGACGGGCTATCTAAGAATAAACCAAAACGATTTGCACTGTTCGACGATCTCGTCGACTCTGTCGCTAACGGCGATGTCAAGATTGGTTTGACGGCATTATTGCATGATCTTATAAAAGCGAAAGATGCGAAGAGGCCCCTAGATAGGTTGAGACTGAAGGAAGTACCAATGCTCACCACTTCTAATGCCATTGCGATCGTTCGCGGAGGCAAACACCCTACCTCAGCAGAGTTCCTGATCGACTTCCTTCTTTCGCGGGAGGGTCAGCAGATTATCGGCGGAACGTATGTTCGGATACCAGCAAGAGGAGATCTAGGTTCGTTGTATTCAATGGCTGGGGTTGCCCCAGACGAAGAAGCAATTTTTTTCCCCACACCTGAATCATGGTCATCGTTGAATAAGGATCTTGAGCTTTTCCGAAAGAGTTTTTCATAGGCACCTGTTAGTTAAAATAATACTAACCTCCACCATATAACGACTGCTTCTCCTGACATAAGACGAAATGGTCTCAAGAGCCGTAATTGGCGGAGTCGTAGTAGTGGCAATTGTTGCGGTCGCAGGACTTTTAGCGTTCTCTGGAATGATACCGGGTCTAGGGGGTCCACCTGCGTCAGGGACAGTTCTCGTTTACGGAAGTGTCGATGTAGAGGACATCCAGCCAGTGATAGACGCCTTCGAGGCGGCGAATCCAGACATCAGGATAGAGTACATAAGAGGTTCGCCGAGTGAGTTATTCACCCGAATCACCACCGAGCTAGATGCTGGGGCACAGTCAGCAGACCTCACGCTGGTAAGCTTTCCTGGTACATTACAGCTGATAAGAGAGGATGTCTATAGGCCGTACCGATCTCCAGAGGCAGCTGCGTATCCAGCCGATCTTAAGGCTCCAGATGGACTCTGGACGTCTGTGATCCTTCTGGGGCAGGTCATCGTATACAATACGAACCTGGTCTCTGCCGAGGATCTTCCAAAAACACTATCAGACTTGACCGATCCGAAGTGGAACGGCAAGATAATAATGCATGACTACAGCAGAGGAACGACTTCGACTCAGATATGGGGCTCAATGGCTGAGCGGATTGGTGAGGAGGCAGTAGTGAAGTTCCTTACCGACCTCGAAGCCAACGTAGACCCATCTCTTCAGAGCAGGACGGGCATCCAGTCAGATGATGTGGCATCCGGCGAGTTCCATATTGGTATCGTAGCTCAGCTCCATGATGTTGTCGCTGCAAAGTTGGCTGGTGCACCAATAGAGATCCTCCAACTAGAGGACTTTCCACTGATGCAATCTCCAACACCAGCGGCTATACTGAAGACTGGAGCGAATCCAGAAGCTACAGAAGTCTTCGTCGACTTCTTGCTCAGTGATGAGGGTCAGATAGCCTTCGGGAATGTCGTGGTAAGATTTTCAGCAAAACCGGGTGTAGCCGCTAGGTTCACAATACCGGGCTCAATACCTGAGGGGATGGATGTATTCCCGTATCCGACTCAAGACGTCTTCGACAATATAGACACGTGGACTGAGAAGTTCAGGGTAATAGCAGGTAAGTAGCAGGGAGAAGCTAGTATTTCTCCCTCTCCAAAATTTTTAGATTTAGATAATAACTTATTACTGGTAGGGGTGCCCTCACGTGTAGATGAATAGGAATCTCCTCCCCATCAGATTCCCAATCACTAGGAATCCCCTCGCCATCCTCTTCTGGGTAGTTGTCGGATTCACTATAGTTCTGATATTATACCCCATATCATTCCTGCTCTTCGGCAGCGTATGGAGCACTAGGCCCGGCAGGGAGGGGAGTCTCACCCTGGTCAATTATATCGATGTTTTCTCTGATCCTCATACTCTCACCCTCCTGATAAATTCATCAACGTACGCACTGGGGAGCGCACTCCTAGCCATAACGATCGCTACAGGTTTGGCATTTATCACTACTAGAACAGATGCCCCCTTCCGAAATTACTTCAGATACGTACCCATCCTGCCCATAATCCTTCCAGGTATGGTCGATAACCTGGCATGGATATTCATCTTCCGTCCCAATACTGGGCTAGTAAATGTCTGGTTCAGGGATACATTTGGTCTTTCAAGCGATTTTGTCCTCTTCAACATCTACAGTATGCCAGGGATGATCTGGGTGATGGGGATCTCGCTCGCTCCTCTGGCCTACTTGGTGATCTCAGCTGCATTTTACCAGATGGACCCATCTCTTGAGGAGTCAGGCAGGATAGCTGGCATGCGGCTGAGAACTATTGTGAGAAAGATAACCATTCCTCTAATGATGCCTGCAATTCTCTCTGTATTCTTTCTGGTCTTCATAATAGCCTTCGAGTCCTTTGAGACACCGGCTATGATCGGCCTACCTGCAGGGATAGATGTCTTCATGTCAAATATATACCAAGCCATAGTCTGGAGCATACCTCCGAATTACGGTCTTGCGACCGCTAATGCCTCAATTCTGTTGGTGGTAACCGTCACCTTGATCTATCTCTATAGGAGAGCTACGAAGAGAGCGGAGAAGTTCCAGATTATCACTGGAAGAGGCTATCAACCAAGGCTGATGAGCCTAGGGCGGTGGAAGTACTTTGGCACGGCAATCTTGGTTGGATATGTTATACTCCATATAGGGATCGTATTCTCAATGGTCTTCCTCCTCTCTCTACAGCCCTTCTGGGATCCTCATGCTCTATTCTCTAGGATAACCTTCGAGCACTACGCTGCTGTACTAGGCCGCTCGTCGATATCCCGCGCGCTGATCAACAGCATTATAGTCTCCACCATAACTGCAACCGTTGTCGTCACAATGGCTGCTCTGGTATCCTATATCTCGAGAAAGAGCAAATTCAAGAGGCGTGGTTTTCTGGAGGGGGTAGGGATGCTGCCATTAGCCTTTCCGGGCTTTGTCATAGGACTGGGATTTCTCTGGATGTTCCTGACCCTGCCCATAGCGACCCTTGTCTATGGGACTCTAGGGGTGTTCGTGCTGGCATTCCTTGTCAAGTACCTGCCTCATGGGATAAGATTCACCTCTGGAGCGGTGATGCAAATCCACAACGACCTTGAAGAGTCCTCAGCGATAGCTGGTGCGGCCTGGACTAGGACGGTGAGGAAGGTTACAATGCCTCTACTTAGACCAGCTATGCTCGCAGGATGGGTGTATGTGTTTGTGGTCAGCTTCAGGGAGCTCAGCTCGGTCATCTTCCTTATCACTGCAAGAAATCAGGTCTTGTCGACAGTCCTCTGGGATCTGTTTCAGAATGGTAGCGTAGAGCTCTTGGCAGCGGCCAGCATACTGCTAACTATCTTCCTCTGGTCTGTCGTGGTTATAGCGATGGTAATCTTCCGATTAAAGCTGAGATAGCCTTACCGATGCCTCCAAGGTGCGTCTTTGGATTCTAGAAGAGTCCTCCGCTATTGCTGGCTCTGAATGGATTTGGTACTGTTCGCAGGATACCCTCCCACTCCTAAGGGGAGCTGTGCTAGCTGGATGGGTCTATTTTTTTGTTGTAAGTTTACGTGAGCTCAGTTCTGTTATCAGGAAAATAACCCAAGAAACCAAGTTCTCGCGACCGTACTTTGGGATCTGTTCATAAACGGGAGCGTAGAGCTTCTCGCGGCGGCGAGCATCTTGGTGACCCTATTCTTAGGGTCCATTGTAATATCAGCAACTCTTCTCTTCAAGATAAAACTGCGGTAGCCGAAACCCTTTTCCTATCCTAGAAAGGAGTCGGTTGGTATGAGCGAGCTGGTTGAGGGCAATGAATTCGTGTCTTCTCTGTTGAGAGAAGGCGAAATGAGATATCCTAATGACCACCCGTTTATGGAACTTTTCCATCTGGGAAAGCTATCCAAAGAAGAGCTCAGGGAATGGGCGATCAATAGATATTACTTCCACCGGCATATACCAGACAAAGATGCTGCCGTAGCTTCTAATTGTCCGTCCGATGTAAGAGGGTTATGGATCGGGAAGCTTATAGAAGAAGCCGGTGAAGGTGGCAAACCTTCCCATCCTGATCTCTGGTTGAGGTTCTGCGACGACTTGGGACTGGCGAGGAATGCTGTGATACAGGCGGAGGTTCTACCCTCCATAAAAATGGCAGTGGATGGTTATGTGAACCTGGGGAGACACAAACCGTGGAGAATTGGTGCGGGTGCATCGTTAACCGAGTTCACGGTTCCGAAGAAGATGGACAGGATGATAACGGCCTTCAAGACTCACTACCCATTTGTTACTGAAGAAGGTATGACTTTCTTTAAAGAACATAAAGAGGCGGATGAAGAACATGGAAAGCTCATAATCCAAATCCTTACAAATTACTGTAAGAGTCAGGTTGAGCAGGCAGAAGCCCGGGAAGGATATTTTTTTAAGCTTGATCTTCATCGAGTTATTTTGGATGCGGTTCACTACGAATTGTTGAGAAACAATGGAGGATAGATGATTAGTTAATATCGATTTAATTCATTTTAAAAATGTAACTTTTTCACATGGAAAGATCAATTGTTATCCACCGGAGATCGCCCTGATTTACAAAACGAGACAACCCAAGAAATCATCAATAGAGTGAACCGCGAAGCTTGGAAAGACCGACGAGTTCTGATTATCGGAGTCACGGGCTTTGTCGGCTCATGGCTGAGCGAAATCCTCTCCTCCCCTGAAATCGGAGCAAGAATCTACGGCCTCGTTAGGAGGCAGTCTAATCCTAATCCAGTGAATCTTGAACATGTGCTTCATAGGGATAACCTAAGTCTGCTGAAGGGAGATCTTCATGATATTGGTTCTATCCTTACGGCTATAAGAGAATCGGAAGCTGAGGTAGTCTTTCATCTTGCTGCTCAATCGTTTGTGCCTTACAGTTTTGCGTCGCCGATGGACACGTACGTCACAAACGTCATTGGAACAATCAATGTCCTCGAGGCATTAAGGCTAGCAAGTCACGAAGTCGTCATGCACTTCGCCGGATCGAGTGAGGAGTACGGCCTCGTTCTAGCTGGAACTGAACACTACGAAGAAATGTTGAGGAAATATGGCGCAATTCTTCCGCCTCCTCAACGCGATGAAGAGGGCAAAGTCGTAGCTGAAACACCAGTTAGTGAGACAAATCCACTCCGGACCGTGGGAACATCGCCATATGGATCATCTAAACGACAAGCCGAGGATGCTTGCCGGACCTATGTATCCTGTTACGGTTCCAAAGTTCATCTGACTAGGGCCTTCAACCACACTGGACCGAGGAGAGGTAATGAGTTTGTCAGCAGTGAAATAACCAGACAAATTGCTATGGGAATCAAGCACGGGAGGAAAGAAGTCCGTCTGGGTAACTTGAGCTCGATCAGAGATTTCAACGATGTCCGAGAAATTGTGTTAGGATATCTTTTGTCAATAGAGAAAGGAGTGCCAGGGGAAGTGTATAATCTTGCGTGTGGAAGGGGAACCAGTATTAGTGACCTGTTGAATCTGGCTTTGAATACTGCAAAGCAGAATTTCCAGTTAGGTGAGATGAGCTATCGTATGGATGAATCGAGACTCCGTCCGACAGACTTACCTATCCTCGTGGGAGACGCAACTAAGGCTAGAAATGACCTGGGTTGGCAACCACTAATCCCACTTGAAAGGACAATTTTAGAAATGATTGAATACAACGTTGCAAGGGTTTAGAATACTGACCGACTGGTTATAATATAGCAGATAACTCCCATCCAGCTCAAGATGGTTGACGCCTTTCTAGAGCTTCAGGAGATCATTCTCGATAAAGGATCATCGAGAAGGGCTCTGGCCGTCGCTTCTCGCGATATTCATCTGGAGAATGAATTAGCTCTGAACACCATCTACTTGATAGAACTTCAAGAAGGGCAGAACGCAGCGGGGGGAAGATTTGGAGGGTTCGGACAAAGAGGCGTAAGTCGTATTATTTCTTTCACAAACATTTCCGGAGCGTGGAGAAAGGAAGTAGAGATGATAGGCTCTGAGCAATTGAAGGATTTTGAGCCGCCCTATCATGCAGCCGCAATGCCGTTAACCTTACCGGACGGGAAAGAGGTAATGGTAGCTGGAGTAATCGACGAGACCCTCGTCGAAGATTATAATCGGAGATTCAGAGACAAGGGCAGCTAAAGAGATTTTTGATCCGCTATCCTGCTTTTGACGTACTCCATCAATCCCCCTTTTGCGATAATGTTAGTTATGAACTCAGGGAACGGACTTGCACTGAACGTCTTGCCATCCACATCAATTGATCCAGTGTCTGTGTCCACTTTTCCTTTGGATCCTGTAACTGCCGCATCTACGGCATCTGGACAAATCAAGATAGGAAGTCCGATGTTTATCGCGTTCCTGAAGAAGATTCTGGCAAACCCTTTGGCAACTACGCAGCTTACGCCGCAGGCCTTTATCGAAATGGGCGCGTGCTCTCTTGAAGATCCACACCCAAAGTTCTCCTCAACAAATAACATATCTCCAGGTTGAACTCTCTTGGAAAAATCAGGATCGAGGCCCTCCATGCAATGTGGAGCTAATCTCTTTGGATCTGTCGTGACAAGGAATGTTCCCGGAATAATCACATCGGTATCGATATTTGCCCCATAACGAAAGATGCTTCCTTCGAACTTCAACCTTCAAATCTCCCGGGGATCTGTGATGGTTCCCATAATTGCCGTCGCAGCTGCGGTGTAGGGGCTTGCAAGGTATATCTGCGCATCGGGGTGGCCCGTTCTGCCCCTGAAGTTTCTATTCGTAGTGAATACACCCACCTCATTCGGACCCATTACCCCCTGGTGGAGACCAGGGCATGGCCCACACGTAGATGGAGAGACTACCCCTCCAGCGTCAATGAATGCGTCCAGGATGCCCTCCTTCAGGGCTTTTTGATATATGCCCATCGTAGCCGGAATCACAATTAGCCGAAGGCCTTTAGCAAGTTTTTCACCCTCCAAGATATATGAAGCCTGCCTTAGATCGTCGAGCCATCCATTGGTACATGAACCTATGAATACTTGATCAACCTTCACATCCTTGACATCTGCTACTGGAGAGACGTTGTCAGGAGAAAATGGCTTTGCGACCAGCGGCTCGATCGCGGAGGCATCGAATTCATGATAGCTCTCATATTTCACATCATCATCGCTGACGTACTCCTCATAGTCTCTCTTTGTCCTAGCATTAACGTATTCGCGGGTAGCTTGATCTATTCTCATTAAGCCGTTCTTGCCTCCACATTCAATTACCATATTGGTCATTGTGAATCTCTGTTCCATGGGTAATGCATCTATGGCACTTCCAATGAATTCCATTGCCTTGTAATCCGCCCCGTTCACAGAGATTTTTCCAATCGTCGCCAGGATCATGTCCTTGCCCGAAACATACTTACCGAGCTTCCCGTTGTAAGTGAACAGCATGCTTTCAGGTACTCGCAACCAAGTTTCGCCCAAAACCATAGCGGCAGCAATGTCCGTGTGACCCATGCCTGTGGAGACACACCCGAGCGCCCCGTATGTACATGTATGAGAATCAGCCCCAATTACCAGATCTCCTGGGACTACGAGTCCTTCTTCGGGTAGCACATTATGGGCAATTCCTCCTCGACCTATGTCGAAAAAATCCTCGATACCTTTCTCCTTTGCAAAGTCCCTTACCGCCATGCAATTCAAGGTGGAGTCGATGTCTTTTGGCGGCACAATATGATCGAGCACCAGCGCGATTCTTCCTGGCTCCACGCTCGACTCCAAGTTATGTTTCCTCAGTTCATTGAACGCTGGAGGACCAGTTATATCGTGAGCCATAATTTTATCCACCTTCGCCGTTACGAGCTGTCCAGGTTTCACCTCCTCCAGGCCGGCATGAGCGGCGATTATCTTCTCAGTCATCGTCATTCCCATAATGATCATACCCTCCATATTTCGAATCCCGTTACGGATTCGCCAACCTAACTTTTGGTCTAGTCAGTTTTCTCTTCATCAGAATTCTGTTAATACCTTCTATCATGGCTTCTACGCTAGCAACCACTATATCTCCGCTACTGGATCTGGCGGATGCTGTATTTCCTTCCTTATCTTCTACCTTTATTACCACCTCGCCGAGGGCATCAGTTCCGCCAGTTATGGCTTCCAGTCTGTATTCCTTCAACCTGATGCTGGCTAGTCTTTCACTTATCTTCTGAATGGCCTTTATTGCGGAATCAACAGATCCCACACCCGTTTCTGCCGCAACGTAGGTGTTACCATCCATGCTAAGCTTGACGGAGGCCGTTGGCGTTGAATTTATCCCAGTCATCACTGACATGTCTTCCAATTCAAGCAACCGCTTCTCAGCGACCTTACCCAATACCGATCTGGCTATCGAATCCAGGTCCGTATCAGTTAGGGTCTTGCCCTTATCTCCGAGATCTTTCACCCTTGTCAATATCTCTCTTAACTGTACTTCTGTGGGGGAAAGACCCAACTGCTCCATCTGCGCTTTGATGCCATGTATTCCAGCGTGTTTTCCAGCTTGGATCCATCTCGTTCGACCCACAAGTTCAGGTTCAAGGGGTTCATATGTTATAGGCATGTTGATAATGCCATGCACATGGATCCCTGATTCATGGCCAAAGGCGTTTTCTCCGACTATTGCCTTGTTAGGCTGCACGACAACTCCTGTTAACCTGCTAACCAGCCTTGAAGTTTCATACAATAGTCTGGTGTTAATGTTAGTCTTTTTCTGATAGAGGTTATGGATAGACATGACTACTTCCTCGAGGGAAGCGTTTCCAGCCCTTTCGCCCAACCCGTTGACCGCCACGTGAACCCTCTCAGCTCCAGCTAGGACACCTGATAGAGTGTTAGCAGTGGCAAGACCGAAATCATCGTGACAATGCATACTGATCGGAGTGGAAATAGATTTTTTCACTCTTGAAACCAAATCGAAAATGGGAACTGGTGCCATCACACCTACAGTGTCCGGGATATCCACTCGATCCGCGCCAGCATCACTGACCCCTTGGAAGACTTTGATTAGATAATCTGGGTCAGATCTTGTTGCGTCCTCCGCCGAGAATTCCACTTGGGCCCCCCGGTCCTTCGCATATTGCACAGCCTTCACTGCGCGATCGAAAGCCTCGTCCCTCGTCATCCTCAATTTATGCTTCAAATGTATATCAGAAGTCGCTATGAAAATATGAATCAGATCTACGTTGCATCCCAGTGCTAGATCAATGTCCTTTTGTTCGGCTCTAGCTAAGGCACAAATTTCGCTTTTCAGACCCGCTCCGGCTATTAGCTTGACCGCCTGGATCTCGCCCGGGGATGTTATAGGAAAACCAGCTTCTATGGTATCCACTCCTAGATTACTAAGTTGGCTGGCGATCTCTAGCTTTTCATCGGGAGTCAAACTCACCCCCGGGGTCTGTTCCCCATCCCTCAATGTAGTATCAAAAATCCTTACGATAGCTGGATCTACCAGACCTAATCCCCTCGCTCCAGCGCAGCAACTCCGGTCCTAGCTATCTCCAGTATGCCAAACTTGGATGCTAATTCAAGAAAAGCAACAATCTTGTCTGGAGTTCCAGTAACTTCTACCATGGTAGAGTGTACTGATACATCTACTATCCGGCCCCTAAAGATATTTGAAATTGTTAGAATATCAGATCGCATGCCAGGATCTGCAACACTAATTTTAACTAGCGCCAGTTCCCTCTTCACAGCCTTCGCTGAATCTAGACTCTTCACCTCTACAACGTCGATTTGTTTATCCATCACTCGGTTTAGTTGACCTATCGCACTTTCTTCAGCCTCTATGGTGAACGTCATTCTTGACATACTCGGATCTTCCATTTCCCCGACGGATATGCTCTTGATATTGTAGCCTCTTTGTCGGAAGACATTAGATGTTCTATGGAGGACACCCGGCTTGTTTTCTACTAGTGTCGATACTATGTATTCCTTCCTCAAGTTACCATCACTAGTTTTTTTTCAATGGCTGTTGCCCACCTCTGTGATAGACAACCCTCACCGACACCGCCAAGGTTGATTCATATTTACCACTGCCACCATTTCTTAGACCCACATTAAGATATCGGAGTATCGTGAGTCTATTTGACAAGCAGGAGAAGGACTTTGAGGCCTTGGATTGGCAGAAGCTCTACAGGGCCAGGCACTCCGCTTGTTGACGTCACGGACTGATATTACTTCTAAATAATTAATAAGGCTTGCTATGGATAATGATAATTAAATAACTCAATGTGTCCCTTACGGTAATGGTAGATCGTAAGTCCATTAATCTTAGCATGAATGACTTGGCTTTCTATTGGTCGTTCCCCGAGATTGTCGCTTTTGAACGCAAGTTCTATCAGGAAGAGGAGCTAGATGTGACTATCCATAACATAACTCCCGCTGCAAAAGTTCCCAACAAAAGCAAGATGTACATGGACTTGCTGGAACGGGGCAGATCGGACCTTTATCACGCTGCGGAATGGGTATCGATTGGAAGAGTGGTCGCAAGTCCCGAGTCTAGAATAATTGCGTGGTCACCTTGGGTAGTGGGGGGTCTTAATGCTAGTTTCGGACTCTACTCGAAGCCAGAGGTTAAGGAGCAAGGACTTGAGAGTCTGAAGGGGAAAGAGATCGCTGTCGAAGAGGGAACTGGTTCATATTATACGACAATCGAGGATTTGGAAAAATATTTGCCTGTGGATTCCATAAACTTGAAGAAGGTTGGCGATCCTCACGAACGACTCCTTCTCACACTTAATGGCGACGTTTCGGCTTCAAGTCTTCTTGGCGTCTACACTGACCTGGCTGTCCAGGTTGGCCTCGTTCAAGTGTTAGAATCGAGAAGAAGGAAGGGTACTGTAATGGTATCCAGAAAAGGGATAGAAAGAGATGTCCTCCTTAAGTTCATTAGCGCAACAAATCGCGCGATCGAAGAAATTAATCGAGATCCTGATGGCCATAGAGATCTTTATTTCTCCAAAGTAAAAGTTATTCTAGAGCGATTTCCAGATCCGATCAAGAGACAGGGTCTAGAACTGAAGGATAGCATTAACATTCCAAAGTGGGCAAAGTGGGAACCTTATCCAAAGCAACGTTTTGATGAGGCTTACTCTTGGATGGAGGAGAGAAAAATGATAGAGGGTGGTTTCTCGTACGAGATGGTTTCGAGCTTGCAAGCGTTCTGAATTGGAATTAGTTGATTTTGTAAGCTGAAGGGCACACATCATTTAGCACACATTTATCGCACCTTGGACGCCTTGATTGGCAGACAGCTCTCCCATGGAGGATTAGAAGCATGGAAATCCGTCCCCAGTTCCTCCTTGGGACTATGCGCATGAGATCTCTCTCTATGATTTCCGGGTTGGAGCTGACTGTCCAGTTAAGCCTCCTTGACAACCTGGAAACATGCGTATCAACAGCTATTCCCTCTTGTTTATTGAAAACTGCTGAGAGGACTACATTGGCAGTTTTCCTTCCAACACCATCAAGTTTTAGAAGATCCGTCATGGTGCTTGGGAGTTGTGATCCAAAATTCTCAACAATAAGCCGAGAGGAATTTCGTATCCTAGCTGCCTTCAGGTTAACAAATCCAGTTGGTCTAACCACCTTCTTCAGATCGGGAAGATACGCACCAGCAAAATCTTCGGGTGTCTTGTACTTCCCGAAAAGTTTCTTTGTGACCTGGTTCACACGTACGTCGGTGCACTGGGCTGAAAGAATTGTTGCAACTAACAACTGAAAAGGGGTCAAGAAATCAAGAGAAGTTCGTATTGGAGGATAGAGTTTGGAAATCCTTCTCAAGACAGTCCTAACCGAAACAATAGTCATTTCAGATCATCATGAGTTCTCTGATATCCAAATGGGATTAGATTTTGTCGATACTTGACAGATTATGAGTTGAAGGAACGCAAATCGCGCCTTCAGCTGCTGACGAGACCAAACCCGCGTACTTTGCGAGGGCACCCCACTTGTACTTTGGTTCAGGAGGTATCCAAGTTTTCTTTCTCTCCCGAAGATCAATCGGGCTCAAGTCGACTGTGAGTTTTCCACTTATCGCATCAATTGTGATCAAATCACCGTCTCTAAGTAATGCTATTGGCCCCCCAAGGGCAGCTTCGGGAGAGACATGTCCGACCATAAGACCGTGAGTAGCTCCCGAGAATCTTCCGTCCGTGATTAGGCCGACATCATTTCCCAGGCCCTGACCCGCTAAGGCGGCCGTAACGGCCAACATTTCCCTCATTCCGGGTCCGCCTCGAGGTCCCTCATACCGAATGGCCACTACAATCCCCTGCTTAATCTCGCCGCCGGAGACAGCGGAAAACGCATCCTCCTCTCTCTCAAACACTTTTACTTCGCCCGTAATTATCAGCTTATCTACTCCCGCTGTCTTGACTACAGCACCATCAGGGGCGAGATTCCCTTTCAGTATAGTGATTGCACCATTCGGAGTAATTGGAGATGACACATCCCTAACTATACCATCAATGCTCGGCGTTTCCTCTTTGAAGCGAGAGAGGGAGCGACTCAGGTCTTCCCCAGATACAGTCATGACATCACCATGCATCATTCCTGCTCCAAGCAGTTTTTTCATGACAAGTGGGATACCTCCGGCCCGATCAAGATCGTACATCACGTATCTACCGCCGGGTCTAAGGTCAGCGATGTATGGTGTCGTTCTTCTTATTCTCTCAAAGTCGTCGATTGAGAGTTTCACTTGAGCCTCGTTAGCGATCGCGAGAAGATGTAAAACCCCATTGGTCGAACCACCCAATGCCTGAAGCACAGTAATCGCGTTTTCGAACGCTTCAAAAGTCAGAATATCCCTTGGCTTTATCCCCAGCTCGAGGAGCCTTAATTCTGCCTTTCCGGTCTCTTTGCACATTTCATCTCTTTTCAAATCGATTGCGGGTGGAGAGGCACTGCCTATCAACGCAATACCAAGTGCTTCACTTATCGATGCCATCGTATTTGCAGTGTACAAACCCGCGCAAGAACCAGCGCCTGGACACGCGTTCAATTCTATCTCCCTCAATTGCTGAAGAGAAAGATTGCCCGAAGAATACTCACCGACCGCCTCGAAGACATCTTGAATTGTCAGATTCCTACCATTTAGGATTCCCGGCATTATCGTCCCTCCATAGACAAAGATTCCAGGAAGATTGATCCTAGCCAGCGCCATTATCGATCCCGGAAGACTCTTATCACAGCCAGCGATAGTGACTACTCCATCATAGCGATGTGCGTGAATCATCAGCTCAATGGAATCTGCGATTACTTCCCGACTTACTAGGGATGCCTTCATCCCCTCGTGACCCATTGCAATCGCGTCGCTTACTGCAATTGAAACGAACTCTCTAGGGGTGCCTCCAGCTGATGTCACCCCTTCTGACGCCTTTCTTGCTAGTCGATCCAAATGAATATTACAGGGAGTAGCCTGGTTCCAAGTGCTTGCAACCCCAATGAGAGGCCTTTCAAGGTCCTTATCATTTAGACCCATTGCTCTGAGCATAGCTCGGTGGGGTGCCTTATCCGGCCCATCAGTAACCTCCCTACTTCTTGTTTTTAATCCCACTAGTGATCTTCTTCTTCGTTGAGGTAATGATCTATTTCTGCCTTTTCGACGAAGATCGTCGCAGTCAGATCAAGTCCCAATTAGAGGACCAGAAATAAATATGCATACAAGTACCGACTCTTAACTGCAATGTCGAACACTTCGAATCAAGAGTACAAACGGGAAATCGAGGTGACGGGTCACCTGATCGATTCCATGATTCTCACCCGGATATTTGATAGGATCATGGACCTGAAGGGTGAATTCGAAGTTATAGAATTCACTATTGGGAAAGAAAAAAGTGACAAAAGCTACGCGAAGTTATGGGTTAAGGCAAACACTCCAGAACATCTCCGAGAGATCTTAGAAGAAGTTTACAACGCTGGAGCTACACCAATTGAAATTACCTCGGCAAATCTAAGCAAGGCACCAAAAGATATGGTCTTGCCCGCTGAATTCTATTCAACCACAAACAACCTCACACACGTACTACTCGATGGAGAATGGATACAGGTAGAAGATCAAATGATGGATAAGGCGATCGTAGTAGACATAAAAAGAAGACTCGCGACGTGCAAACCGATTCGAGCAATTAGGGCGGCTGACGAAGTAGTGGTAGGAGATTCTGGAATCAGGGTATCGCTACCTGAGAGGCCGAGAGAAGGAATGAATGTTTTCCAGTTCATGAGCAGCTACACTTCAACCGAGAAACCGGTTCAAGCAATAGCCAAAAAAATAGCAGAGGATGTTTTCGGGATCAAAAAAAGAAAAGGGAAATTGGCCGTTGTTGCCGGCCCGGCAATAGTGCACACGGGTGCAACAGAGGCATTAGCCTACCTAATACGATCTGGATATGTAAGCGTACTACTTGCAGGCAATGCCCTTTTGGTTCACGATATAGAATACTCTCTCTTTGGAACCTCCCTAGGGGTCGATGTTCAAAGTGGCTCTTCGAAATATCAAGGGCATCGCCACCATATGGTTGCTGTTAATGAGCTGTTCAAAGCTGGTTCTGTGGAAGGTCTGGTAAAGAGCAATGCTCTTCGGTCTGGAATTCTGTACGAATGCGTCATGAGCGGAATACCATATGTCTTGGCCGGCTCTATCAGAGATGATGGACCCGCTCCAGGGGTAATTACGGATGTAGTGGAGGCCCAACAGAAATACAAGGAAGCCTTGAAAGGACTCGATCTTGTGATTATGCTTTCTACTATGCTCCACTCTATTGCCGTTGGAAATATGCTTCCTTCACGAGTAAAGGTGGTGGCAGTAGACATCAACCCTTCAACACTTACAAAACTACTAGACCGAGGAACAGGCCAAGCAGTTGGAGTTGTTTCCGATGTGGGATCGTTTCTTCCCCTCGTCGTGAAAGATCTCAAAGACCTGGAAAGTAACGATATCGCTTAACTGAACGGTAAAGGTTTAATCTGACGGGATGATCCTCAATAATATTATTGAAGATTGAATATGAAGACTCTTTTGTAAAAATATCAGGACTATTAGGTGGAGAGGATTATGTCAAAGTTTCTCGAGCTCTTCTCAATAATGAGAATGCGACAGATGAGGAGATCGCAAGCGCTACTGGATTGAAGATCAATATGGTCAGGAAGTGCTTGTATGATCTATTTGGTCGTTCGTTGATTACAGGTATTAGAGTACGAGATCTGAAACGAGGGTGGTTCGTCTACAGATGGAAAGCTCAAAGGGATCAAGTAGACGGGTTTATCGACAATCAGAAGAGGAAAGCATTGGAACGGCTAGTGCAAAGACTCGCCTATGAGGAGAGTAATGAATTCTATCATTGTGAGAGTGTAAGCTGTAGGAAATATACGTTTAATGAGGCTATGGAAGTCTCCTTCCGCTGCCAAGCGTGCACCAAGTCATTGAACCTCGTGAATAACACTGAAATCAAGGAAGCCCTTTCATGGAAGATCGCTCAGATTCAGAAGGAGTCTTCAACCTAACCCGTCAGGGATCTTCATTTCCGTTTAATCGCTGCAAAAGGTTTAAGGCATCTATTCCCGTCTTGGTGAGGGCTAGAGTACTTGCGCTACTCTAGTAAGATAGCGAGGTGGGGAAGCCAGGATTATCCCGGCGGGCTCATATACTCGAGAGACCCGCAGATCGGTGACTGCGTCCGGTGTCCCGAACGTGGCCGAAGGTTCAAATCCACCCCTCGCTACCATCGTGTTATTTTAGTAGCGCAGTTTTCGAGGGTCATTGTGCGGTAGAATTGGCTACTTCCTCAGAGGGCCCAGACTGTTTGAAGTTAAAATTCATTCCTTACGAAACCGTCCAGAGATAGGTCAAAGGTCTGAAAGAAGGACCTGGATGTAACTAGAGCTACAGCATGGCAGTGATTTGTGAGGGATTCTAGCATTCTAAGATGCTCTCAGAGACGGAGCATGCTTTCTTACTCTCATGGAATCTGTCATGATATGCCACGTAGAATTTATTCGCAGATAAGTCGGCCGCGCCATCGCAAACACGAGTGAGGAAACGATGAGTGCCGTAGCAAGCATAGCCGATACCACCAGGGTAGCTGTTCCGAACATTGTGAACGACGGTGAGAGAGCATAGACCCCTAAGGATGTAATTCCAAATCCTGCAGCCGACAGTCCCAGGAGTAGAATTATTCCCTTCCTCAGGATAACGCCGCGTACTGATCGAGACACCAGCCCGAGGAGAGCGATCATGGGTAGTGTGAGGTAGATGGCTCCAAGCATGGAACTCGCCACGAATCCCGTTAGTGTTACACCAAGTTCGGGTGAGAAGGAGAGCAGAACATACACGCTGGACGAGACCGAGAGCACCCCTAGAAGTGGAACTATCATTCCGCGAGTGAAGGCCTTAGCCTGATCATCCTCTCGGATAGAGTCTGCTACTCCAGGACTCCAAGAATAATAAAAGGAGTTGAAAGCATCCATGAAGCTTCGCCCCGCAAAGGTGGAAAGGACAGTCTCGTCACGGAAGCCTCGGAGAAATTGGACTTCGGGTGCCATCTCCGAGCCGTATGCCGAGGTAGCGATCACACATGTCGAGAAGGGGTCCGAGGGGTCCGGGTCCCGAGGCTCCAATATCCCTCGCTCCGCGCGTTCAGCATCGGAGAGACCGTGAAAGGTAGTAATCTTAACTCCAGATCCTAGGACGCCGTGGACACCATCGGGGTTGATGACCCGCACGTCCCACGAACCCGTTACCACATTTCCATCACTGTCTCTCCACAAGCTCAGTGGAAGGTCTACATTTAGTAGAGTCGGATTTCGGAAGGTAATTTTCCCACTCGACGGAGAGACGATTAGGATGGTTCCGTTCAGGAAAACGCGGCGGAACTCTACTTTGCCACCTTCAACAAAACCTTTCCCGTGAATAGCAATTGTGTGGTCCCTTATCTCGTCGAGATTGTAAAACAGCTCGTTTTGGTCGCCCACCCCACCACCGAACTTACTCACAGAGTCTACCTCCAGGGAACTCTCTTGTGTCACATTCTGCGCGAGAGAACCTGGAGCAACGTTCAGAACACCCAACGTCATTATCAGACCCAGCAGAACGATTAAAACCCTGGATCTCATTAACGAAGTCGAACTGCTTTACTCGCAGAATATTAGGGTTTTGAACAAGAATCAGGGCTTCGAACTTGCGCTTGACCTCTCTTGTGGCAGTTTACCGCGTGTAAAAATATTCCACTGAGGGTAGATTGGCGAATTCGTGAGACGGACAACCTGAACCTGTTGCAGAAAAGCAAAAGGTATGTCAAGTAATCAGCTAGCGAGAAAGAATCAGAAAGAATGGCCATAATCGTTGAGCCTGATCATGGCGCCGTATGTACGAAGATAGCACCCATTAGATAGTTTTATATAAAAGAATCCGTCCATGCCTGAACGGAAACCGTGCACCCTGGAAGGATCCTCGGTATAGTTATGGGCATAGTAATCCTGGCGGCGATTTTTCTTCTCCCATTCAATTCAGGGCCAAGCTCACTCACGCTCTTTGGAAGAGTCAGTCCGACCCTAGGTGATATAGCAGGCATCCAGTCCCTCCCAGACCCGAATCTCATCGCATTTACCTACATTTTGATCGTGGCCTTCATACTTCTGGTAATAGCTGGGATCGTGGGCCTCTTTCCGCTTGGAACCGGTGTTTTGGGAGTAGTCGCGTTGGCATTGGTTACCGTCGCACCCATGATCTTGGTCTTAAGGACCGATCTGCCTGGTTACGGACTGGGCTATTACGTAGCGTGGATTGCCTCGATAATAGCTCTAGCAGGATCGTTCTGGCACAGGAGAGCGAAGCAAGAACTCAAAGTTTCTGTTTCTCCCTCCGACTAGATTAGTCTAGGGCGATATTGTTTCTTTAGGCATTCGAGGATGCCTGTAGGATCCAGGCTTTGATCGCACTGTCCTAAATGATCATGATCATACTCCGTACTTGCTTCTGCCAATTCGAAATTTGACGGGGCGTACTACAACAATCCCTGAAGGAAGCGAACATGGCGAGACCTAGGATTAGATTAGAAGATTTCGAACCACATGCCTGAAGGCCGCGCTGGCTCTCTATCCTTTTCTCGTCCATGCCTCTGGAGTGGCTTGGAAAGATGCCTTTGGGCCGACGGATGAGGAAGATATAATCCCCTCTTCAACATTCGCCTGGAAACGCGGAATTGTACTCTCCGAGATCTAGTCTTGCAGCTCCCACACTTGAAGCCGTTGACATAGCCATCCGAAGTCATCTTCTTTCCGCAGTTTGAGCAAAGAGGGTTTCTTTGAATGAAGGACTTTGACAACGCCAAAACTTTAAGATATTCGACATTCAGAATCCTTCCGTGCTTGTTGCCTTTCTTTCGGATTCCACCTCCAACTTCAATTGAATCGCCTTGTTGAAGGAGTGCCGCTTTTTTCTTCATACTCCCTGTAGGTTCATATACCGCGCAATTCAACGCACCCTTGGAATTTTCTAAGGAGAAGAATACATGTCCACCTCTCCCTGTCATAGGGTTTTCAGAAACCATACCCCGAATTTTTCCTGAGTTGTAAGCAGGTGCCTGGGGGTCGAGCTCTTCTCTTAGATGCTCCCCCGTTCCTTGATTACTCCGGAAGATCATCATTCTCTCTTTGGGTTCACCAAGTCGAAGCATACTAGCTGCTTCCTTCAACAGATGTGGATCTTCACCTCGAATTCCAAATAAGACCGGGTCTGGTCCGTGCGAGGATATCAGGATCCGACCTTCTTCCGGATCCAGATTATTGAACGTATGCGACTTTGTGGCTTCATCCATATGAAATATAGAATGGAGATCTATTTTCCTGGGTCCGTTCGCCTTCAGGGGCCTGTACGCAATTAGCTCATAGGTGTGATCTTTGTCGAGACTGTTACCAATAGCAGAAAGGGCCCCAATCAAGCCTCTGCCGGACCCTTCTTGGTAATGACGGACATTGTATTGCTTCAGAATCTTTAGCACCTCTGACCGGTTGATCACCGTATGGAGGGCCCGTTTTGAAAGTTTTCGAAAATCACCTGGGATCTTGTGGGATTTGAGTAGGACAAGGCCAGGGTCCGCTTTACCTCGCTTACTTTCTGAATACATGCTAACCATATCCCGACATTCGTTAAATATAGCATCCACGAGGTCAGTTCTAAATCGCAGGCAGATCGCAGCATTTCCTCGTGTCTTCCACGGGATGTTCGGGTTCAACCGAATCAGATTAGGATAGTCTAGGAATTCACAATTGTAATCGAGAAGCCGCTCAACTATTAGGGTTGCAAGATATGTGGTACACATCCCTTCTGAGGAGTCAGTATCATCAAGTCCTAGATGAACAGTCTCCATAATCCGTGGCCCTTGGAGGTGTTTAAGTTTCCACAACAATCATAGTAAGTGTTGATCTCACTTTTTCCAGTCTTCTGATCTTCCACGTTATGGTCTCCTTCACTACTTCCATCTGGCTTGCCTCAACCTTCGTTACCACATCATATACCCCGTACACGACGTAGACCTCGCTCACGTGCTCAATGTTCTTTAGTTCTTTTACAAGCTCTTCTTCGGCTCCAAGATCAGCGTTGATCAGGACATATGCTGTCGGCATGGCCGGATAGTGCTAGAGCCGTGGTCCCGTATCTTAAGTATTGCCCTAGGTCATTTCAACCTGCTTGACGATACTGTGGACGAGATTAACGATGTTGCTAGCACGTTTGTTAATCTGCTTATCGAGATCGGTTGTCTTTGTCCGGAACACTTCTGACTTGATCTTTCGTTGAATCTGCAGGTCGTACGTCTGAATGAACTGGGAAACTGCGCGGTCATATGACTGGTCTTGGGTGCTGAGTTCCGCAAATGAACTCCCGACTTTAGGGTCAAGCTCGATGATAGCCTTTCTAAGCTCAGAGACTCTTGATGAGGTCTTTGACCTAATTGAATTCATTTCGCCTCTTACATTCTCAACCTGCCTTCTCTCCATCTTGCCGACTTCGAGTCTCTTGAAATTCGAGACGATAGAACCGACGATGGATATTTTGTCCTGGTAAATTTCTGCCAGCTTATTAATTTTCAGAACGATTTCTCTCTCTACCTTCACATCTGCTCTTTGGCTCAAGAAAAATCCTAGGAGGAGAATTAGGAATATGCCCGTTCCTATTGGAAACGCGGTCCCCGAGGCCCATATGATGCCCGGCCTGAACTCATAGATAATGTCCGTCCCAAATAGCTGTTCTGTCCCATCGATGTCAACCGAGTTTGGTCCATCGATGAGTCTGAAGGCGAAGGGTAACTCAATTCCTACCTTAAAGCTTCCCATTAGGGAATCAACGGGGGGAGACGGTGTTACAGAAACTTTTACACTTCCAAATGTGGATTCCAAGAATTCTCGGTCCAGATTATATTCGTAGATCACGAGGATCTTTTCACCCGGTCTTAATACGGATGAAAACGCTCTTTGAAGGTCCAGTCGGTTGCTGATCAAGAAAAGTCGAGTAGGATTCTTTAAAGGGGGATCAGATGTAGCGCCCACCGTCACTCTTATCACCGAATCATCTATCGGTATCATATTAAGCTCTGTCAGCGTACCGAATCCGACATTCTTCATTAAGAACTCCTCCCGAACCGAAATCAATCCGTTTGGAGAGACGACCACGGTCCTTGAGGCGTCTTCAAAATCGACGAGGGTAAACACCCCTGCGGCTGGTTGTTCCACCAGATGGACGAACTCGTTCCTCTGCTCGGATGAACTAACATTCCCAAATGTTCCAGAGATGGTAATCGCCAAACCTGACCCCCCTATTGCCATTCCATCAGTTACATTCCCAAATGTTAGTGTAGCTGGGACAACGATCGTAGATCGGACCTCGTTTAGCATGATTCCGTCGACTGTTGGAAGGATTGGCACGATGAATCGGTAGAAGTCCAGTGGGAAGGGTTCGACCGCTCCCTCCACCGCAAACCCTATGGTAATGATTTGAGACTCCCCATTGGGTGGGAGTGAGAGTTGGCTCATGTGAAAAGCTGAGAGAATAGTGCCTCTTGAGCTGTTTGTAATTGTTAGGATCATTTCAACAGGCCCGTCTATGTTTGTTGCAGTAATCTTTCCGAAATACTCCGACGGCATCAGAAGATGTAACGTTGGCATTTCTACTGGTGAAGATGTCGGATTAGATACAGTGAAAGTTTCATTTATTGTTATCAACCCAAGTTCGTGGAGGGTTACTGTGCTGTCAAGGGCAATTTCTAACTCGACTTCACCCTGTCCTAGCGTTTGAGGAATAAGTGCCAGCAGGAGAACCATCAGAAGAAGGTAAATTGCTTTCAACTCTATCAGGACAAGCCTAGATGGAAGGTCATTTATTGTTTTTGCAAGGGATTGATGTCAACTATTGTTTATTCCAAGCTAACTCTTTGGTTCTAAGGGAAATTATAAGCTTAGAATGAAAGGGGTCGCGTATGAGAGCTGCCCTACATACCGAACAAGAATTTGTTTCAGCATTAGACCTTCTGAAAGCACGCGGTCGCCAGGTCATGTTTTAGGTGTGAGTTCTGCCGTTGAAAATAAATTCAAAAGATCCTGGGAATTCGTCAGTTGACTACAGGATTGCTAGTTTCGGCCTAGGAACCGCAGGATGTCGTATTCTGTCTCAACTTGAGAGAAACGGGGTAAAACTTGGAAAGCATCATTATGCTAGTTGCACTCAAAGCGATTTTGACCTCGTTTCTGGCAAGAATAGAATCACAATTAAGCTTCCCGTAGGTGGAAAAATTTCCCAAAGATTTGTGAGAGGAGCCGCTCACGCTCATAGAGACCAGATTGGTAGAGCTTTGGAAGGAGTGGATACCCTATTCTTAATCGCAGGTCTTGGTGGGAAGGTAGGATCCGCACTCGCTCCAATGATTGCCGAGATGGCTAGGGAGCGGAATATAAGATGTTTTTCGGTAGTGGTAATGCCTTTCAAATTCGAAAAGAACAAACACTTCACGGCGGGGGTGGCTCTAAAGTGGATTAGGAGTCTTTCCGACGGGATAATTATTGTTGACAACGATGAGATCCTGGAAAGATTCCCACAAGCTCCACTGCAAGAATCTTTCGAGCTCATCGACAAGACTCTAGCATTAGCCGTCAGCAGGCTTTTCGGCCTAGCGGATAATGCCCAAGGAGCGTCATTAGATATGGACAAGCTCCTCCAAGTTGTCGCGACTGATGGATACTCGGTCTTAGGTACTTCCGGGCCAAGGTCTGATACCCCACTCAGCGCCGTGAAGAGTGCAGTCAAATCCATTTCCAAAACCGCTGATCCGCGGGAAGTCAAGAAGGCCATAATTTTCATGGCGGGAAACGCAAAACTCTCTGCCAGCGATCTCACTTCAGCTATCGGTACAGTTGAGTCTTTTATCGGGCCAAGATTGAGTAGTGTTGACCTCAGTTATTCAACGGGAGGAATGGTGAGCTCCGCTCTTATTCTGGGGTCGGGTTTTCCTGTAACGAAGTTCGATAAGTATGACCCACTTGATTCTATCCTTGCAGGGAGAGAAATTGACTTTTATCCAGAGTCATCGATCGAAATCGACCTGGGAAGGCTGGAAAATATAGAGTAGGCCTAGACGATCTATTCCGCAGGGGTTACCGTAACTACCCCGTCCTTGTCCTTCACCATCTTCACCGTGACCTTTCTAGGCGGTGTCCGAATCCCTCTTTTCCACATGATTTCGTTAAGTGCCGGATCTAACTTAACCTCATCAGAGTGCATATGTTTCTTTGCGAATAGTCTTAGGATCCGTACCGCCTTGGGCGCTCGCTTGTTCTTGGGAACAATTAATGCCTTCCCAAGAGGGACTTTGTACGTTCTCTCGATTTCTTCTGACACCTATTTCACCTCCAACTTGCTCCTTCTCCATTGCCTTCTCTTGGAATGGGTTCGGACAGCTCTCCGAGTCCTTACAATCACCCATGTGGGTACGGCGTAGTTTTGAGTTCGTTTTTTCATAAGACGGCCTTTTACGCCGGATGAGTTCTTAGACACGCTAAGCCCACTTGATCTTGAAGTTCTTCTGAGGCTGTTGCATTGATGCGAGGTAATCCTTTATCTCTTCATCAGATACCGCTTTTTTCAACCTTCCCGAAGAGGCGAGCTGCATTATTGTGTTCTCTATCGCCTTTGCCACTTCGGGCTTTACCATCTTTATTCTTGTGAGCCGCTCTCTGGCGTCAGATGTTAAGAGCACTTTCAGTAGCCTCTCCCTAACTTGGATCTCTTGATCCTTATTGGCTGTACCAGGGGTGTCTTCCTTTGACAAAAGCGATGTTTCCCTCTCTACCTTGGTTTAGTGGCAAAGTCAAAAGGCTTTAAAGTTATTCCCCCCCCGCTTCCTTAATCTAACTCCAGGCCACCACTACTATTACCATGACCCAGAAGAATGTTGAACCAAGCATCGCCTATAGATTGCTCTATCCTGGCCTAACTGCTATTATCACCTCAAGTTGGGCCAACCTGGACGATGCAACTCCTGCTACCTCCTGCTCAGCCCTTTCATTTCGGCCAGCCCTATTTGGCGTCTCAATCTCGCCGCAAAACTTTATTCACCAATTAATCCGGAAATCGAAGTCCTTTGCCATCAACTTACTTTCAGCTAAGGATATTCGGTCGGCCTCGATAGCGGGCGATATTTCTCGGCGGTTCAACACGCGAAAGATGATGGACTCTGGATTCACTCTTACGAAATCGAAGAGGTTAGACTCGAAAGTTATTCGAGGGGCACTCGGAGTCATCGAGTGCTCATTAGAGAGAAAAGTCACAATAGGAGACCATGATCTCT
>SDBV01003090.1_pt1 | contig 24777 bp, 19 predicted proteins | sample 2277081 | NCBI WGS metagenome assembly SDBV01 (sample SAMN10402039, study PRJNA504765) | marine sediment metagenome | isolation source: marine sediment core GS10_PC15, 223 cmbsf | place: Arctic Ocean: Southern Knipovich Ridge | collected 2010 | reverse complement strand
GATCGCCCGAGAACGCTTCAGCCCCCTATCGATGAAGACACGCACGGGGAGCTCCAATTGGGCGATCAACGAGGAGAATCCCGCGAAACTCAACGCCAGGAAGAAGAGGATTGCCAACGGACGTCCCATAAAAACCTGTGCGAAGAGCTGGGGCATCCAAATGAAGGTCAGCCCCGTAGCCGCCGGGCCGCTGGTGCGCATGATCTCGATCACCTCGGACTGTTGCATGGCCCTTTCCGTGTGGAGCACGGCGAAGACCGTCCCGAATACCATCATGGCTGCCAGCAGAGAGACGCAGTTGTTGGCGATGGGAGTGATGAAGGCGTTTCTCACCAGACCGTGCTTTCGTTTGACGTAGGCCGCATAGGTAAGGTAGAGTCCCCAGCCGGCCCCCACGTCCCAGGCGTTTTGCGTCAAGGCCTCCATCCAGATCTTCGGCTTGGCGAGTTGTCCCCACTGGGGCGTAAACAGGTAGGCAACCCCGGCCCACGCGCCCGGCATAGTCAGGGCGCGGATCACGCAGAAGATCACAATCGCCAGCAGTGTGGGAATCAGGACCTTGTTGACCCGTTCGATCGAGCCGACTCCCCGCCAGATGGCAAAGGCCCCGAAGCCCATCACAATCGCGTGGGTGATCAGGGGCCAGCCGCCGCCTTGATAGGCGTTCCAGGTTGCCTTGGCGGTCTCGGGCGTCAAGGGAAGAGGGTTCACTAGCATCTGGACGAAGTAGTAGACGCACCATCCCACCACGACCGAATAGAAGAACGTGATGGCGCAGGTCACGAAGGTCATAAATGCCCCCACCCAGGCGAACTGCTTGCCGGCAATTCGCACGACGGTTCCCACAACGCCCATCCTGCACTTGCGGCCCAGGGCATATTCCGCCATGACCAACGGGATGCTCCAGAGAAACAGAAACGCCACCCAGGCGACAAGGAAGGCGCCCGCTCCTTCATCGGAGCCGTTTTGAGCTACAATCCGGGGAAACCGCCAGATGTTTCCCGTACCCACGGCGATCCCGATCACGCTCAGCAAGAAACCGAGGCGCGACGAGAATCGCATATTGACGCTGGCGTCAAGATTACTTGCCATAGGTGTTTTTGCAGGTTTTCGGTCGGGTGATTCAACGGTCGAGTTGTTTCAAGGCCCAGTTGGCGGCCGCTCGAATCGTGTTTCTGGGCGAGTCCATTTTCGCAGCCTCCTCGAGAAACGCAACGGAAGACTCGTCACCGCATTTGCCGACGGCCCTCAGCGCCTCGGCCTGAGCCACATAACTATCATCTTTCCCGAATCTCTCCAAGAAGAAGCCGGCCAGGTCACCTTGCTTTGTATCTCCCAGCTTTCTGAGAGCCAGCGCCCTGACTCGGGAACTTTGGTCCTGACATTTCTGCTTGAGCAGTTCGATATCGTCCGGCCCCCTGGGAACACCTACATTCTCCAGAGCCGCTCTCCTGACCGGCCAGAAGGGGTCGTGGCAGGCACTCTCCCACAATGCTGCGGTTGCCGATTCGTGGTTGTCGGTTTTGCCCAATTGTGAGGCTGCCCACATGCGGCCGATCACGTCGTCATGCTGCAATTGATACAGCAGCTCCTTCCTCGTTTTCGGAAAACTCCACTCTTTCAGAAGGTAATTGCCCTGATCGAATCTCACCAGCAGTGGCTCTTGCGCACAGGGGAACTCGAATTCTTCCACCTTGTTCGTCAGCCATACCTTTTCCGATCGCTTCCCCCCTGGCGTAACGATTCCGATGATCACCGGAGTCCTGTAGATGGGCACTCCTTTGGAGGTGTCTTGGACCTGCTCGACCGTCACGTTGAGTTTCCGGGATGGTTGATCCCAAGTATATCGAACGTCGAACACCGGATGTCCGGGACGGAAGAACCATTGGTCGAAAAACCAGTCCAGGTTCTGGCCGGTGGCCTCCTTGATCGCCTTGCTGAAATCATGCGTATCGACCGGCTGGAAGGCATGTTTGTGCAGGAAGTGTTTGTGCGTTTGAAAAAAGGGTTCGTCACCCATCACAAATCGCATCATGTGCAACACGGCGGCGGCTTTCTGGTAAGCGTGCCGGTCGAAGAGGTCCTGGGGTTTGTTCCAACGGTCAAAGACGATGGGGCGGATATATCGCGTACGGGCTTCGCGAAGGTAACTGTTCTTATGACCGAGCAGATGCACGGCACCGTGGTCCGGTCCCCGGTGGTGGTGATTGTACAGATAGTCGCCGTAGGTGCTGAAACCTTCGTTGAGCCACACCTCGGACCAGTCTCTGAGGGTGACCAGGTCGCCCCACCACTGGTGCGCTGCTTCGTGAGCGACGATCGTCAGGCTGGAGAAATCCTGATCGGCTCGTTGGTCGTGTATGATGCCCTGGTGCATCAGCGTGGCCGAGGTACATTCGGCGCCCCCGCCAAATCGTGGAAGCGTGATCTGGTCGTACTTGGCCCAAGGATACTTGTAACCGTAGGTCCCGTTGAAGAACTCGATGATCTTGGGAGTCTGAGAGAAGGTCACCAACGCACTGCGGGCGTCTTTTTCATAGACCCAGTAACGGATCGGAAGAGAGCCGAGCGAATCCTCGACGATATGATAAGGCCCGGCGGCCATCATGGTCAGATAGGTGCTGTGAGGTTGCTCCTGCGACCAGTGGAAGGTGCGAGAACGGTCGGCTTTGTTCTCGGTTGTCCCCAGCAGCCGGCCGTTCGCAAGGACCTGGTAGTCGCTGCGAACGGTGACGATCAATTCAAGAGTTGCCTTGTCGTTGGGATGATCATAACAGGGGAACCAATGGCGGGCGCCGGTGGGAAAGGAAAGGGCCGAGATCACGGCCGGGTTGTCGGGCGTCGCCTCCGTGAAACCGAGCCCCATTCCGTTGCCGCCGCGCCGCGGATGGCGTGGATCGGCTTTGCGAGTATCCGCGTAATAGCTCACCGTAAACGATACTTCATCGCGGCGATCGTATGGTTTTCCCAGATGGACAATCAGCTCGTGGTCCGTCTGTTCGAATTCCAGCGGCTCGGACTTCTTGTTTTCGACGGAAGTGACTTTGAACGTCTCCGCATCGAGTACACACCGGGTGAATCCGTTGCTCAAGGGGCTCAAGGTGATCGTGTTCTCTCCCCGGAACGTCTTTTTCTCGTCGTCGAGTTTCAAGGCAATCCGATAGTGGACGGCGTCGAACTCTCTGGCGCGCTCGGGCCGTTTCGGCCAGCTATTGACGTCCACCGTCTGGGCCGCGCCGATTCCGGCTGTGCCGGCAAAGAGCATCACGGCCACGAACAGTCTCGTGCGCACTGGCCGGGCGGACATGACATGGCCTCCTTCTTCGTGAATGCCTTCTACTGCCAGGTGTCTCATCCGTCTGAAAGCTACGTCGGGCGTTGCTGCGACATGAGGTTGCGTTGAGTCTTCCCGGCATCTCGAGGCGGCGTGGGCGGCCGCTCTTGCAGAATACCGTCCTCCCGGATGAGCCGTTCGACTTCGTCCAGTTCCCAAGGCGCCGCCGCCGTAAGAACCTCGACGCCGCCGCGGGTAACCACCACCGTGTCCTCAATGCGAATATAGAGCTTCTCCTCCCTAACCCGCATCTGCGGATCGACGGCAAACACCATTCCCGGCCGCAACGGGCCGCGGCGGTAGTCGCCCACGTCGTGCACGCTCATCCCTACCGGATGCGACAAATGCCCGTAGGTGCTCCTGGCGGCCTTCTCGTAAATGGGCTTGGAGAACTTCGTATTGCTGAGCACTTCATCCATTTCGGCCCGGGCCTGCCGCATGATCGCCTCGGTGGTGACCCCCGGCCGAATCCGTTTGATCACCGCCTGATGGTATTTCACCATGAACCCGTACAGCTCCCGCTGCTGGGGAGTGTATTTTCCGTTGACCGGCCACATCCGCCCGATATCGCTGGTGTAGTAGCCACAGTCGGGGGCGAAATCCATCAGCACGAGATCGCCGTCTTTCAACATGCTGTTGTTGCGCTGATAGTGACCGTGCCAGTAATTGGCAGCGCCGGCTGCGGTGATCGATGGATACCCTACCCCGCGGGCGCCGTTGACCCGAAAAACGTAGCGGGCTGCCGCGTCGAGTTGATACTCCATCATGCCCGGCTGCGTGCTTCGCATTGCCTCTCGAAGGGCCAGTCCCGACAGTTGACCGGCACGGCGCAGCAGCACGATCTCCCGTGGACTCTTGATCGCGCGGAGCTGATCGATGATCGGGGTCAGATCGCGAATCTCCCTGCCCGGCAGACGGGCATTCAGCCGGTCGATGAACCATTGTTCCCGCGGCGGCGGCTCGTCCCACAGGTGCTCGACGACGGGCCGATTGTTCCGGCGCGAGCCGTCGCGGCTGCCCGGCGGTCGTCTCGCCGGACCGAACGGTGTGTAGAGAACGTCCGCCGAGATGCCCTTCAAATGGCCGGCCAGCGATTCGAGGTCATACACGGCGTCGACGCCCGTCAGCTCGATCACCCGTTCGGCGTCCGCGTCGAGGCGCGGCAGATAGAGCGCGGTCTTACGCTCGGTTCCGTCGAGCACCAGGTGCGCCTGCGGAACTTCCACCCCACAAAGATAATAGAACTCCCTGGACTGGCGAAACAAACCAAACCCTCGTATCCGCGGCGCCCCTTGCAGCACGGCCAAGGCCCGGTTGCCGATCTTGTCGAACACCTGTCCGCGGCGCTGGGTGAACTCTTCAGGCGGGAAGTCCCGTTGATACAGGTCCCACTCGTCCTGATCGTCGTCCTGGGCCCGGGCAGAGGACGCCGGGGCCAAGAGCAGGGCCAACAGCGTCATGGTCAATAAGACCACAGCGGCGGCCGCCTGTAACCGGGCGACTGGTTTTGCATTATCCATCGGAAGTCTCCTCAGATAACGGTGTATGATCTCGGACCGACCAATGAGTTTCTGCTGCGGAAGGTCCGACCCGCGCCGGGCAACCGCCCTGCTGGGCTTGCGTCTGAGTATAGCCGTTTGCCCGTTGGTTGGCGATACCACGGTGTTCCGTCAACCGTTCATCGCCCTACTCTTTCCGAGGCGACGTGAACCTGCCGGTAGCACTTGTGGATCGGATAAGGTTCGCCCTTGCGCAGTTGACCGTCCAAGAGACCCCAGGCCGCCACGCCGTCGATACTCTCCGGCTCGAGAAGGTGAAAGATGAGGATCCCCAGCGGCTGGGCGGTTCTCACCAAGTAACTTCCCCTGGGCACGTCAATCCGGCTCGACTCGAATCGCCCCGTCAGCCTCTTCAGCACGTGTCCCTGAAAGGGACGCTCGGCGGAGTCGATCTGCTCGATGACGAACTCGTCTGCCGCTGCCTGCCAGCCGGCCGTCAGCCTTTCGACGACGATTCCATGTCGGCTCAGCAACTCCACGGTCTTGTCGCAGCTTGCCGGGATCAGGTAAGCAGCCGGGAGACGCCCGGTCTTCGTTGCCTTGAAACGGTCGTAGACCGGCATCCGCTGGGAAACGAAGTTCCTCGGCGGCTCGATCCGCGCGGTTGCATCGGAAGAGCGGCCCTGCGGCTGCCTTTTCTCCAAGAGGATCTCTTCCTCACCGCGTGAGGCGATCTCGTAGCGAAGCGTTAGTGCCGGGGCCGTCTCCGGTTGCAGTCCCCAGGCGGTAACACGGGCATCCGCCTCACGCGTCAAGCGCAGGATGTGCGGCCCCCGGCGGGCGATCTCCTCGAGTACGGTCGCCACGAAAAGACGGGTCGCCCTGACGCGTTGACGAAACGGCAAATAGCAGGTGGCTTCGCTGAGCACGCCGATGCGGTTGCGCAGCCCGACGTAGTTGGTGATCCGCCGCGGGTCCGGGGCACTCTGGTACCAACCCCGAGGCTCTCCACGGCGAGGCAGGTTGCCGTACACGAACGTCTCCAGTCCGTGGTCTCGGCGCATGCGCCGGCGCACGGCGGGAAGCAATTCGTCCCGATTGAAGTGCAGGATTCCGCTTTCCGTGTCGGGATGAAGCGGAGGAGAGTAGGTCAATTGGTAACCGTGGCGGGTGCCGTTGGTGGCGTGCAGGTCGATGAGCACTTCCGGATCCCACGTCGTGTAGACGTGTTGCAGTGCCGCCCGCATCTCGGGCGATTCCACCTTCATCCCGTCGCGGTTCAGATCGAGTCCCTGCCCGTTCGCGCGTGTTCCGACCACTTCCGGCTCACGTTGACTCCGGCGGTTCTTCTGCCATGGACCCCAGGCCTGGTTGCCGTCGATGTTGTAAATCGGCGTGGCCAAGAGCACAATCTTCTCCAACACGCCACCTTTCGGCTCTCGGGCCAAGTCGCGAAGCAGCGTCAGGACTGCCTCCTTCCCTTCCACCTCGCCGGCGTGAATGTTGGCCTGAACGTACACCACAGGCCTGCCGGTTCGGCGGGCGCCGGCCGGGGTCGCCACCGGTGGGCGAGCAACGATTACCAGCGGAATCCGGTGTCCTTGTGTGCTGGTACCGATGAACTTTATCGAGATCGGTGCCCCCTTCGCCTGCAGATCCTCGAGGAACTGCAAGACGTCTCTGTAGTGGGAAGTCTCCCGGTAATCAGTCCGTTCGGCACGCGTCTCGGGCCACCCGTGATCGCCGGGCGGCTCTTGGCCCGTCACGACTTGACAGATGGGGTAGACCGCGTCGGCACGGCCGTCGATCTTGACGGGGACAGAGACCCGTTCTTTGGCCCCAAGCGTTACCGGAACCCCAAGAATGCAAACCAACAACAAACACCTGAGCCAAGAGGAGCTGCGGCGGGACATGATTCTCTTCCTTCTGTCGCGTACCCATCTCACAAATCGTTCCATACTTTGGACGAGACAGGCGGCAAAGCAAAATGACGCCCTACGCGGGCACGCCAGTCCGATATTGCCATCTCGTAAATCAAGATGCCATAAACTCGTGGGCGGCGAACGATCGTGTGGGTTAGCTCCCAACCGTTTAGCACATCGGCGGACGAAATGCAACCGATTGTCCGTCGCTCGACCCTCATTCCTGACAAGGAAGAACCAAATCCATCCTCCAGGGGGATACTTGCCAATTCGACCTGTCAGAAATCGCGGCGCCTCCGCAGGGAACGCGCTGAGGGTGCCCGTTACGGCCGAGATGCTGCTTCCGTTGACATGATTCTTTTACGCAGGCCGCAAGGTCGGACGCAGAGACGGTCGGCATTCAAGCGGGAATACTGGCAGCTCAATTGCGGGGGCGATTTATTGAGGCTCGATTGCGGTCAGGACCGTGCGATCGGCGGATGGCACGTTGCAGAAGGTGACTTCATGGATGCAGCAAGTTTCTTGGGAGATCTGGACCTGCGGCCATTTACCTTGTCGGACTCGGGACAGTTGGAGCCGATCGGTCTGGCCATTGGCCCCGGGTCTGGTGGGCTGGAGGTTGCCGTGGTGAAGGCCAGCCGGCGGCCGGGGCAGGATACGATGCGCGCCGCCTGGAAGGCTCGGCACGGGGGCCGCGCGGCGCCGGTGCTGCTGGTGGCCCTGTATAGGGATCGTGCGGCGTTGTGCGGCCCCGGGGGCGAGTCGCCCTCGGTGTTCACCGATCTGGATGCCGGGCAGGTGGAGCGTATCTGCCGGGCGGCGTTGGCGGAACCGAGCCGGCACGCGGCCTTGCGATTACTCCGGTCGGTCTTACCCGAGGTCAAAGAGTCGCGGATACCCGGCCTCAGGAACGAGGGCCTGTTCGCCACGCATGAACTCGAGCGCTGCGTTCCGGACCGTACGGACTGGCAGCAGGCCCAGCAGAAGTCGCAGGCCATGGTCAACCAGCGGGGCCGCGACCTGCTGAGGGCCCTCGGGTACGAAATGGAGGAAACCAACCAGCAATACGCGGTCCTGCGGACCGACCACAGCAAGATTGCGGTGGCCGTCTTTCTCGACCGCAGCGAAGCCTGCGAGGTCGTCTCCGACCGTTTTGGCGAGATGACCCCGATCCAGTACGCCCTGGCCAAGGCCGACGAAGAGAACCTCGACTACGTGTTTGTCGACCACGGGTCATCGCTTCGCGTTTACACGACCGCGGGCAAAGGCGTGGGCCGGCGCGGGCGGACGGAAACCTTCGTCGAGATCCACCTCGATCTGCTGCCCACCGACAGGGCTGCCTACCTATGGCTTCTCTTCTCGGGCGAAGCCCTGTCAAGAGACGGTACGTTCACGGAAATCCTCGACCGCTCCCACGACTACGCCTCCAATCTGGGTACGCGACTCCACAAGCGCGTTTACGAACGTGTGGTGCCGGAGTTGGCGATGGCCATTGTCCAGGCCCGCAACCTCAACAAGCCGAGCGCGCAGGACCTGCAAATCACCTACGAGATGGCCTTGCTGGTCCTGTTCCGCCTGCTGTTCGTCGCCTATGCCGAAGACAAGGACCTGTTGCCCTACCGCACCAATGAGCGTTATCGGAATCGCTCGTTGAAGCAGAAGGCCCGGGAACTGGCCAAGCTTCGGCAGCAGGGCACGCCCACGTTCGACGACAGCACGACCCATTGGGACGAGGCCGTGCGGCTGTTTCGCTGCGTCAACACGGGCAAGCCCAAGGAATGGGGCGTCCCGGCCTACGACGGCGGGCTGTTCTCTGAGGATGTTGCCGTCTCGCCGGCAGGGCACCTGCTGGCCGACATCGAGATCCCCAACAAGCAGTTCGGTCGCGTCTTGTGCAATCTATTGGTCGATCCCACGCCCGAGGGTTTTGGCCCCGTGGACTTCCGCAGCCTGGGCGTCCGCGAATTCGGCACGATCTACGAAGGGCTGCTGGAAAGCGAACTCTCCGTGGCCGAGGAGGGTCTGATCATCGGTGAAGGGAAGCTCTATGTGCCCGCGCGCGACAAGGAACCTGAGGTCCGCAAGGGGCGAATCTATCTACACGACCGCAGCGGTGCCCGCAAGGCCACGGGCAGCTATTTCACGAAGAGTTTTGTGGTCGAGCACCTCTTGGACCATTCGCTGGCCGAGCCAACGATGTACTGGGTGAGCTGACGCCCTTCCACTTCCCGATTGCCTTCCCCGAGGTCTTCTTGCGCGATCGTGCAGGCTTTGACGTGATTTTCGGCAATCCGCCGTGGGAGAAGACGCAGGTTGAGGAACATGCGTTCTGGGCGCGATTCAACCCCGGATTGCGAGGCGTTAGCCAGGCGACACGAGAAGTTGCCTAGAAGTCCTTGCGGCGCAGAAGGCCCGATCTGGTTGAGCAATTCGAGCGGGAGGTCAATGAAGCAGAAGCTTTGCGGAGTTTTCTCATTCACGGGCCGTATCCCGGCATGGGGGCCAGCCACCCGGACCTCTACAAAGGCTTCTGCTGGAGATTCTGGAACCTGGTCTGCCATGACGGGGGGCACATTGGTGTCGTGCTGCCCCGCCCGGCTTGGAGCGCCAAAGGGTCCACGGAGTTTCGCAAGTCGATTCTGCACCGGTCTTCGATCTTGGACACAGCGATACTCATCAACAAGCGCGGATGGGTTTTCCCCGGTATTCACGAACAGAACCCGGCAATCGCGCTCACGATAATCAGGCGCGGTCAAAAGGATGGCGCAGCAATGACAGTTAGTCTTCGCGGTCCATTCACAAGCCTGGAGCGATTCAACGAAGGGATCAAGAGGCCGCCGGTTTCATTTGCACCCGCCGACGTGTTGGGCTGGACCGAGACTGCTGCCCTCCCACTTCTGCCGGCGGAGGACTCCGCAGAGGTATTTGCCCAGATTCGGAGGTCGCCTTGTCTCAATCTGGACGATAGGGATTCGTGGCGCGCGCGGCCAATCCAGGGTGATCTCAACTCGACCACCGCCAAGCCTTTGATGGACTTCACGGATACGGGCGGGCGTGATTTCTGGCCCGTTTTCAAGGGCAAATCGTTCGACATCTGGGAGCCCGACCGGGGCGTGTATTACGCTTGGGCTAACCCGGAGACAGTGCTAGAGCACCTGCACAAGAAGCGGCTCAGCGCCCACAAGAACAGCAAGTCGCCCTTCTTCGAGTTCAGCAACTCCAATTGGTTTGCCAACCCCGACACTTTACCATGCCATTTCGCGCGCGTCGCGTTCCGGCGTATCACGAACCGCACCAATAGGAGAACGGTAGTCGCTGCGCTCTTGCCCCCACGGTGCTTTCTTACAGACGTAGCGCCATATCTCCTTTGGCCGCGCGGCGACGAGCAAGACCAGGCTTACGTGCTCGGCGTATTGTCGTCGATACCCCTTGACTGGTATGCCCGTCGATTCGCCGAAACGCACCTTGATTTCCACGTTTTCAATCCCCTCCCCGTTCCCCGCCCCGAACGTGGCAACCCCTTGTGGCAGCGGACGGTCGCGTTGGCCGGCCGCTTGGCGTGCCCCGACAAGCGGTTTGCCAGATGGGCCAAGGCGGTGGGTGTGGAGTGCGGGCCGCTGGAGGCGGCCGAGAAGGACGGCATGATCCACGAGCTGGACGCCGTGGTGGCCCACCTTTACGGGCTGAGCGAGGCCCAGCTTCGGCACATCTTCGAGACGTTCCACGAAGGTTGGGACTATCGGCCCAGATTGAAGGCGGTCCAGGAGCATTACAAGGCATGGAAGGTCAAACAGTGACTTGCCCCATTTACGTGGACCCGTAAGCCCGATAGAGACTACTGCAATTCGGGCGGGCGATAGAAGGTGAATCCTACTAACTCATAATGATGGGAGTCGATTATGTGGGAGGCGATCTTGACCAAGCTGGGTTACGATGTCGGAAAGAAGAGCCTTGGCAAGTCTTTGCAGTTGGCGAAGCAGAAACTTTCAAAGAGGAAGTATAAGGAACTTATTTCAACAATCATACGAGAACTGCTACAAGAGAATCCCGACCTCGATTCAGTTGAAGCAGACATTCTTACTCTTGAGGCTACAGATGTTCCGCCTACAGCCGAGTTCATACATGCTAGGAAGATGTACGGCAAAATAAAACGCCATAAGAAGAAGGTCGCCAAAAAGAAGAAGGTCGCCAAAAAGAAGAAGGTCGCCAAAAAGAAGAAGGTCGCCAAAAAGAAGAAGGTCGCCAAAAAGAAGAAGGCAAAAAAGAAATAGCCGAGAAAAGGCCAGAGCGGGCCGAGAAGAGCACGAAATCAGAGGCTTGTATAGACTAACCTCCGCAGAGTCAAGAAAGAACTTTGGAGTTGACTGTGAAGCCCGAATTCGTCGACAATCGCGACGGCAACACGCTGGTCGAGGCCCTTCGAGGACACTTGGACTGGCTGGCCGAGACGTACGCCCAGCCGGTCGAGCTGTCGATTGCCAGTGGGTACTTCAACCCGGAGGGTTTTGGGCTGCTGGCGGACCACCTGGAGCGGCTTCCCAAGGTTCGCTTGTTGCTGGGCGCCGAGCCGACCCCGCCGCCGGCCCGGCCACGCCGCAAACTGGGCGAGTCGATGCCACGGTTTGATGCCCGAGTCGTCCGCGAAGCGATCCGGGCCAACTACGACGGGCTGCTGCGAGATCGCAACTTGTTGGAGTTCTCGCCCGAGACGGACTCGGCAGCGCATCGACTGTTGGCGCTCTTGGAATCCGGCACCGTCGAAGTCAGGCGATACGAAAAGGCGTTCCTGCACGGCAAGGCGTTCATCTTCGCCGACAACGAAGGCGTGATCTCCGGATCGAGCAATTTTACGGCAGCCGGCCTGACCACGAACTTGGAGTTGAATCTCGGCCGGTACGACCCGACACCCGTGGGGCAGGTGAAGCAGTGGTTCGATGAGCTATGGGAAGATGCCGAGCCATTCGAGCTGGCCGCAATCTACGAGGCCCGGCTCGCCGAGTACGACCCGTACTTGATCTACCTCCGCGTACTGTGGGAACTCTACGGCAGGGAACTCGAAGAAGAGCAGGGACGCGACCCGGTAATCCAACTTACTACTTTCCAGACGGACGGCGTATGGCGTGCTCAGCGGATATTGAAGACTTACAACGGGGTCCTTATTGCCGACGGGGTGGGGCTGGGTAAGACGTTCATAGCCGGCGAATTGATCCGGGAAGCCGTGCAGGACCGCCGGCAACGGGTGCTGCTGGTCTCGCCCGCCGCATTGCGGGACGGGATGTGGTCGCGCTTCATTGAGAGCCATCAACTCTTCGTCAAGAATCTTTCCTACGAGCAACTGGCAAATGATGTACAGTTCGGCGGAAGCGGGGACTATCTCAGGGTCCCAGTCAATGATTTCGCTATGGTAGTGGTCGACGAAGCGCACGAGTTCCGCAATCCGAGCACGAAGCGGGCGGAAGCAATACGCCGGTTGCTGCAAGGCAAGCCACCCAAGGAGCTGGTCCTGCTGACGGCCACGCCGGTCAACAACTCGCTATGGGACCTGTACTACCTGTTGGCCCTGTTCATCGGGCACGACGCCGCGTTTGCCGATCGGGGCGTCCGGTCGCTGAAAGAACGGTTCAGCGAAGCCTCCAACGAAAACCCAGACGATCTTCGGCCGGACATATTATTCGACGTGCTCGACCCGGTCACGGTGCGACGCACGCGGCACTTTGTTCGGCGCTACTACCCGAATGACCGGGTAAAGGGGCCGGGAGGCAAGGAGACCGCCGTCCAGTTTCCGGAGCCGCACATCGAGGCGCTGAACTACGACTTGGACGAGATCTTGCCGGGTTTCTTCGACGAGCTGAAGGAGGCCCTGGCCCCTGAGGACGAGCATCAGGAACCGCTCCTGACGATGGCCAGGTATTGCCCGTCGGCATACCGACTGGATGAATCAGTTGAACAATCAGAGATCAATCTGGTAGGGCTGATCTGTTCTGGGCTACTGAAGCGGTTTGAGTCGTCGGCTTACGCATTTGCGCTGACGACGGAAAGGATGGCCGAAAGCCACGACCGTTTCCTCGAAGCGCTGGACGCAGGGTATATCCCAACGCCGGAAGCCCTGGAGGAGTGGACGAACATCGACAGTGACGAGGAGTGGGAACAACTGCTGGTGGATAAGGGGGCAGAGCCGACGGAGAACTACGACATTGAGCAGCTTCGGGCCAGGGTCGAGTCCGATCGCGACATCCTTCGGCGTTTTTCCGAGAAGGCGGCCATGGTTGAGGCGAAGAAAGACCCCAAGCTGGCCGAACTGACCACGGCGCTGGCAGAGATCTTGCAAGCGGCGCGCCGAGAGGGTATCGATGAGAAGGACACTCGCAACAAACGTAAGGTGATCATCTTCTCCTACTTCGCCGAAACGGCCGATTGGATCGAACAGCACGTCCGGAGGGTCGTGGACACTGACAAGCAGTTTGCGGAGTATCGGGGGCGGATTGTGTTCGTTGCCGGGCGGGAAAGCCATGGAGGCGTATCGCGCGAGAAGGCCGTCTTTGGCTTTGTACCCGAGTCAAGTGAGGCACCTCCGGGCCGTGGCGAAGACCTGTACGACATTCTCATCACAACTGACGTGCTGGCCCAAGGCGTGAACCTCCAACAGTGCCGGAACATTATCAACTACGACCTGCCATGGAACCCGATGCGTCTGGTGCAGCGGCACGGGCGGATCGACCGGATCGGCAGCCGACATCCCGACGTTTACTTGTGGTGCTTCTTTCCCGACAAGCAACTAGAGGACTTGCTGAACTTGGAAAGCCGAATCCGGCGGAAACTCGCACAGGCGGCGGCCTCGATTGGTGTGGAAAGCGAAGTCATCCCGGGCGGCCCGACGGGGGGTGTTTACTTCAGCCAGACCCGGGCGGAGATCGAGGCCCTGCGCCGTCAGGAGAACGACCTGCTGGTCAACGCCGGCGAAGACCCGTCGGCCCATACGGGCGAGGAGTATCGGCAGGAGCTGCGCAAGGGTTTGCAGACTCGCGGCGGCGCAATCAAGACGTTGCCTTGGGCGTCCGGTTCCGGCATGGTCGGTGGGCCGGATCGAGGCCATTTTTTCTGTGCGAAGATCGGCGATAGGGTCTTCCTGCGGTTTGTGCCCGCCGAAGGTGAGGAGATCGTACGCAACACGCTCTCCTGCCTTCGGATGGTCACTTGCACGGAGGACACTCCCCGCCACCTTCCGCCCGAATTGGCCGAGGCGACCTACGAGGCTTGGGCCAAAGCCCGGGACGACATCTACGGTGAGTGGATGTTCGCCACCGACCCGGCCAACTTGCAGCCGAAGATTCGACCGCTCTTCCGCAAGGTGGCCGATCATCTACGGAAGTACCCACCTCCCGGAATCGAGCAGCGTGAGCTGGACTTGCTGATCGACGCGGTGGAAGCCCCTTGGGGTATCCGGCATGAGCGGGAACTGAGGGCAGTTTTTGACCCTGAGGCCGAAGATCCATACGTGATTTCGGCCGCCGTGATTGAGAAAGTCCGGGAACTGGGACTGCAACCTTTTGTTCAGCCAAAGGCGTTGGACCCGATCGAGAAGGAAGACGTTGCCCTGATCTGCTGGATGGCCGTGGACACAGGCGAAGCTACAAAGAAAGAGTAGGCACCTGCCGAGGCGACGAAGACCGTGCTGGAGCAGGCCGAGGCGTTGTGTGCGGATTGGGCGGCGTGAGGATCGCTCCGGAGACAAGGTTGTATGGGCGTTGGCGACTCCGGGCCGGAGCACCTGAAGGGGCTGACGAACCTCTCAGTCTTGTTCCTGGCCAGCTCCCACGTCACCGACGCCGGCCTGATGCACTTGACGGGGCTCACCAGTGTGAGAATCCTATTCACTTGCCGATGCCGGCAAGCAACCTCTCGAATTCGGCCTCCAGGTCTTCGTCGGTCATCTGCGAGCAGTCCCGCTGCTGCCGGGTAGAAACCTCAATGATCCGGACGATGGCACCGAGGGCCCGCAGCACGCGCGCCGACCCGGGCTGCACGGAGGCGGCGTGGTCGATGTGTGCCTTCCAGAGTTGGGCGAAGCGGTCTACCCCACCGAAATCAGACATCATCCGGCCGCAGAGTGCGGCGGCACGAGGTGACGGTGTGGTGGGAAGGTGGAAGCGGCTGCCTTGGGCGGAGAGCCGACAGGCACCTGCCAGACGGCAGTGCACAAACGCTCGACTGCACTCTCTCCACGCAGCCTCCATGGCGGGCGCCGTGGGTGGTGGCCAAACTGCTCTCGGGTGTCCCCCCCGAGGCTGCTGGTGGTGATTGACTGTAGCTACCGTCCCGATTTCAACGCCCCCGACCCCGGGTGCGAAAGGCGGAGGTGTCCGCGGCGGGATAATGTCGGCGGCGCCCGGCGGCTCAGAGGGGGGCGGAGTCTTGGGCGCGACTCTTGTTCCTTGGAACTTCCTCTCTCAACACCGTTTCTCCCCAACCCGCTACGTTCCGCGATGCCGCAAACGGTTACCCTTAGGTGGTTTGCGGCGAAAATCCCCCCAAGATCAGGCAATCGAGCTTAGGCGGAGTACATGCCACCACCGGGTGGGGAGCATGGTAAGTCCGCAGTGTCCTATTGCTTCACCCTTTGGGTGAAGCTAGAATTCATCGACGGACGATGCTCACTGTATCGTAATGGATTGCGTCGATGAAGATCGGGTATGCAAAGCCGAAGCTGGAAAAGATCTGCACGAAGCAGAAGGAAGCAGCTAAACACCTTTCCGGTATTCCACCTAAGCTGCTGTTTCGGAGGCTCAACGAACCTTCCGCATTCAACAACCTTGGCCAGATACCTTTTCAAGCTCCACCGTTGCATTTCCATCCGCTGAGAGAGGACTTGGCTGGGAAATACGCGGTAACGGTTCGCTCTCTTTGCAGGATTGTCTTTGAACCCGCCGGAGAGTTTTTGTGTCGAGAAGACGGCACCGCGATTGGAGAGACAGTCACGGAGATCGCTATTCTATTCATCGGTGATTACCATTCTTACTCGTAAGGACTACCCATGACCCGCATAGCCCCCACCGAATACATGCCCGACGTTGCGATTCCTCCCGGAGAGACAATCCGGGAAACGTTGGAATCGATGGGTATGACGCAAGCCGAGTTTGCCCAAAGGATTGGCCGGCCACCGACCAAAGTCAACGCGATCATTCGAGGTAAGAAAGCCATTACGGTAAATACGGCTATTGCTCTTGGGCGGGTTACCCCATTTCCGGCGGATTTCTGGTTGAACCTGGAGAAGAACTATCGCTTAACGTTGGCCCGCCTGCAAGAGCAGGAGGCTCTTGAGGAAGGAATTCGATGGATGCGTAGGCTCATTCCGGTTGCGGAACTCGTGAAGCGGGGGAAGATTCCAAAGGCTCTGAAGGCTAAAGAGCGATTCAAGGCTGTGCTCCAGTTCTTTGGTGTGAGTAGCATTAAGGGGTGGGAGAGCTACTGGGAGGAACGGATTGCCGGAGCGGTCGCCTTTCGGCGTTCTAGGAAACATGCTGAGCATATTGGTCGCGTTGCGGCTTGGCTTCGGCTTGGTGAACTTGAGGCGAAAGACAAACCCTGTAAGCCATTCAACAAGCGCAGATTCCGAGCAGCGTTAACTCGAATTAGAGCCGCTACCACAGAACCACGTGAAGTCTTTGAGCCTTTGCTTCACAAGTTGGCGGATTGCGGGGTGATTGTATCGTTGATCAAGGAAATCCCCGGAGCAGGGATTAGCGGGGCAACTTGGTGGTTTGGCGGCAACAAGGCTCATATACAACTCAGTTTGCGGTACAAATCGGATGATCAATTCTGGTTCACGTTCTTCCATGAAGCGGGTCATGTTTTGCTTCACAAGGGAGAAATGTTCCTTGAGGGTGAGTCGTGGACCGCATCAAAGGCAAAGGAAGCAGAAGCGAATAGATTCTCAGCCGACTTCCTCATTCCTCCGACTGAGGCAGCAAAGCTACCAAGGCTTACCGAGCGGCAGCAGGTGATTGATTTTGCGAAACAGATCGGAATCGCTCCTGGGATCGTTGCCGGCCAACTGTACCACAAAGGCTACGTTACTCCCCAGTTGGTCAACTATTGGAAGGTAAAGCAACGACTCGATTGGGCAGAGGATGGAGGTGACTGAGAACGGCTCTACCATCACCGTCGTTTCCACCAATAAACGCCAGACTTCTCCCCGTGTACCCTTCTCGGAAACGACCGGGAACCGTTTTGGGCAAACCCGAATGTTCGTATAATGGATGCAACACGCCGGGAAGGTCGCGTGGCAATCCGGCCGAGTGGGTATGGTCGGAAGTGCGGCCTTGGCTGGAGAAGAAATGCCGACACGCGCTGCCCGAGCGGTTCCCTGCTGACCGATTTGTGTGCCGCTGACCGACAAACTGACCGACACAGAACCGCCAACCGCCGCCAACCGCCGCCACGAGTAAAGCCTACTGGTAATCTCATCGTGTTGTCCCCAAGACACTCTTTCACGAGGGAAACACGATGCAGGACACTTTTGTTCTTGAGCCGGACGGCCTCTATAATGACGGCTCGCTCTATTTGGCGTTGGGGTTGACCCCCGCCACTCTCGCCCATGCCCGGCGGTCCGGGGAACTGCGGTTCACCCGAAAAGGCAAGCGGACGCTCTACCTCGGGCAATGGGTCCTCGACTGGATAAAGGCGGATTCCCGCCAGGAGGTGCCCCGTGGCAAGTGAACCTATCAACGTCCTACCCGAGCTACTCAAGTCAAAGCAGGCGGCGGGCCTGGTCAACTGCGGCGAAAGAACCTGGTGGCGTTGGAGCCGTTCGGGCATCGCCCCGGCCCCAGTGAAAATTGGTGCGTCCGCCGTTAGGTTTCGCCGTGACGAAATCCTCGACTGGATTTCTGCCGGTTGTCCCCGGGTTGATGGGAGGGCCGGACGATGAACGCAAACAACAATTGGCGGCGGGTATCGAAACGCCGGCCCTGCCCCATCTGCAACCGGGCCGACTGGTGCCTGTTCGCCGGCCCGGCCGATTCGCCGGCGGCGGCAATCTGCCCCAGAGTTGAATCAGCCAAGCGCTGCGGTGAGGCGGGCTGGTTGCACATCCTGCGAGACGATGGCCCCACCCTGACGCCCTGGCGGCGGACGATTCGGCGGGCCATCAAGATGATGGCCAAGCGGACCGGCACGACGCCCGACTTCGGCAAGTTGGCGGCGGAGTTTCGGGCAGCGGCAAGGCCCGAGGCCCTGAGGCGGTTGGGATACTCCCTCGGCGTCTCCGTTGAAGGTCTGCAACGTCTGGGCGTCGGCTGGTCGGTTGAACATCGGGCTTGGACGTTCCCGATGGTGGACGCCGACGGCACGGTGCTCGGCATCCGGTTGCGTCTACGCAGCGGCAAGAAGTTGTCGGTGCGAGGCCGCAAGGAAGGCTTGTTTGTCCCTGACGGCCGCTTCGTGGCGTGGAAGGTTTGGTACGGCAAACTGCTGGTCGAGAACGGGAACTGACCGACAGAAATGCCCACCGACGAAGAGTCAATCAGGGGAGTTGACAACTCATCAACGGCCTGATAGAATGCCACCATGACTCGAAAACGAAACAGACTGAGCGACCAATTGCGGCTGGCAATCCAGGGCAGCGGCAAGAGTCTCAATCAAATCGACCGTGATACGGGTATCGACAAGGCTACGTTGTCGAGATTTCTGAACGGCAAGGGCGGGCTGTCGATTCCCATTCTCGACCGGTTGGCTGATTATCTCGGACTGAGTATCACGATGAAAGGCAAACGCCTCAGACGAAAAGGAAGATAGCCGTGGCAACTGTCTACAAGCGAACCCGACGAAAGCCGATTCCCAAAGGTGCCGAAATCGTCGAACGCCGAGGGAAACGGTTTGCGGTTTGGACCAATCGCAGGACGAAGCGGAAACAACGGGCCCCGCCGACCGATGAGGGCAAGGCCGTGCTGGCGAAGCGGACACCTATACCATCGAATTCTTCGACCATGAAAACAAGCGGCGACGCAAGGGCACCCGGATTGCCGATAAGGACGCCGCTTTGCAGTTGGCGAACAAACTGGAGACGGCGGCGATGCAACGCCGGGAGGGGCTCATCGACGCAACGCAAGAGCGATTGGCGGCCGAGGGCCGGCGGTCGATTCGAGAACATTCGGCCGACTTCCACAAGCACCTGCACGCCAAAGGCAACACGGCGGACCACGTGAATCTTGTTTCCTCCCGACTGCAATCGGTAATCGAGAGTTGCCGATTCGAGTTGCTGCCGGACTTGGCGGCCTCGGCGGTTCAGGCGGTAATTGCCGGCCTACGGGATGAAAAGAGCCTCCGCACGTGCAACGGCTACTTGCGAGCTGTCAAGAGTTTTAGCCGGTGGGCGTGGCACGATGGCCGGCTTGTGCCTGACCCTCTGGCCTCTCTCCACGGATACAACGAGCAGACTGACCGGCGGCGAGTGCGGAGAGCCATATCGATGGATGAGTTTATTCGGCTGATTGATGCAGCCGCGGCTGGCCCGGCCGTCGAGAGTATCCCCGGGCCGGACCGGGCAGTGATGTACGTTCTGTCGGCCTGGACTGGCTACCGGCGCAAAGAGCTGGCCTCCCTGACACTCCGTTCCTTTGACGTGGATGCCAACCCGCCGACCGTGACCGTGCAAGCGGCCCACTCCAAGCGGCGGCGCACGGATACCCAAGTCTTACACCCGGTTGTTGTCGAACGGCTCGGGGCATGGCTGGCAGCCAAACCCGAGGTTGCCCCTGATGACCTCCTGTTCCAACTGCGCACATCGGGAGGCTGTTGGCGAAAGACCGCCAAGATGATGCGAGCCGACTTATCAGCAGCCCGGGCAAAGTGGATTGCCGAGGCCGCGGCCGACCGGGAGCGGGCACGACGGGAGGCGTCCGACTTTCTCACCTACCAGAACGAGGACGGGCTGTTTGCCGATTTCCATTCGCACCGGCACACGTTCATCAGCAACCTCGGCAAGGCCAAGGTGCCGTTGGGCACGGCGCAGAAGCTGGCCCGGCATAGTACCCCGGTGTTGACCAGCAACATCTACACGCACCTGGAGATTGCCGATCACGTGGCGGCGATTGAATCGTTGCCCTCTCTGCCAAGTGACGGCCCAAGTTCGGTTGGGAACGTGTTGCAGGCAACCGGAACCGACAATCCGCAACCTACATGGAATCAAGGCGAGCGAAAGTGGGCGCACCAGGGGCAGCAGTTGGGCGGCAAATCGGGGCAAATCGTGGCGAGCGACGGCGAAAGCACAACCAAGCTGCGCAACCAAGTGGACCGGCCGCAAGTTGTTACGCTGTCAAGAAATGAATCAAGCCGGCGAGCCGTGGCGGCTGCCGGCGAGAGTGGAGACGAGCGGGCTCGAACCGCCAACCCCCGGCTTGCAAAGCCGGTGCTCTCCCAATTGAGCTACGTCCCCGCAAAAAAACGAAACCTGGGCCGCCGCGAAACGCGGCCGCCACACGCCTAAAGATAACATATTCGCGCCGCAGCGTACAGGGCCTTTGAGCGCAGGCTGCCCGCGTGCCGGGCGGCGCGGGAAACCTTTGCCGGCGGCTGGTTTCGGAGCGTTCCGGCGAATACGCTACGGCTGAACGAGATTGCCGGATCTGGCCTCCTCCGTCCGCGCTGCGTTGATCTGTGCGTCGTGCCCCGGTAGGACGGGGCCTTCGCTCAGCGGCGGTCGTTGTCCGGGCCGCTCCACGACGTCCGTATTTGCCCTGCTTTTTGACAACCGGCGCAATGGACCGGCCGTTGGACGGACAACCTGGGCGTGGGCAAGGTTGTCCGTCAGCCGTGGAAGGCAGCTTTCGGTCGATGCATCTTCACTGCGGAACCCGAAGGGCGGAAAGTGGAGACTGGAGCACTCCGGAGGAACGTGGAATGTCTATTCAGACTGCAATCGGAACCGCCGTGTTGGCCGCGAGATCGAGAAACTCCACGCCACCACGCAGCAGCGCGAAGCCACCTGCAAACCCCGGGTGCAGGGAGGAATAACGATCGGCGTTCTGAAGATAGTCGATGAGCATGATCGATTCCGCGGCCTCCGAGAACGCCACTCTACCACGCGACTGGCAGGCGAGTACAGAAACTTGTGCGTGTCCTCTAAACTGACGGGGCGCCTGTTCAAGAATACGGTCGATTTATTGGGATTACCGAGCAGCGGCTGGTCGGGTCAGCGGGGTCTTCTGCGCGAGATGCTTGTCGAAGAACGCCATAAGGCTCGATAAATCAATCTGATGACCACCGTCATGCACGACAAGAGCGACCTTGTCCGGCTTGCCCGCGTCGGCATAGGCCGCCCGGATCTCGGTCATAGCCTCTCGTGCAATGGAGGGAGGGAACTGAGATGATGGTTCCTTTGTGCCGTTCTGACAAAGCAGCGCGCGCGGCGCGGTGAGAGCGTAGATATCGGCAAAGTCAACCAGTTCTCGCAATCCCTCGAACTTCCAGCACATGCAATGGTTCTTCTCCATTTGATCCATTCTGGTGAGGAATCCGCTGCTAACGGTGGCCGCCACGCGTGTATCCATGCCTCCCAGCCACATTGCCATCTCGCCCCCCAGGGACAGTCCTGCGCATCCAATGCGGTTTGAGTCGACCTCCGGCAGGGACGCCATGTAGTCCACACAGCGCATCAGATCCCAGAGCCGTTCCCCCATCAGCGTGCGGTTGTCTTCGTAGACCTTGTGCTGGCCTACGTTGACGGAAATCGTTGCGTAGCCTCCGGCGGCCAGTTCGGCGGCGAAGCCCCTGTATATCGACTGCTTATCGTGCACACTTCGTCTGTCGCCACCGTGTCCATGGATGCAGACGACCGCGGGCCACGGCCCTTTGGCCCTCTGTGGAAACGTGGTCAAGACCGGTATGCGCCGTTGCGGTGTGGCGCTGATCTCGATCTCGCGCTGCTGATAGGCGTCCTTGCGCGTGACCCGGATAACCCGCGGGTTCAGCGCCATCTCAGTTCGGTTCGTAACCAGGTCATCCAGTTTGAGAAGATGGAAGAGCCTGGTCCGGACGTCGCGCCGCCACTGCTGCGCGGCATCAGCGGAGCATCTGGTGTACTTCATCTCTCGCAGGCTCGATTCTTGCGCTGGCGCGACGGTGCCAAAACACGCAACAATCGAGACACCCAAGAACCACGTCTTCGCCGGAATTCTGTCTGGGTCCATGCTCATGAGTGTATCTCCTCATTCAGATCCAACCTGTTTTCGCAGCACGGTTTACACTGCAGCCTCGGATTGTACCATCCCCACGGCAGTTACAACGTCTGGAGGGCAGATTTTGTTCCGACCGCCGTCCGTCGGGCGACTCCGGGCCGGTGCCCCCGCTTGTCCATTCGCACTACACCACCATCAGCGGTCTACTTTTCGTCCGTCGCCAGCCCAGCGGGCGTGCCCGCGGCGGTCAGCTCGTCGGTCAGGGCGGCGACGTCCGCTCGCTTCCGCAAGGCGGCGAAATCGGGGTCCTGTTGCAGTTCTTTAAGGGCTTTTGCGTCACGGAAGTAGCCCTGTGCGGCGAGCGACCGGAGGATCTTTGCGCCGCTTTGGCCGTACTTGTCGCGAAGCTTGCCGGGTGCCCCGTCAGCCATGCTTTCGTGCTCTTCGGCGGCCCGTGCGCAAAGTGACCAGGCGCGTGCGAAGCGGAAAGCAGTGGATGCTTTCGTTTCGGCCAGCTTGGCCAGGCTTTCCAATTCGCGGGCGGCACGCTGGTGGTGGCCGGCAGCGGCAAGCGAGCGTGTCTCCCGGAGTCGGAACAAAGCCCGTTCGTCAAGCGGCGACAGCTCGATCGCTCGATCCCAGGACGCAATGACCTCGTGGTACCGTTCCAGGGCGTCAAGTGCTGCGGCACGGCCCCAATACGAATTCTGCGGGAATCGTTCATGCTCATGCCCTCAAGAGATGGAAGGCGATACGCCGGTCAGTATAGCAAGGGCCCTGTGGTTGGCAAGTAGGCCATCCCTGAGCAGGGAAGTGTGTGCAACGGCAGCCATCCGTATTGGGGCCAATTGAGAGTCTTGCTTCCTGGATCCGGGTTTCCCTGCCGGGTGTTTCGCAACGCCTTCTCCGCCGCGCAAACAAAAGTGTCGGAGGCATCCCGCGGTTGAGCCGCAGGCCCTGATCGATGGCCCACGCTGCGACTGCTCTTAGGACCCGCGTCAAAACAACTTGACGATTTTAGTCATTGTAGGAGGCGACTCCTGTCGCCGATTGAGGCCCCGTTTTCCGGCAAATCGGCGACTGGAGTCGCCTCCTACAGAGATTCGATTTCGTCAACTTATTGTGGCGCGGGTTCTTAGTTGAAGCGTGGCGCGACGGCGGTCAAAACGAGATTCGACGTACGGTCACCCGAACACGCATGGTGGGGATGTCGGGTTCGCTGAGCATTCTGCCATGTAACGAGTAGCCGTGAGCCAACAACACGGTTTGCTGACCGGAAAGCTCGGGGATGCCGCCTCGCCTTCGGCGTCGACGCTATCACGGCCGATCGTGTAGCACCACAACCGTCTCGCTCGTTGGCCAGTGCTGTCCTGCCATCTAGCGGTGGCAACGCCCACCTTCGCTGCCAAGGGACCTTTCTACAACCGGCCGGTGAAATCATGAAAACACAAGCCAGACAAGTAATGCGTTCTCTCTGCCAATGCGCCATCGTCCGCAAGCTGTTGGTCTGCTGCCCTGTCACTTACCTTGCGCTAGGATGCAATCTGTCCTATAGCAGCGATAGGAACGAAGGCCGGCGGCGGACAGAACGACAAGCCCGCGCCAACACCTCGGCAGCGCGCCCTGTCATTCTGTTGACGGGGTTCGAGCCATTCGGTGCACCCGGGCGCCAAAATCCCTCCTGGGAGGGGATCGCAGAACTCGACGGCCAGCCATGGAAGGGGCATCGGCTGGTCTGCAAACAAATGAAAGTGGTCTGGGGAGCGCCGCTGGAACAACTGCAGGAATGGATCTCCGAGTACCGGCCCGTCGCCATCTTCTCTTTCGGTCAGGGAGGTGCAGGCGCTTTTGCCGTGGAGAGCAGGGCCTCGAACAGGCGGGGACCCGGCCTCGACAACAACCACTCGCGTGCTCACAGTCCAACGATCGTCGACGGTGGCCCGGCAGAGTTTCAGGCCACCATCGACTGCAAAAAGCTCTCGCGATCGTTATCACAGAAGGATTATCCGGTCCACGTATCGACTCGTGCTGGCCGCTACCTTTGTGAAGAAACGCTCTATAGCCTGGAATACCTGAAGACAAGAAACGGGCTTGGAACCGTATTGTTCTGCCACGTGCCCCCTTTGGGCACTCGAATCGGGGATGAACTCGTCAGTGCTGGCTACGTTCAGAGGTTTGTCAAGGATACGCTTGAAGCCTGGCACACGAAGCCGACTACTGCCCGCGCGCTTTCAGCATCCTCATTGCAGGTCGGGCGGATGTAGTTCTCGACCGTGTCGTGCAGCGTCACTTATGCCCAAGGCCGCTACGAAGTGCAGATCCTCGAACCGATCAGTCGCTGAGAATCATCCAGCCGGGAAACGAACAGACAGGAACCGCTGGCCAGAAACCGGCAGCCTCTGTCATCTGCTGGGGCTCCCACCACTGGCGCGGCTGGTGATGGCACAGATTCACTGTCGGGGTTGCCGGGGTACCGAGTCCTCAGGTTGAGGTAGCGTGGGCTCGGCGGGGCCTTCTGCTGGTGTCGGAGTGGGGTCCGCTGTGGGTGGTGCCGCCGACCGTCTCGTAGGCCAAGGCCTCGTCGCCCGCCAGATTGAAGCTGCTGCCGCAGGAGGGGCAGTTGATCTCCTCCATCGGCGTGTCGTCGACGAGCTCGATGGGGTTGCGGCAGTGCGGGCAGCGGATGTGCAGCGCCCCGGGCTGTCGCCTGCTGCTGTCGCGCGTCCCGCCGAGAGTCTCCCTCACGTCCGGCTTCGTCAGGATTGCGAAGGCCGCGTCGACCTGCTCGTGATAGTCGGGAAACCGCCCGCGATACTCATCGGCGGTCGGCTGCTGATCATCTCGGTGGC
>SDBV01003089.1_pt1 | contig 24779 bp, 30 predicted proteins | sample 2277081 | NCBI WGS metagenome assembly SDBV01 (sample SAMN10402039, study PRJNA504765) | marine sediment metagenome | isolation source: marine sediment core GS10_PC15, 223 cmbsf | place: Arctic Ocean: Southern Knipovich Ridge | collected 2010 | reverse complement strand
CAAGGCTGCTCCCGTCCTCGCCCGCATCTCCGAGCTCAGACTGCCTTCAGCTACGCTGACCTGCTGCGACAGGCCAGCGGCGGACATCTCAGCCCGCACGGTGACAAGCGCCTCATGGCGCACGCTGGGGTCTCCCCAGGCCCACCCAAAGTCGCGCTCTCAACACTCGTCAACAGCCTCAAAGGAGTGTCGGCACGACACATACGCGAATGCGACTATCCCGAAGTCGAACGAGCACTCTGGGGCAAACACTTCTGGTCCCGCAGCTGCTGCGCCGTATCCGCCGGCGAAGCACCCCTCGATCGTTGGGGGTGTTGTCGGGGTCTCCCCGAGACGTCAAAAACCAACGCGAACCCAACAAAGGCCCCGGCGGCCGCCCCCAATCAATCGCCTCGCGGCGACTGCGCTCTGAACCCTCCCCGTGAACGGGGAGGTACATCGCTACCCCGATCGAACTGGCGACGACTGCGCAGGCGTGCATCTCAGCCCTTGACGCAGAGGACTTGCTTGAGAACCTCGACGGGTTCGATCAGGTCTTGTTGTGCGTCGATGACTCGCTCGATGTCTTTGTACGCCGCCGGTATTTCATCGACAACACCACTCTTCCGGCATTCGACCCCGCGGGTTTGTTCAGCCAGATCGTCGGCGTTGTATTGACGCTTCGCTTTGCTGCGGCTCATTCTTCGCCCCGCGCCGTGCGACGCCGAGTCGAACGCCGCCGCGTTGCCCTTGCCTTTGACAATGTATGAACGTGTCCCCATCGACCCGGGAATGATCGCGAGTTCACCTTTCCGCACGCGGATAGCACCTTTGCGCGTGATCACGAAACGTTCACCGCCGAAGGTATCGATATCGATGAAGTTGTGATGACATGAAATGTCTCTATCGAACTGCACATGCGGAAAATGACTCCGCAGAATGGTCTTCAACAGACTCAGCATCACACGCCGGTTTTCTGCCGCGTAGGTTTGTGCCCAGTTCGCGTCTCGAACGTAATCGGCCATTGCAGCGCTGCCTTCGAGCAGGACTGCAAGGTTCTTGTCGGGTAGCCCAACGTTGTGGTCCATTCCCTTTGCCTGGGCGATGTAGATGTCTGCGATCGTCTTGCCGATGTTGCGGCTACCGCTGTGCAGCATGAGCCACACCTCGTCGGAGTCGTTGAGACACACCTCGATGAAGTGATTGCCGCCGCCGAGCGTGCCACATTGCGCGACCGCCTTCGCCTTCACCCCCTGAACCTTTTCAGTCACAGTCGAGAACGAATCCCAAACAGGCGACGTGATCGCTTCATCGACGGGACGCTTGTGCCGGTTGAAACCGACCGGAATCGCCCGCTCGATATCGAGGCGTAGCCGATGCAAGTCGTCGGGTAGGTCCAGGGCCGTGAGGTTCGTTCGCACGGCCGCCATTCCGCAGCCGAGGTCTACGCCGACCGCGCTCGGCGAGACGGCGCCTTTCATCGCAATGACCGAGCCGATCGGGGCGCCATATCCGTAGTGGACGTCGGGCATGACGGCGATCTTGTGTGTCCACGACAGTGCGGCGACGTTGCGGATCTGGTCGAGCGCACCCGATTCGACGTCGGCAGGGTCGATCCACATGTCGACCGGCGCTCCCGCTTTGAGACGGTAGGGCGCCGAGTCGACTCGTTCCGTGCTCATGTTCGTTTCCTTTCGATTCGTGGTCGTTGAACCGGCGTCCGCGAGGAATGGCCGGAACGCCTGGTCGGTTGTGAGGCGGAACCTCATGATATCGGGCTGAACACGCGACGATCCGGGGAGTGCGGGTTCGGAGTCTCGCGGTGTTGGGAGGCTACGGCTGCTCCATCTCGCGCGGTCAATTCAGGCGCCGCTGTCAACAATTCTCGCCAGCGTGTCGGCGGTCGGTCAGGCTCACCGGCAGCCTCGGTCGCTACGCTCCGCAAGGATCTCGCGATACGTATCGCGTCGTTTGGCAATCTCACCGCGGCGGCCAGAGACGAGAAGATCGATTCTCGTACTGTTCTTCATTGCGCCCGGCGCCGCCGACATGCCGACCGCGTTCATCATTGTTCGACCGCGTTGGGCCACACTGCCCCGGACCCCGAAATATTCGGTCAGATCTTTCACACGTACGTTGCCGCCTGATTGGACGAACGCTGCGTTGATGTTGCCGATTACCCAACACACCGCGGCCACGGCAGTTTCGGTGCCGCCGTTCCCCGGAATACGGTCGGACTCGCGACCGCCACGCGGCGCGGCATTCGCCCCAGCCGTTGATCCGCCGCCGAAAACACCTCCAGACCACGGTTCGTCGGCGCCGATCGCTCCGATACCGGCAAGAAGGGCCTCTGAACCCATAGGACGAGGCGAACGGATGACCGTTTGAAATTCGGGTTCGATGTCGTCGATTGCAGCAATCGTGTCTTCGGTGAGTGAAGACCGAACGACTCGTTCATCATGACTATGTTGGCTGGCGGTGGCGCCGAACGCTACATCGCCGCCAGGCCCGATGTCGTCAACCACGAATCCAACCGACGAATGATGCCAGAATCCTCACCAGAACAGAGTTCAATGACTGAACAACCGATCCGCTTCGCAGCCGCCGGCGACATCCACGGCCACTACAGAGAACTCGTCGAACGCCTGAACGACCTGGTCGCAGAGTTCGGCCCCATCGACTTCTGCATCGGCGTTGGTGATTGTGAGCCGCTCCGAGACGCCGACGACCTGGCTTCGGTCAAGCAGCCGACCGAACGCCATGGCCTCGGAGATTTCTCCGAAGTGGTCAGTGGCGAACTCGTACTGCCATGTCCGCTGCTCGTCATCGGCGGCAATCACGATCCGTGGATCGGCTATGACGCGTTGGGCTATGACGGAGGCGGATGGTCCGACGGCGTCGAATATCTCGGCCGAGCCGGCGTCAAGGAACGGTTTGGGCTGAGAATCGCCTACCTGTCCGGCCTCCGCTCGCGCAAGTACTCGACGACGCCAAGGCAGCCGCTAGCCCCGGATCACAAGAGGTACCTGAAGCGGATGTCTCGTTACGACTCAACCGACGTCGAACGCGTCAAGCGGGCGACAGGATCAGACATTCTCGTGTGCCATGACTGGCCGAGTGGAATCGATCCGGATCCCACCAGCGAACGTGGTGACGAGACGATCCGCGAGATCATCCACGCCGTAGGGCCGTCGATCAGTCTCCATGGCCACCGACACGTCGGGAACCATGGCCGAATAGCCGACACAAACGTCCACTGTCTTGGAAACATCACCAGAGACGATTCGATCGCCGTGTTCGAAAGCACCAACAAGTCGATCCGCCGCATAGACGCTTCAGCGTCGCGGGCTTGGCGAGGCCGTGCCGGGTCAACGGATTGAACGGTTTTTTCGATTCTGCCGATCGAGCGGGGCGAGCTGTCTGCACCAGCCGCATTTGGGCCCCGGGCCTCGTTGCAGATGTCGGCCGCAGCGCATGCACATTTGGTCGGTTTTCATAATGGCTCAGATGATTTCGCCAAATCGTATCGCATTCGATGCCTCCTGTTCGACACGCTCGACCATCATATTCGAACAGGTGTTCGATTACGAGGACCTGTCAAGAACGCGAGAAACGCCCCCTTCCCTCTCCCGAACATCCCCGAACAGCAGTGGTCGGGGCAAGCATTCTGTTCGCCGGCACGTTTGGTTCGACCCCAGCGCACGCGGCGCCGACGGTCTGACGACGAACCCGACCCTGTTCCATCCTGCCACGACCACGCAGATGATGCGCCGACGACGCCGCTCATCGCTCTCGCCTATGGATTACTCCGAGCCGCGAGCAGCAGTTGCACTACCTGATTGAGGCTCGCGTCTATGTCGATCTGCTCGGGTGCCAAGACTGCGTGCAAAGCGACGCCGTCACCGGCGGCGACGATCAAATTTGCCATCGCGGTTGGGTCGACCCAAGGCTGGAGATAGCCAACATCTTTCATCTCGGCGATTTCGTCGGCAAGGAAGCCGCTGAGTTCGGAGAAAAGCCTGTTGATCCCCTCGCTCAAAACCTCAGACCGCGGCGCCTGCGCGATCGCCTCGAAGTAGGTACGAACGTCATGGTGCGCTGCCGTGTAGGTCTCGCGCAGCGATGCAACGGCGTTCAAAAGATGGACCGCCGGGTCGCCGTCTGAGCGGAAACATTCGATGGTCGGCTCCAGCCACGACCGCACCACACTCAATAACGCATCGGCGATGAGTTGATCCTTCGATCCGAAGTGGTACGTGATAGCGCCCAAGTTCGCCCCGGCCGCGGCCGCGATCGCACGCGAACTCGCCCCGGCGACACCCTTCTCGCGGAGCACCTCGAGCGTGCCCTCGATCAAACGCTCTCTAGTGTTTTCATTCATACGTATGTATGATCAGCATAATCACTCGTCTAGAGGGAGTTGTCCATGACCGAGCCGCAGACCGACATCGTGACCGGTGCGTTCAGCTACACGGGCAAGTACATCGCACGGCGACTCCTCGCAAACGGCCGGACCGTACGCACACTCACCGCTCACCCCGATCGTCCGAACGAATTCGGCGGAACCGTACCGGCATTTCCGTACGCATTCGACGCCCCGCAAAAACCCGGCGAGGCGTCGCCGGAGTAGACACGTTCTACAACACTTACTGGGTGCGGTTTCGGTACGGCGACGTCAATTATGACGCAGCCGTCGACAACACCAAGATGCTGATCGAGGCCGCGGAAAATGCCGGCGTCCGTCGCATCGTGCACGTATCTATCACGAACCCATCGCTCGACTCGCCACTCCCCTACTTTCGCGAGAAAGCCGCGATCGAAGACATGATCACCCAGTCGGATTTGTCGTATGCCATCCTGCGTCCAACGGTGATCTTCGGCGACGAAGACATCTTGATCAACAACGTCGCCTGGTTGCTTCGCAAGCTCCATGTGCTCGGGCTGCCCGGCGACGGCCAAGCGCGGCTCCAGCCGATCTTCGTCGAAGACCTTGCCGACGCGATGGTCGCCGCCGGCGCCTCGAGCCGCGACACGATTGTGGACGCGGTCGGCCCGGAGACATTCACCTTCGAAGAGATGGCTCGCCTCATTCGTCGCTCAATGGGTATCCGGGCACTAATTGTTCGATTGCCGGCCGGCCTGATGATGCCGATCGTGTCTGTCCTGAACCGCATCACGGGCGACATCGTATTGACCAAGGATGAGCTACACGGACTCATGGCAGACTTGATCGTTACAGACTCCGAGCCAATCGGAGCGACAAAACTCTCCGATTGGCTCGTCGACCATGCCGACACAGTCGGCGCCCAGTACCATTCCGAACTCGCTCGACACTTCAAAGGCGCGAACCCGAAGCCGCCCGACGGTCGGCAGACCACGCTGCCTCCGAGGACAGCCGCCCCGTGAGCGCCAGAGACCGGGGCGATCTCCATATGAGCGGAGCGCGCAGTGCGGTGTGCTTCGATGATCGCCAAACCTCGTGACGCAACATGCCCGCTGGACGGTGTTCTTGCCGCTCGAGCCCAAGTCCGCAAGGCGAGCCGCACGATCATCGCGCTCGATGCCGACGTGAACTGCGACGACCGACTCATCGCAACCTCACCCGTCTCATCGGGCATCCCCTGCCGTACTGGACCGAGGCCGCCCACCTCAGGGGCCCTTCGCTCCTGACGAGTTATGTTGTCTCGCCGATCATCACTACTATGACCCCCCTCCGATTGCCTCTCGTGAGGAACATCTACGCGGAAAGTCCGGTAGAACGTTTCCCATTCCCTCATGGTCTCGTACCGTAACTGTCGGAGCGAAGCTCGGCATAAGCAAGAGCACCCCTATCAAGAGCCACCTCGCCGCCATCTACATAAAGTTGAAGTGTTCCGGTCAACACCAAAGAGGGCGTGATCCGCTGCCGCCCACGAGAACGGTTTGGTCTGTCGAACGCCGAATCGCCGGTTGATTCCGCAGATCTACCCTATTGGTACAATCAACAGCATTCCAATCGTCGCGACCGCGATTGCTGGGCCGACCGGAGCGACGAGTTCGCGCGTTCGGGTCCCGTGCGCCAAGCGGTAGTACATGGCGATGGCCGTGGCGGCAACGACGAACCAGAAGACTATTCCGACCATGAACTCGAGCCCGAACGGCACGCCGTAGAGGACGATCACTGCGGCCATTTTGGAGTCGCTCCCGCCTGCTCCAGCGATGTCGAACACGATCGCCAACAACACATAGGCGACTGCCGCGATGATGAATATGGTCATCACGGGTTCCCATTCGCCGGTCGCGAACGCATTCGACGCATAGATTGCTCCCGCGACACCGACGTGAACGCCGATGAACGGGATCGGGTAGCGTTTCGTTTTCGCGTCGATACAGCCAAACAACGCCATCGCGAATCCGAGGCCGATCGCGAGTGCGAGATATTGTGGTTGCGACGATGACCATCGCAACGCGATCACCGTGGTCGTCGTAACTACGACTACTGCGGTAACGATCCGCCAGCGTGTGTCGACCGTCGAGATGATGTGGTGCATACCGACGTGAGCGTTTTCGTTCGTTACGGTCGTTGCAGTTGCCATCCGAATTCACCACCCTCGTCGATCGCGAGGGCTTCGGCGATTACGTCAGCCCGGAATCGGTAGTGCCCACCGATTGTCGTAGTCGACTCAATGCTTTCTTGCCGTGCCCAACGTCTGACCGTTTCTCCACTGACGTTGAAGAGTTTGGCGACCTGGCCGGTTGTGAGCAACGATTGGGGTTCCAAGGTCGACACTGTCATCTTTCAGTAACCGCACGTCTCGTATAGCGCTTCGTCGAGACGCACACTGTCGTCGCCGCTGTGTACTGCGATCGCGACATGGTTCAAACGCTCGCTCGCATTGCCACTGAATTCGCCAGCGTAACTGATGAGCGTACCTGGTTCCACACGTTCCCCCGGGATCACGAGCGCATACCCGGCGGTGCGATATCGATAGAGCAGTCCGTTGTCCGCTCGCAGAGTGACGTCGGATCCATCGATGCCGTGAATCACGCCGGGCGTCGTTGCATGTACGCCGAGATGCGACTTGGCCGCGAAATCGTACTGCCGCGTGCTGTCATCGATGTTGGTGACCGTCGACGACTTCGCTCCAACGATCGGGCACGTGTTCGTATCGACAACTGGCGTCGTCACGACGTCTTGGGGAGACCCCAACAACGACCCCCAACGACCCAGCGGTGTTGCGCCGAATGCTTCGACGACGCTCGTCGCGGCGGTGCCGGCGGTCGGTGCCGTCGACCCGAATGTCGTGGCTGCGAGGTGTTTTCTGAGCGCGCGCACGATCGCGAGGATGTCAGTACCGGCCGCGTCGATAGCGGCCGGCGCCGATGGCGTCGCAGCCGATCCGAAGCCGGCGAGTTGTATGTTGTTTTCGTCGCAAACCAACGCGACCGTCGGGTACGGGTTGATTGCTGCCCCGCCACCTGGATGCACTTCGAAATGCACATGCGGCGGTGTTGTTCGCGCATTTCCGCTGTTGCCGACGAACCCGATCTGTTCACCGGCTGCGACTCGCTGCCCGTTGGTCACGATCGCCGGCAGCGAGTTGTGTGCGTAGTAGTACGTGTTACCACTTTCGCCTCGCAGCCAGAACGTAACGCCTCCGAGCCCGATTTCGGCGTTGCCGCTCGAGTTGAAAATCGTTCCGTTTTCGATAGCGCTCAACGGAGTGCCGTATGTGGCCATCATGTCTACACCTTGATGAGATCGACCGTTCGACCGAGGCGCTCCCCAACTGTCGCCGAACGAAACGCCGCGGTTTCGTTTCGCCGCGACCGGACAGGCGTGACCTTTCGCATCGAGAACGGGCCGGTATTCGCCTGCGTATCGTTCGCCGGGAACAGGCGCCGGCTTCGACAGATCGATCTCGTCCGAACCGTGGATTGGTTCGATCATTTCTGTCGGATCGGCCGGTGTCGTCTCTGTCGGTACCGGGTTGGCGACCGGTACCGGCGTTTGGGAAGCGTCGGGCACTCGACTCGATGCATCTGGTTCGCCTGGCGTCTCGAGGTCGGGTTCATCCTCACTCATCGGCGGCGGTGCCGGTTTGGGTGGTTCCGGCACGGAGACGGACGGTTCGGGTACTTCGTCGATCTCGGGAATTTCGACGTCTCGATCGGTCGTGTCGTCAGACGATTCGTTGGCGAGGTTTTCGACCGTTTCGCCCGCAAGCTCGACGTCGGCGTTTGCTGCGGCCGAGTCGGCCGGATTGACCCACGGACTCAGCGGCGTCGCAATCATGATGAACAGGCCCGCGGTCGTCGCTGCCGCGGCTACGCGCACAGCGATACTGCGAACCCTTCGGCGTTGTCTGAACGGTCCGTCCATCTCTGCGTGCCTTTTTCGATCGGTATCGGTGGTCACGGTCTCACCTCGGCTGTGACGATTTTTCGGTCGTTTGGCCCAACGGCCGTGAAATATGCGACTCGCCAGGTGCGATCTGGGAGTCGTTGCAGCGTGAATGTCTCGGTGAGTTCTTCCGGTGCGACCACTTCGGCCTGGCCGATCGTTGGGTCGACGTAGCTCGAACGGTTCTGATAGCGGTCGACGAGGATCGCGGTCGTGTCGGTCACTTCGACGATCTCGAATTCGTGTGTCACGTCGATGTTGACGGTTCTTTGCGCGGCAGTCGCAGCGTTCACGTCATGTTTGCGGGCGGCGAGCGCGTCGTCGGCGTACCACTGTTCGAGACCGGTCGCACTGCCTGTGCGCATTGCTTGTTCGTATGCGCGCCACGATTCGACATAGACGACCTCGGGATCAGTCCGGTCGATGACCGCCACGACGGCTTGGTTCGTTGGCGGCGTGCCGAGCGGTTCGGCGACGGACGATGTTTCGGCATCAGTTGCGTTTTGGTCGGTCGCCTCGGACGGTTGTTCGCCTGTTGTCGCGTCGCCGGATCCGTTTTCGACCGGTACGCTGTTTGTCACTCCCCTACCCCGCGTCAACGTCAACGCGACGATTACGGCTACGACAATGATCGCAGCGACGAAGACTGAACGTCGGACCGGCTTCGAGGATCTTTTCTCGCGGCGGCGTCGCTTCGGTTCGCGGCTCGTATCGATTGGCGGTATGAAATCAGGTGTGTGTTCTGGTTTCGCGAATTCGGTCTGATTGGTTTCTCGTGTCGCTGTCGCTGTCATGGTCTGCTTGCCTGCTTTCAGCGTGTGCGGATCGAACGCACTTCGGTCACATGGATCGGCCGTGTCGTGTCAGCCGTCAGTTCATCGACGGTCGCGGCGAATCCGCCCGGTGTCGTGTACGAGCCTTCGAAAACGACCGTCAGCATGAAGTCGAAATCGCCAGCTCGATCGAAGACCAGGTTGTCGACGATCGGGGATTCGGCACTTCCCGGTTCGGTCGTTGCCCATGTGCCAGCGCCGCCCGGGCTCCGCCACACGTATCGAACCGCTTCGATACGAAGTCGAAGCGTGTTGTCGAATCCTTCGACGTCGAAGTAGGCATTCCACGGTCTCGTCGTCCACCATGTCGTTGGTCGTCCGACCAACGGATTGAAACGCATGTTCCCGCGGATCGGGTTCGCGATCCAGGCGTCTCGACACGACGGGATCGGCGATGGGCAGCCAGCGAGTAAATGTGCTCGAACGGCTTGGGTCGTCGGGATCTGTTCGTTCGGGATCGCGGGCGGCAACGGCGACTCTGGGTCTAAGCACGCAAGCCATTCGCCGTCGTATCCGATCAGGTCGCGGGCACGTTTCGGCTTCCAGCGGTAGAGCCGCCACACTTCGTCGTCGGACTCGGACGCTGCGCCGCCGCCGTCGTAGTCGGCATTGTCGTCTTCTGCGTGTGGGGGTGGCGTGTTTGGTGCGGGTGACGACGTGATCTTTTCTTTGTCGCCGAAAACGGTGTAGTCGTAATCGACTGGCACTTTGCAGTCAGCCGCCGGTTCGACCGGGTCGAAGTTCCATGCCGGTTCGATCTCACGGTTGACGGTCCGATGCTGAATCGCCGAAAAGTCCGGTGTTGTGCGTTGGTCGTCGCCTTCGTCTGTGTCGGGCTTGCCGGGAGTCGTGAGGTCGGGATGTTCGGTGTCTATCGATTTTTCAGTCCCGTCTTCTTCGGCGGCCGACGACGGAATGCGTGTCGCTGCCCAGATCGATGTGACGGTCGACGCTGCAATCACGACCGCGGCAGCCGTCGCGATCACCCAAATCTTCACCGATGGCCGGTAGGCCCGAACACGATCGCGAACCTTCATTTTGGTATCTCCGGGGTCGTGTCGACGATTGAGACCACTTGCCATCTGCCCGATCCGCCGCTCAGCGTCACGGTCAGAATCTGCGAGGTCGAAACTGCCGTCGGCGCTCCGGCGAACGGCACAGAAATTTCGGTGTTCTCGAGCGGCGTGTCATCGGCGAGATCGGGCGTTGTGAGCGGCGGTCCTGACGGTCGGCTACCGACGAGTTGCACTTCTGCTGTCATGTCGGTCACCGAAGTCACGACCGTCGTCGATACCGTGTATCCGTCAACGGTTACCGCGGCGGCTGCTACCGATCCGATGTCTGCGTGCGCTCCGTCATACGAGGTTGGCGCGAGTTCCTCGGTTGGCGGTATTCCTTCGGGGAGTTCGGGTTCGCCTGTCAACGTCGCTGGGTCGATGCCTTCAGGGATCGGCGCGGGAGCGTCGAGCGGCACGAGTCCTCGGGCTTGCGCGACATCCATGCCCTGTAGCCGGGTCGCGGCCGAAGCGACGAAGATCGCGACGACGAGGCCGGCGACTATGCCAACGGCCGCAACTGCGGCCATGGCGGTTCTGGTCCGTCGCCAGCGGTCGTCGCGGCGTTCGGTCGTTGGGGGTCGTTGTTGGGGTCTCCCCAAGATCTCAGCACGTGGTGTTTTCGTCATGGCCAGAGCCCCCCACACGCGGTCGAGCCGATCTTGTCGGCGGCGCGTTGCGCATAGCGGCTCGCCTCGGACGTCACCGCGATTTCGTCAGGTGTCGGAACCGTGTCCGTTTCGATCATCGTCCGGTATTTGGCGGATGCGTCAGCGAAGAGCGTTGTGAACGCGGCCGTTTCGGTCGCTTGCCCGGCGCGTGGTGTGAGAGCGGCGAGTTGGGCCGATGTCGAGTCGTATGTCGCAGCGATCCGGTCGAGCGTCGAACGTGCGATTGCGGCGTTCGACGGTACGTCGCCTGGCGGCGTGTCGAGAGTGCCGGGCGAACTGCGTTCGACTTCTGTTGCGGCGACGCGACAGATCGCGTTCGCTTCGGTCATGAACGAGTCTCCCCGGTGCCATAAACCGAACGCGGTCGCGCTCAACACGACGATCAACAATGCAGTCGCGACGACGATGATTTTGAATCGCGAGCGCTGCTCCGTTCGCTCAGGCGAGTTTGCTGTACGACGATTGACTGGGTGGGTGAGTGTTTTTGTCATTGGTCAGCAGACGTAGAAGTGGTTGCCGGTGTTGTGCCAGATATCGTGAAAATATTGATTGCAGACGTTTCGGTAGCTCCACTCTCCGTCGTAGTCGTGGGCGTTCGAGCCGTGGTTGATGTAGAGCGGAACATGTATTCCGGTTCGTTCGATGCTGAAATGGCCGGTCGTGTTGCGGTCTTCTGCCGCACCCCAGACGTCGCCGCCGTTGCCCCAAAAATGCCACCAGCTATAGAGGTAGGCAACGTTCCATTGTTCGGGGTCGGTGCCCCAATGGCTCATCCACGCAACGAGGCGATTGTTCGAGCAGGGTTTCGGCGTGCAGTCGTGACCGGACACCCACGTGTTCGGCAGGGTATTGATGTAGAAGCCGTATGTTGGAGCGTTACTCCAACGGCCGAACGAGTCCTGCACTTGGAAACTTGCGATTCGCCAGCCGCGGCCGTGCGCACCCCAAGGAACGCTGCCCGGCGGGTAGTACGGCGACGGCCGAAGGCCCGGATAAACGAAGGCGTTGTCGTACCACCGGAGATGTTCCCAATTCCCGCTGATCTGCGTTCGTTGGCCGTAGAGGTCACCCCACGAAATCCGCGCGGTCGTGATCTTCGGAGCTTGCGGATGTCCCTGGCAGTCGATGACCGCTTCGGCACTCAGGATCGCCGAATGCACGTTCGGCACTCTGCCGGTCTGGCCGGCCCGGGGAATCCACGCACGTGGCGGGCCGGCCGAACACAGTGCGACCGACGCCCATCCGCTCACGTTGCCGTCGTTGTCAGTCACTCGCACGGACGCGTTGTGTGTCCCGTTTGCGTAACTCGCCGGGATCGTCGACGTTTCAGTCGAGGCGTTGACAGCGCCGTTGCCTTCATATGACCATTCGTAGAGCACGATTTCGCCGTCGGAGTCGTAACTCGCTGACGCGTCGAGTGTCGTCGCGAGCGGCGCGGGGCCGGCAGTCGGTGTTGCTGTTATCGCCGCAACCGGAACGGCCGGCCCGTCTTCGGGCAGAATGAATTCTGGCGGCGAAACTTGTTCGAATCCGTCGCCGACCGGGCTTGCGGTCGCCGACTTCGACACCTCATAGGTTCCGAGGCCGTTCGCGATGCGTGACCACGTCCGTTCGACGTGTCCGTTCAGCGCGACGGTGACCGTGGTTGGTGTCGTGTTGATCGTCCAGCCGTCGATCGTGTCGGTGTCGTCGGTGTGTTCGACGAGATACCGACGCGCAGTGTTACGCGCGGCTTCTTCGTCGAGGACGATCCGGCCGTTACGGTCGTATTCGACGAGGTCTATTTCGTTCGCGGCGCCGAGCGCGGCGGCATCGGCTTTACCCGTTTGTTCTTCTTGCGCGTTCGTGATCGCCATGCGATCGACCGCCCATCCGCCGACTCCCAACATCGCGACGGCGATGATCGCCATCGCGACGACCTCCATCGACCCACGGTCGTCGCAGATCCGGTCACGCATCAGGCGGAGTCTCGTCATGTCGACTCCCGCGGCGTGTCGTAGCTCCGATACGTGTCGATCACATAGGTATGACTCTTCGATTTCTGGAACGGACCGATCGAACCGTCTGAAAACGGCATTTCGACTTGGACGCCGTAGCCGTAGCGAACGGTGACAGTCACTTCTCCGCCTCGGACGAGATCGCCCGAAGCTGCGCTCGTACAGTCAGCCGTGAAACAGTCCGTCGTGTACTCGAGTTCGAACTGTGTTTCGTCCATGTCGAGCGCGTCCGCTTCGCGGTCTCGGATCGCTTCACTCAACGCAGCGCACTCGTCCATATTCTCCGCGCGGCTGCATACGAGGCCGGCGTCACGCGCGATTTTGTCGGCTGTGGCAGCGGTCGCACCCCAGCCGGGCACTACGCCGATCGCGATCGTTACGAACACGACCAGGATCGCGACCCCGATCATCACGCTCAGCAGACCGTCGCCACGGTCGTCGCTGATGATTCGGGTTGGGTTCGGGCGGTTCACGAGCTTGGACCGGCGGCGTTCGTAATGGTCGGCGGCGCTTCTTTGTATTCCGTCTTCGAATACGTTTTTGTTTTGTCAGGCATGATCGGCAGCCATCCGATCAATGTCATTTCGGCCGACGCGGTGATCGTGTCGCCGTCGATCTCGCAGGTGATCGGGCCGGGTCGAGCGACCGATGTGCCTTCCGGCGCGATCGGGCCTGTCAGTGCGGCGTTCGCGCGGTCGACGCAGTCCTGTTCAGTCGCGCCGTAAGCCGCGCCGACGCGGGCGCCAGCCTGTAAACCGTCGTTGATGCCTCCGGCTGCAAGCCACCACATGACGATGTTCACTCCGGCGATGAGGACGACCCCGGCGACGAGCAGCGCGACGATCGGCCCGATCGGGCCCGATGCGCGGTCGTCTCGCCGCCGGAGGTGCGCCCGATTCGTCATCGGATCTAAAACGGCACTCGGCTCGACAGCCAGTCTGTCGCGTCGACGCCCATGCCCTCGAGCACCGCACCGGCGGCGACGGCGATGGCGACGAGCGCGGCAGCCGAGATCGCGATCTGGAAGATGTGACCGGCAGCATGGTCGTCAGCGAGTCGGTCGATCGTGTCGGTGTCGAAAGCGTCGAGGATCGATATTTCGCCGTCGGCGGCGCCGAGCGGCAGCATCACGTTGTGGTTCATCTGTTTCTCCTTGTTGATCTGATTGGCCGATCTGATGTCTGTCATGTTCTCGTGTCCGGTTATCGGGACCTCCTAGAGCACGTCGGTGAGGGGCAGGAGCAGGAGCATCGAAGCGATCATCAAGATGCCGAGCATCGGGATGTAGGCCCACATGCGGCCTTTCGTCTCCGAGTTTTCGATGTCGCTCAGCCGGTTTTCCGAGATGGTTTCGATTTGTCGATCGAGAATGTCGGCGAGCTGGTGTTGCGAGAGGTTTTCTTCATGTCCGGCCATCGCGCGGAATATCTCACGCACCGAGTCCGACACGATCAGGTTCGTGCCGGCGTTCATGAACGCACGCTGCATGTTCTCGTTCGCCGACAGCGATGCGAGCACTTGGCTGAATGCTTCGGAAAGAACACCCGGCTTTTCGCGGCAGACCGCACGCAACGCGGGAACGAGACCGTCCGATTTGCGCAGTCGTGACGACACGGCTTGAACGAACCGGCCCGTCTCGGCGAGTTCTCGCCGCTCGCGATCTTCGAGATCACGCGTGACTCGATAGCCGGAATATGCTGCGCCGATGTAGACGCCGAGCAGGCCGGCGGCGACGACGGCGAGCGCGCTCTGCCAGACGAGCGCGGCGAAACATGCGCCCAGCACACCGCCGAACACCCCGAGCCCGACGAGACGCATACGGAACTCGTCGACTGACAACGGCGATCGGACACGCCGCAATTTCAGCATGAGTTCTTCGGTCGCTTCGCGGCTTCGACGTCGACGAATTGCGACCGCCGTTTGCGTGAGCATCGGCCCCCAGAGCCGCCAGATCGCACTATTGCGCAAAGAGTCCGACACTGTGACCGGCGATGTGTCTTGGAGTGACATGGCGCCGAGCCGCGCGGCGCCGGCCGCCAGATGTGGGCGGAGCAACGGAGCAACGGCTGGTTTCGGGCGCAGCACCAACAATGCGATCCCGGCTGCGAACAGGCTCCACAGGATCGCGACGAGCACGATTCCGCTACTCATCGGCCGCTACTTCCGCGATGCGAAGACGACGCGGCGGTTCCTCGAACGGCCGCGAATCGTGATCTTTCGCCATGACGCGGAACGTCGCGAATCCGAGCACAGCAATCACGACGACTGCGGCGGCGAGAATCGTCGGATTCTGCGCGTAATAGATGCGGTACATGCCGTCCGAAGATCCGGCGACCGATATCGCGAGCACGATGGGCAACGCCAACATGAGCCAACCTGTCGCACGGATCTCGAGCTTTGCGTTACGTGACTTCGTTTCGATTCGTAACTCGCCGCGCAAGAACACGATGGTGTGTTCGAGGTTTGCGATCGCGTCTGTCGAATTCGCCGTCTCGGCAAGAGCCAACGCGTCGAACAGTTCGTCGAGGATCGGATCCGAGGTCTGCGAACGCATGATGCGTAGCGTGACGATCGGGTCGTTGTAGGTGCGTTGCAGTCGCCCGTAAGCGGCGAACGCTTCGCGGATCAGCGGTTCTTCGTTCACGTCGTCTGCGACACGTGCGAGCGCGCTGTGCGGACGGGCGATCGCGCCTGATTTGAGTTGTGCGACGAGTTTTTCGAGGAACGGCGGCACCTTCTCTTTGCGTTCGAAGGTGCGTCGCAGCGCGGTGCGGTACAGCCAAAGACGCGGAAGCGTTCCGACACCGGCCGCGATCAAGATTGGAATCAGCACGGTGCCGGAGACGACCGCGACGACGCCGCCGGTCGCGATTGCGCCGATTACACTCCAGTGGCGAAACTCGACCGGTGACATGCGTACGCCGGCCCGACCGAGCCGCTCGCCAAGCACTCGGTTTCGGCGCGCGGCGCTTTGTTTGTCGACGAGTTCGATGTTGTCGAGGTTCGGGAATATTCCGAGGCACAGCGCGGCGATCCCGGCCGCGCAGAAACCGGCCGCGAGGCTCGTCAACAGGATCATTGATCGGCTCCGCCCGCGTCCGGCAGCGCGTTGTAGTCGCCACGTAAGACGTCGTAGATGTTGACGCCGTCTGCGAGGCATTCGCTCAGGTCGTCGCCGGACGGCAAATAGTTGCCGGTGTATTCGAGTGGGCCGTTGCGATCGGGACGCACGAAGATCGGCGTTGTCTGAAATTCGCGGGCGTCGTCCGGCGTGATCGTCTCGACGGCATGGATTTCGGCTATTTGGCGTCGGGCGCGGCCCCGGCCCAATTTGATCTTGTCGAGCTGCACGACGAAGTCGATGCATTCCGAATACGACGCGCGCATCGCGGGCGCGTTCGCCGCGATCCCGGGCATTTTCAGTGCTTTGTTGATCAGCGCGGTCAAAGCGAGCTTCGCTGAATCTGCGTGGACCGACGTGATCATCGCCGATCCCGAATTCGCCGCGTCGCCGAGAACGTAGCTTTCGACGCCGCGGACCTCGCCGACGATGATCAGGTCCGTCTCGGCAGTCAACATGAATTCGACGATCTCGGACAGAGGCCATCCGCCGCTGCCGTCGGCGGCGGGCGGCACCTCTTCGAAATATGCGATCACGTTCGGTATCGAGAGCAGGATCTCGCGATGTTTCTCGCCGACGCGAATGACATCGGTCGCCGGGCTCGCCGCGGCCAAGGCTTCGATCCAGGTGGTTTTCCCGACGCCGGACTTGCCGCTCATCACGACCGACAGTCCGGCCTGTCGGCTCAGGTGCAACAAGCCGGCGGCTGCAATCGAGGCCGACCCGAGACCGACCATGTCGCTCAACGTGTGACCAGAGAGCCGATATTTTCGGATCGTTGCGCTGATGCCGTTGTCGGGTACCGCCTTGTCCATTGCTGCGGCGATGCGAACTTTGTTGTCGTGGACGCGGGCGACGACGACGGGCTTGTTCGGGTCGACACTGCGACCTGACTCGCGCAGCATGTTGAGTAGATATGCGTGGTTCATTTCGGCCGTCGTGTTCGCGTCGCACGAACGCATGCGCCCCTCGTCGTCACGCCACCGGATGTCCCCACCTTCGGTGAAGATCGTGATCACGTTGTCATTTGCAAGGAGCGGGCCGTATGGCCCAAGATCGGTAACCGACTCGAGCAACGACGTCGCGATCGCTTCGACGTCCGCGAAGACTTCGGCGCCTGTGCGGTACGCGTCCTTTTGGTGATCGTCGATCACCTCTTTGATGACGACTTCGATTTCGGCTGTGTCGACGGTCGGGTCGAGACCCGCGTCGTTGATGCGATCTCTCACACTGTTTGCGAGTTGCTCGAACACTTCGATTTGGTCGTCGGAGTGATAGATCATCGTCAGCTCGCTTTGCGTCTCGGGAAGAAACGACGACTCGGCTTTTGGTCGGGCTCGGATTCGCGTGATCGGCCTCGTTCCGATGTCGTCGATGCCGCCAATCTGCGAGCGAGCGCCTTTGTCGCCGACCGAAATTCGCTTCGGGGCCGTGACACGATCGCACGATATTCGGCGTCTGCGACTGCTGGGTCGTAAGGCAGGTACGAGATCGTTGCGATCTCGTCGACGTCGCCGACGATCGCCCGTACTTCGCCGACGAGTTGCTCGCGAACAAAATCGCGGCTGTCGGTTGGTTCGCGGTTGAATACGACATGAACCGCTCGAAGGCCATCGTTGTCGCGTGACAGCGATTCATACATTGCGATCCAGTTGATGAGTGCGCGGGCGCCTCGACGGCTCATCTCTGTGACCGCAACGATCGACGATGCCTCTTTGACGAGTGTCGTAGTGATCGCGTACCCATCGCCGGCATCTACCGGCACTCGACTTGCCGGTCGAAGTCGAGCGGTCGGCACGAACAGATGGCCGACTTCGCCGCCGAAGAGACGCATGGTGCGTAAAACGTGATCGGATGAGAGTTTCACCCAGTCCGTCTGCGATGGCGATCCGGCGAGCACCGGCACGCGACCCTTGTGCGTCGACACATGCTGAATCGAGTCGCCGAGTTCGCCCCGACGGTTCATCACGGCATCGATCGCCGAATGGATATTGCGCGCCGGGTCGAGATTCAGTCTGAGGCCAAGTACCGGTTCGGCAACGTCTCCGTCGGCGAGACCGACTGCGCGACCGAGTTCGTTCAAACAATCGACGAGGCTGATCGCGACTTCAACCGACCCGGCGCCGCCAACGACAGGTACGACAGCAGTGTGTGTGCCAAGATCGCGATCGCTCTCGGAGTACGACTGTGTGATCGACGCGAACGCCGATGCTTCTTCCACGCGGCAAGCAAGTCGCTCTTCGATGTCGTCGATGATGTCGGCAGGTTTGTCCGTCGATTTTGCCGACACTTCGATCCCGGCTCGTTCGAGACGGTCGCGAGTCGCCGGTTTGTCGACGTCGACGATGCCGTAGACGAGTGCGCCGGACGAACGAAACTCCGATACGCGTGCCGCGTTCAGCCATGTCGCTGTCGCGTCTACAACGACCGCGACGGGCGCGTGATCGCCTGTCAAAACGTCGTAGACCGCGGCCGGATCGAGTTCTTCAAAGGTCTGGATGCCGGTCCGTTTGTTACGCGCATAGGAGCGGAGTTGTTTCGACCATTCGAGACCGGAAGCGAAAACGTGTAGCTCCCAACCGCGGATCCGGTCGCTCATTGGCCACCGCCCGCTTGGGCGCCGGTCGATTTGACTAGTTCGAGGCCGCCACTCGAATCGTTGAGTGCCGTCGCGATTTCGAGTGCGTCCTCGCTTGCGACCTCGACGGTGATCGCGTACTGGTCAGCACCGACCCGATTCAGGCTTTCTGGCGGTGCGACGACGTTCACGACAGCCACGTTGCGGGCAAAATATGATGCGGCGCCGTTCTTGAGTCCGATGATGTCGATCGTGTCACCTGCGACGAGCGACCCGCCCGCCGCGTGTAGTGGTGCGATCGGTATCGCCATGTGCGTGCTGCCCGGTCGGATTGCCTCGACGAGTTGAGACCGATGAATGATGTCGCCTGTCGCGAGCGGGCCGGTTGGAACCTTTCCGATGACGTCATCGATGTCGCCTTCTTCGATCACGTTGGCTGTCGAGCCGAGACGAACGTCGGTCCAGGCGATCATGTCTTCGGTGATCGTCGTGCCTGCCGACACATCTGCCGAAAGTGTTGCGACCGAGGTGCCGGTCGTCGCTTGCTTGAGCACCATCGCCGTACCAATCAACGCGGCAAGACCGATAACGACGACGACGATGACGCCGCGTGGTACCCGGCCGCCGAAACCCGATGATTTCGCTGTGCGGGATGAGGACACCTCTTGGAGAGTGCCGCCACTCACCCCTCTCGTACTGTGGACGGTCTGCGTCATTCGTCTATTCCAATCAATCCCGACAATAAGAGCTACACAGCTAGTTTCTAGCACCTCTCGTAACGAGCGCGCAAGACGAATCGCTCCAGTCACAACACTGTTGGACGTTTCATGCGATATATGCGTGGCATTGGACCTACTCGAATTGGTAGACACCACCGACACAAAACGAGGTTCGTACTTATGGACGCAACGCTGGCCCTCGGATTGGCGGCTCATGTCGGGTCTATCCCGACACCGTTCGATCCCGTAGCTGAAGAATTCCGCGCTAGAGCTGAAGAGATCGCGGACGATGCCGCGATCGAAAAGCTCAGGCGGGACCGCAAGCGCACTCAAACCGTCGCGTTTGCCGAAACGATCACGACTCGCGTCGTGCTTCACTCTCCGACTGGCACGACTGCCGCTCATGTATTTCACGCGGAGGGCGATCTCTTCATCGCCGTGACCGATGCCGGTATCGAAATCGCCGGTGTTCCTTCGCGAATGATTTTCGAGACCGAGTCGTCGACAAGACAGACACCGAGACATCGCCACGACTTCGATCCGGCGACGTCGCTACCTCAATACCTTCGCGATATCGCCTATTTCGATCCGGCCGTCGTCGTCCATGCGCCGTTTGGGCTCGCGCAGCCTGCTGAGGGCAAACTCGAATTGGTCACCATCGACCACGTCGTGTTGCGGCTCGGCACGTCAGATCAGACGATGCCGATTCCGCTTGGGCTGATCAGCCGCGTCGATGTCTTCGACTTCGGGCATTGACGAGAATCGTCACAATTGAATCTCGAAAACGCTTTCGAGTGCCCAAGCGCCGAAGACATCGAGTTACCGGCGGTACCGCGAACCAGACCGGCGTGTTGGCGCTACCGAGGTTGTCCGTCCGGTACCGAATTGCCTTGAGTTCTGTGCCTAACGGCACGTCGTAGACGGCCCAGACAGTGCTTGAGAAACCCGGCTCAACGGTTACGGCAGCCTGTGTCCCCCCGAACAGAAGCGCCACTTCGCCAGACAACGCTCCGTAACCGCCGCTGTAGCTTGCTTCCTCCCAAAACTGTGTGCCGTTGGTGACGCTGAGATAGCTGTCGATATTCGCCGAAGCGAAACCACTGCTGCCGTTGTTCGTGAATTTGTGCTGAACTCCAACGAACTCGCCTTTCGGGGTCGAATCCGGCTCGGGTACATAGGTATTGGGTATCGAGGTCAGTGTCTTCGTGGCAAGCATGTCGACGGTAACTGAGCCCTGAGCCCTGAGCCCGTGAAGTCTTCTTTGCCGAAAATCCTTGGCAGTTGATCCGAAGAAAGCGTCTGAGTGGTCTTGAGGTCCGCCGGTACGGCGGCCGACGCTGGAGCGTCACCTTCTCCAACGATTTCCGGCACTGACCCCTCATCGATGAGAGAGTCGGTGCTCGGCGCCGATGAGCACGATGAGACGGCGACGACCAGTGCGACGGGAGTTCCGAAGTTGGTAGGCAGATTCGGGGGTCTGTGATTGTGTTTGTGCTGGTAGACGGGCTGTTGGGGGTGCGATATCTCGGAAACGTGTAGACACACGACTTGCGGGGAGATGCTCGACTTGGGCTGGGGTGTGGGCGTGGTGTCGTAGACATGTATTTACGGGAGACGCGGCGGCGGAATCGTGACGGGAGCGAGGTTGCGTATCTTGCTTTGGCTCACAACGAACGTGACCCGGACACGGGTATGCCGAAGGCTCGGATCATCCACAATTTTGGTCGGGCCGACAGAGTCGACCGGGAAGCGCTTGCTCGTCTCGTGCGGAGCATCAGCCGATTCTTGGACCCAGGCGAGGTGCGGGTCATCGACTCGCGGTAGCTCGGGACAGCATGGATCCTCGATCGGCTCTGGGAACGGTTCGAGATCGGCAAAACAATCACCGAGGCGGTCTGCGGTTCGCGACGTGATGTCGAGTCGACGGAACGTGTGATCTTTTCGATAGTCGCGAACCGGCTGTCACCGACACCGTTGTCGAAACTCGCAGGCTGTTCGTGGGTGAACGAGCGAGTGTTCATCGACGGTCTCGACGAGATCGACGAGGACATGTGTTATCGCGCAATGGACGTGCTGCTAAAAATCCTTCCCAGCCTGCAAGAAACCGTGTTCTTTTCCGTCGCGAATCTGTTGAACCTCGAAGTCGACTTGCTCTTTTTCGATACGACTTCGACATATTGGGAGACCGACCGCGACGATACGACAGTCGACGACGAACCGCCCGACGCTGACGAGCCCGACACGAGCGACTCCGATGGTGATGAGTGTGTCGAGGGTGCGTTGCGGACGAGGGGCCGGTCGAAGGATCATCGGCGAAGATCTACCGCAGATCGTGATCGTCATTGATGGCTGTCACGCGTGAAGGCATCCCGGTGCGGGTCTGGACGTTTGCTGGGAATACGTCGGATCAGATGTTGATCCGTAAAGTGAGCCCGGGGACACCCCGGCGAGCCCCGAAGGAGGGGCAGCTGAACAGGGTGATCTGGGTTTTGGACCGCGGGTTCACGTCGGCACAAAACCGCCGATATCTACAGCGAGCCAGCGGCCGTTACATCGTCGGCGAGAAACTTCGCAGCACGAGCCTAGAAGCAAAAGCGGCTTTGGGTCGTCAAGGCCGCTACCACACCGTCACAGGAAGTTTGCGGGTGAAACCGGGGACACCCCGGTCACCCCGAAGGATACGACCCGTCTACCACCACAAGCCTGGTCGTATCGACGCACATGTACAGCTCTGCTAGCTCCGCTACTACTCATGCGGATCGCCGAAGTCGAAGTCGGTGATGTGACACCTGGCGTAACATCCGCAACGAACTCGAACGCATCCACCTCGTCACCCTTACGACCAACCACGGCCGGGTCTGCCAACGCAGCGAACTCACCGCCCGACAGCGTTCGATCATACGCAAGCTCGGCATAGTCGAACCGCCCCGCTACTTCGACTTCACACCAACCACATGACAGTCTCAGCCTGGTCGCCGCGCGTCTCCGCGGCCTCAGCGCCATTCGTCGCATCAGTACTCGCCTCATACAATCTTGACCGCTCACCCCACTCGGCACCATCCCAGTGACGCCATACGCGTTCGTTCTCTGGGTCGGGGCACCAGCCAGGTTCGGGCATTGTCTTTTCCTTTGGAAGCCGCGGGCTCTGTGGTTCATTCGGCACAACCGATCGGCAGCCTGAGGATGGGTTGAAGCCGATCACCACGACAATCGACTTCCCGGCAACCCGTTAGAGTGGGCGTCTGTGGTGGCTACGACGGATCGTGACGACGAACCGGCTGAGCAAAAGGCGCGTTGCGTCCGATTCGATCGAGGTTTTGCGCCGGTCGTTTTTGTGGCCGTCAATTCCCCCACTTGGTCTGTTGTTCGAGCAGATACACAATCAGATCGTCTTTGTGATAGAAGCGTCGCCGCGTGTCGCCCGGACGTCGATGCCAAGCGATTTCGCCTGTGCGTGCGAGCACGTTGAGTCGTGACACCGAAGTGCCGAGCATCTCTGCCGCGTGGGCCGTGTCGACTCTGTTCGGATAGTCGGCCCATGTCTCTTCAACCATTTTGCGTGTCATACTGCCGGCGTGATCGAGTACATGCCGAGTCTCATTCATGATCGCGATTCACAGTCCTGACGCTGTTGGTGCGGGTAGACGAATTTCTTCACCATCGAAGAGAACATTCGGGTTGCCCGAAGCGATGTCGCTGTTCTCGTCGATCATCAGAAGCCAATACGGTGCGATCTCGTCGTTCGTCGGCGTGCGGCCGAAATATGTGGCGAGAGTCATCGACGCGACACTCCACATCGAATCTGACCCAGATATGACGTGTCGCTGAGGAATCGCAGCAGCGTCGCCAACACTATGAGGCTCGTCTGAAATTTCGGCTAGAGTCACGGTCTCGGGCAAAGTCAATGATGGTTCGGTGTCGTCTTCGGGTTCGGAATCAACCATCGGCGCGATCGGCGACTCTGCGTCTTGTTCGAGCATCCCGTCTGTCAGGTCGATCACTTCGAGTTCTTCCATGTTCGGCAACGTCAGCGACGGCTCCAAGTCGACTTCGACGTCGATGATGTCGGGAAACTCGCTGTCGACGAGCGCTGTATTCATCGATGGTCGAAAGACCTCCAATGACGACTCCCCTACTGTCGTTTCTACTCGATTCACGGATGGAGTGAACGTGACCGCGCCGCCGCTCGTTTCGATCGAATTCGTCGGTGCCTCATGCGCAGTCGCCGCATGTTCCATGGCGGAAGAAGCCGATGCAACATTCGCGACCGATCCCAATGCTGCACTCGACGCCACCGACACTGCCAACGCCGACTGCACGAGACGACGTATCCCCGGTACCGCAATCCATTCTGTTGCCCGCAGCGCTTTCGGCATCCGCGTCGCGGCCGCGAACACGTAGATCGCTGTCGTCGCGATCAGGTAGTAGATGAATGCGAGTGCGACATACCGGGCGATCGCGATCAGCGAGTCGTCGCCGGGTGTTTGTTCCAACCATTCGACAATGTGTGTCCAGTCGATCTGGTAACTCGGATCGTTCCCAACCGCGTGTAAGAACACCAGTATCACTGCGATCGCTATCGCGGCGGCGGCGAGCTTCAACGCCGCTCTTATCCGACCTTGTCGATTTCGCACTGTGCTATATGTCCTATTTGGGGCTTCATATCAATTGTGTCATTCATGTCGAGTATACGTGTTCTGTCAATAACGCTCAACGAATTCCGCTATCTGTCCAGATCGATTCCTCGATTTCCTCGCGGTACGGCCAAACGAAACGGCCTCATCCACCTGAAGACTCGAGACACTTCTGATTCGGATCAGGACCGAAAATGTCTAACTGTCCCGATTTCTCGATCCGGTGGCGGCGGCAACTCTTATTGTGTTCTGGCTGGTCATAGGGCAAATGACATGCCGAGCAAAATGCCATGAGACTGCGCGGGCCGGAATTTTCCGGCCGATGATCGAGATGGTCCACACCCAGCACGACAACGCCGTCACCTGATGGGACCGGTCGGTGTGAAGACGGACGCCGCCGAGATCAATGGCGATCGAACCGCTTTCATCGGTTCCGAGTAGAGTGGCCGGGAGGAGTCTCACCTCCCGGCTCTCGCAGAATCGGACTTGAACCTCTCGACTCATCCGGCTCGTATCGTCCAGCTGTCGGGTTTGAGACCGTAGCGCCAGTATGCGAATAGGTGGGGTTCCGCTCGCCGGGCGAGCGCCCGCCAACCATCTGATTGCTTTGGTCCTGTGGCCTGCTAGCCGTTTGGTCAGCCAAAAGATCCGCCAGGCACTGAGTGTCAGCTATGGGAGAGATGGCTGCTTGGATGCCGTCACCATACCCGAGTGGAGTCGGCCTTGGCGCTATCGAGGCCTACCGACCCGTTATTACGATCGGGTGACACCGGACGGTCGCGGCTTCTCGGTAGTTCCGATTATGAGCG
>SDBV01003088.1_pt1 | contig 24789 bp, 24 predicted proteins | sample 2277081 | NCBI WGS metagenome assembly SDBV01 (sample SAMN10402039, study PRJNA504765) | marine sediment metagenome | isolation source: marine sediment core GS10_PC15, 223 cmbsf | place: Arctic Ocean: Southern Knipovich Ridge | collected 2010 | reverse complement strand
CCGGCGGCAGTACGTTTACTGCGTCAAAGGCCGTAATCTTACTGTTGATTACAAGTTTCAAATTGCCTCTGTAGGGATGTTTGTTTAGGCTGAAGACAAAAGGTTTGTCCGGCAAAATGCTGATTTCGCTACTGGCTAAAACCCTGCTGCCGATAGCAAACTGTCCCTGTTTTAAACTGACCGTTATCGGCACATTGGCTTTGTTAATTCTAATTAATGTGGCCTGTGATTTTTCATCCACTATTCTGAATGAAGAAGGAACAGTTACCCTGCAGGAGGTTATATCATCGGATAGTAAAACTTTTATCCAGAATTGCCGAGCAAGTGTCATCTGAGGCGTAGGCTCTATCAACTGTCTGTTATCACAGCCGATGAAGAAAGCAGCAAGTATCAGAAAAAAAGCCCACGAGAGAATCCTGCTGAAATTGACTGCGGATTTGGCATGGACTGATGACATGGTTTTCGAATATACCCTTATTTGACTTGGAGCCGACATTATTATCAATCAAGTTGTCGTAGTGACAACCCCAGAACGCCAAGCCGCTGCTTTATTTCATTAAGACTGGTCACGCCAAAGTTCTTGCATCCGAGTAATTCAGCCTCAGTTCTTTGAATCAACTCGCCCACCGTCTTAATATTCAAAGCCTGCACGCATTTTCTGGCTCGAACAGATAACTCGATATCGTTGATAGACCTGACCAGTAACTCATTGTCTGCATCTTCAGGTAATGATGGCATATGCATCATGCCCATTGATTTGTCTTCAAGTGCCATGCCGAGCCGCAGACCTTTCGAGTTAAGAATTGCCTTGATTTCAACGAGCGATGTTTCACCGAAATTTTTGTATGATAAAAGCTCGGCTTCGGTAATCTTGAGCAGGTCGCCAATATTGTGAATATTCATTTTCTTCAGACAGTTTCTGCTTCTCACAGAAAGTTCAAAATCACTAATCGGAGTATCAAGCATTTGATTTTGCTGGTCTAACCTTTGCTCTTTTTCCTCATCGTATACCATCGTCATTGAGCTTGTAATATCCTTTTTGAAAAGCAAAGCTCTTTTGTGGTTTGGGTGCGATTTCAAGACAAGAGTGACGCATTTAAATGCCTTTTCATATTCTTCACGGTCCTCATACAAAATAGCCAGGTTCAGTAATGCACTTACGTACGCCGGTGCCTGCGCCGAAATTTGCTTGTAGTAGTCTATAGCCGCTTCCTCGTCACCCCGCAAATCACACGCATAGGCCAGATGAAAAAGTGTTCTGGGATGGTTTGGATCCAGTTCCAGCCCAGTCTGATAATTATCAATCGCTTCGGCATAAAACCCCTGAGCATCCTGCAGGCGTGCCATCTGGTAGTGATATTCTGCACTTACCCGTTCGAAGTTCGAGGCGTTCTTCAATTCTTTAGTTGCATCCTCAAGTCGCAATGCTTGTCTGAGAGTGGCAACTTTTTCCATCGTTATGGCCAGCGTATCGGCCTGGTGATCTTTAGCTCTATCGAAATTTGCCAGGGCCTCGTCAAAATTTGACAATGCACGGTGAGCGTAACCTGAATATATGAATTTTTCCTTACAGTCATTGCCTTTTCCAAGCGTTTCCACTGCTTCGGTGTTTTTGCCCAGAATGACAAGACCTATCCCTGCAGCAAGGCAGGTTGCTCCGTCGGTAGCATTAGCTTTTGACTGGAGCTGCTCTGCGAATTTTATTCGATTAATTTCGCTGGAGTTAATGTCATTGGCCAGTCCGGCAATATCTTCTAAGCTTGGCAGGCTTTCGCCAAAAATATCAATTTCTGTCTCTGAAATCGATTCCATTAGATTGAACTCCCCTGATTTAAATTTGCATTAAGCTATCGAACCTGGACTTTCGAGTTACGTAAGCGACACATTATAAAGCGGATACAAATATTTGCAATACAAATTTTGCCCGCAGTGTGGCCTTACTTTTTGTAGACTGTTTTGGGGTTGTAGACTTTTTCAGCTATTAAATCCAGTTCCTTGGCTGAGCCCTGTTTCAACATACGATAAAAACACGACTGATATCCGGTGTGACATTGACCCTGATCGACCTGCACCTTTAATATCAGGCAGTCCTGGTCACAATCGACCAGTATTTGTTCGATTTTTTGGACATGGCCTGACTCTTCGCCCTTTTTCCAGAGCTTCTGCCTCGACCTGCTGTAATAGACTGCCTTGCCGGTTTGAATCGTCAAATCAAGTGCCTCGCGGTTCATATATGCCACCATCAGCACCTGGCCGGTGCCACTGTCCTGAGCTATCGCCGTTATCAACCCCTTACTGTCGAATTTGGGCAAAAAATCAGCACCTTCTTCTATGTTTTTCTCTGCTGCCACTGTTTATCTCCTTAATTGGAAATAGCTTGTCTGAAAGCGTTTTACTCGTTATTATGTTCAAAAACAAGTTTTTTTAAAAGGTAAACCTTCAAGTGCCAGAGGCTAAAAATCAAAAAAGTAAATATATCTTCGTATTTCTCCGCATCGCAGTGGTCGTATGTGGAATCATTTGGGCGATATTCTGGGTCAGACAGGAGCAACGCTGGGAAAATCTGGTAAATATCTTCCGCCGGATGGAGTTATGGGTCTTCGCGTGCACTGTGGGCATTTTTTTACTTGGCCAGATAATAGTCAGTTTGCGTTGGTGGTATTTACTCCGATCTCAATCTATCTTCATAAGATTCTGGTCTGCGGTAAGGCTGCATTTTCTGGGACTTTTCTATAATAACTGCATGCCGGGTGCCGTAGGCGGCGATTTAGTCAGGGCTTGGTACGTTACAAGGCATACCGAAAAGAAATTTGAGGCGGCCTTGAGTGTATTTGTAGACAGGATCATCGGCCTAATGAGCACGATGGTAATTGCTGTTTTCTTCTACACTGTTTTTCTAAGAGGTAAGGCTGACGTGCTGGCTGCCACAGGCCAGGGCGGAGGCGATGCCAAGGCCGGCTTGCTCGAACGCATCGCTGAATACAAGCATGTCTTTGGTTGGATTATAGTAGTAATTTTAGCGGCTTTTTGCCTGACTTTGCTGTATAAAAAAGGCAGGGCTGCACTCAAAAAAATCTGGGCAAAGCTTTATTTGAATGGCGTAAAGATAGCCCAAAAGCTGCGGGATGCCGCTGTTGTTTACTGTACCCAGCCGCGTACGATTCTTATAGTTTTCGTTTTGACGGTTTTTATGCAATTGATGGTAATCACCAGCTTCTGGTTCCTCGGAGTAAATCTCGGCATCGAAGCAAGTATTAAGTATTATTATGTCTTTTTTACTCTTACGTGGGTTTTAGGAGCGATACCAGTCAGTATCGGCGGGGCGGTAGTGGTAGAAGTTGCACTTGCGACTTTGTTCCATAAATTCGCAGGCGTAGACCTTGTAGACGCCTCTGCACTGGCGCTTTGCCAGCGGTTTGTATGGATTCTCGTATCTCTGCCCGGAGCCGTGATTCATCTGGCAGGGGCCCATCTGCCCGGCGAGAAGAGCGAGTTTTTTGTTGACGAAAACGCCGCCTTAAATTAAACTCAGGCGTTTGAAAAAACCGGTTTTTCAGGAAGATGGTCTTTGATAAGCTTCAACTTTTCAGTGTTAAGGCTGAGTCTGTTGCGGAAAGGGATTGTGTAACTAATGCAGGCCATTAGATATATCAGAAATTATTTCTTTAGGGGAATGGCGGCGTTGTTGCCCACCATCCTTACGGTCTGGGTATTTGCCCAGCTGTATTTCTTTGTCCAGGCGAATGTAAGTGTGCAAATTAATCGCGGGCTGGTCCGGCTAATAGTAGTTGCAACTGCAGATTATCCACATTTAACAGATGATCAGCTTCGCAGCTTTGCGATTAGTCAGGATGAATCGATTCGAGGAAATCGCGTTGCTTTGGCAGTGAGAATAAAAGACCCCGCAGTTCGTCGCGGTGCAAGGGTCAACGCTCTCGAAGAATTTTGGGTACATGGTCAGGGCAAAATAATGGGGCTGCTTGTCGCCCTTGTGTTAGTATGTGTTGTTGGTGTTATCCTGGCAAGCGTTGTTGGTAAAGCTCTATGGCGAAGCATGGAAAAATTTTTGATGCGAACGCCTGGGTTAAAGAAGGTTTATCCGTATATTAAACAGATAACAGATTTTTTGTTTACGCGAGAAAAATTATCCTTTAGCGGCGTGGTTGCTGTGCAGTATCCACGTAAAGGTGTTTGGTCGGTAGCGCTGGTTACCGGAACAGGTTTGGAAAAGATTTCTGAGGCTGTGGCAAAAAGATTACTGACTATTTTTGTGCCTACTTCACCAACGCCTTTTACCGGCTATGTGATAATGCTTCCTGAAGAGGAAACCATAAGATTGGATATGACAATAGAAGAAGCCCTGAGATTCACAGTCAGCGGCGGAGTTATTACGCCTGCGACAAAGGGCTTTTTCGAGAAAGCAAACGCAAACAAGCAAGAGCCTGATAAGATTGAGTAGTGTTTTTCATTTGTTAAGAAAGGAGATTTGCTTTGCTGTTTAGTATTACCGGCAAGCATGTAGAGATTACTGACGCAATCCGTAAACATGCAGAAGAGAAAACAGAAAAACTTTCGCGATATTATGACAGTATAAATCAGATTGATGTGACCATTGATAGCGGCGCAAGCGGCAGTTTTAGTGTGACTATAATCGCAAGGGCTGAACATAATAAGGTTTTCATCGCTACGGAAACTGGCGGCGATACCTATGTATGTATTGATTTGGCTGCTCATAAAGTAGAAAGGCAGCTAAGAAGAAAAAAAGAGAAAGAAAGAGACAATAAATAAAAACTTCTCTAAAGAATAGTAGCGATAATGATGTTGGTTTTCGGGATTAACTATGAAAATATCTGATTTTGTGTGTTTTGAAGCGATTGTTCCTGAATTAGAATCAAAAGATAGTAAGGGCGTTATTGCTGAACTTGTTTTATCGCTTGAAAAAGCCAATAAGTTGGGAAATGGCAAAAGTGCTGATATAATAAAAGCGGTTATGAAAAGGGAAGCCGAGGCGAGTACCGGCCTTGGCAGAGGCGTAGCTGTTCCGCATGTGAAACACTCTGCAATAAAAGATGTGGTAGTTGCTGTTGGCAGAAGTAGTATTGGTATCGATTTTTCCTCGCTGGACAAACAGCCGGTATATTCTGTGATACTTCTTTTGAGCCCAGCAGACAACCCCGACAAACATCTGCAGGCGATGGAAAATATTTTCAAGTGTTTACAGGACGAAGATTTTAGAAGATTTTTAAGACAGTCACAAACCACTGAGCAGATTAAAGAGCTTATTCTTGAGACAGATGAAAAGTTGACTTTGTAGAGAAGACGTGCCAACGGGAAAGTATAGAAAATGAACGCGGGAGAAGAGATATTGGCTGACCAAAGTTACAAGGCGCAAGTTGAAATAAAAAACGCCGATGGTCTGCACATGCGCCCAGCTATGCAGTTTGTAGATGTGGCAAGCCAGTTTAAAAGCGATATACAGGTTAGTAATGATGAAACCAGCGTAGACGGAAAGAGCATCATGCAGATGACCATGCTCGCTGCAACATGTGGCACAAAATTGGTGATTACTGCAGAAGGTGATGATGCCGTAGAAGCGTTAAAGGCGTTGCAGGGACTTGTGGAGGGAAAAATGTTTGATGAGCCCGCTCCAGGTGATACTCCCAGTGCTGACAGTTGATAGGAGATTTTGATGGAAATCAAAAAGGGCATCGCTGTTTCGCCTGGTATTGCAATTGCTAAACCTTTTGTCATCGATTCAGAAGATTACAGAATCCCCAGAAGATCTATTTTGTCTTCCCAGCATTCTGGCGAGGCCAAGCGAGTAAGAAAAGCCTTTGCGGATGCTATCGAAGAGCTAACCGAATTAGAATCTAACCAGGGGATAGAAGAAGGCAAAATAAAGGATATCTTCGCGGTCCACCTTCGATTCATGCGTGATAGGAGCCTGAGGAAAAAGGTCACCGATCTGGTGCATAACGAACTGTTGACCGCTGAATATGCCGTATCTACCATCTTGCGGGATATTGCCACTCATTTTTCTAATATTAAAGACCCGTATATCAGCGAGCGTGCCACTGACATATACGATATTGAGAAGCGTTTACTTAAGCATTTGCTTGGAGAAAAACGCCGCGATGCCGAACACATTACAAGCGAAGTTGTTGTCGTAGCGCATGAACTGAGTCCCACCCAGACAGCTGGTTTTGATAGGACCTTCATAAAAGGATTCGCCACTAACGCCGGTGGAAGGACCAGCCATACAGCTATCGTAGCACGCTCATTGGGCATACCTGCTGTTGTGGCACTGGAAGATGTGACCGAAAATATAAGCGATGCCGATACTGTTATTATTGACGGCAATCGCGGTGTTGTAATTATAAATCCAGATGAAAATACGCTTAGCGAGTACGAAAAATATGCTCTTGATTTTAGTCGACTTGAACACGAACTGGATAGCATCAGGAAATTGCCTGCGGTTACAAGAGACGATGTTGAAATAACGCTTTTGGGCAACATCGAATTTCCAGATGAAACAGAACTGGTCCTTGAAAAAGGAGGCAAGGGAATCGGGCTTTATCGCACAGAGTTTTTATACCTTTACAGCGAATCAGAACCTACCGAAGAAGATCATTACGAAGCATATGTTGAAACTATGCGGGTCTTTAAAGACAAACCCGTGGTCATAAGAACAATGGATCTCGGAGCAGACAAGTTTACCCAGAGTAAACGTTTTGCCCGTGAGCCAAACCCGTTCCTTGGTCTTCGTTCAATCAGATTTTGTCTGCAGAACCTGATGCTGTTTAAGACACAGCTCCGGGCGATACTGAGAGCTTCTGTATTCGGCAAGATAAAGATTATGTTTCCGCTGATAACCAGTCTGCAGGAACTCAGGCAGGCCAAGATGATTCTCCATGATGTAATGGAAGATTTGGATGAGGAATCGATTGACTACGACCACAGCATTTCGGTTGGCATTATGATAGAAACACCAAGTGCCGCACTTACTGCCTCTACGCTTGCAAGAGAGGTTGATTTCTTCAGCATCGGCACCAATGACCTTATCCAGTACACTCTTGCGGTGGACCGGGGCAATGAGCGGGTTGCTACCCTTTATACAGCTTCTGACCCAGCTGTACTTACATTGATTAGGACCGTAATTCATGATGCCTACAAGGCAAAAATAGACCTGAGCATTTGCGGGGAAGTAGCTTCTGAGCCTGAATATGTTATGTTGCTGCTTGGAATGGGCGTAAGAACGTTCTCCCTTGCACCGCCAATGATACCGGAAATTAAACAGATTATTCGTTCTGTTACGACAGAGAGCTGCAACAGGATAGCAAGAAAAGTCATGACCATGGACTCGGAAAGACAAATTACCAACTATCTTAAAGATGCGACAAGAAAAGTTTTGCCGGAAGTTTTTTAACAGGCTTAACATAAAAAATATTATTTGATATGTAACTATGCAGCAGGAAAATGATCAGTCGAAAAACTCGAAACGATCTAAAAAATATATCGTAGCGAAATTTAAAATCGAAGGCAATTTAAGATATCTATCACACCAACAGAGCTTAAGGCTTTTTCAGCGTGCTTTCGTTCGGTCGGACATACAACTTTCCTACAGTCAGGGCTTTAATCCCAGGCCGTTGCTTTCGCTGCCTTTGCCAAGACCTGTCTCTGTCGAGTCGGATGACGAATTACTCTATGCCGGAACTGCCTTTTCTGCTCGCCCAGAAGTTTCGACAATGACCGCCGAACAGCTCAAGGACAGGCTTTGTCAGCAACTGCCGGATGGTTGTAAAATACTTTCTTTAGAACTGATAGATGGCGTCGTTTCTTACCATCCAATATCAGCTGTATACATTTTTCCAATTCGTGAAAATGTATTTAATCGGTCGCTCGAAACTCGTGTTAACCAATTGCTCAGTGACTGTTCAGCCGGCAGGTCCATTCCGGTGGAACGTTACGCAGGCAGGGGAGGAAAAAAACGAGTTTTCGATATAGCTGGATTAATAGAAACCATCGAATTAAATGAACAAGAATTAAGGGTAAAATATAAAATTACTCCTGCAGGTGCAGTTCGTATGGATGAGATAATGCAATTGCTGCAGATGGAATATTCTATGCTGGCAGGGGCCGTAAAAAGAACCAATGTGCAATGGGCCAATTAAATTGTTTTATTAAAAAAAGATTTTAGGTGGATTTTTAATATGTCAAGAGAAATGCTTATAAACGTTGCCGAAGCTGAAGAGTGCCGCATTGCGGTCGTCGAGAATTCTTCGTTGGAAGAGCTTTACATAGAAAGGGCCAGCCTTGCCAGCCACGTCGGTAGCATCTACAAAGGTAAGGTAATCAATGTTGAGCCGTCAATTCAAGCGGCTTTTATTGATTTCGGTCTGGAAAAGAACGGCTTTTTACATATAAGTGATTTACACCCAAAGCTCTTTACAAAAACTAAAAAAATCAACTCTGAACATATAGGCCGCAGAAAAGCCTTGAGAGAAAGACCTCCCATTCAAAAATGTCTGAAAAAAGGTCAGGAAATTGTCGTTCAAGTCACCAAAGAAGGCGTAAAAACAAAAGGGCCTACACTTAGTAGCTATATTTCACTTCCAGGTAAATATCTGGTTTTGATGCCATGGATGCACAAGATTGGTATATCGCAAAAAATCGAAGATGAAGAAGAACGCAAAAGACTTCGGCAGATAATTGACCAGCTTGAGTTGCCTAAAAATCTTGGTTTCATAATAAGAACCGCAGGCCAGTCATGCACCAAAAAGGAGTTGCAAAATGACCTGGGATATCTGGTGCGATTATGGAAAGCAATAAGAAAACGCATGGATTCTGAATCAGCCCCAGCTGAACTCTATAGAGAGTCGGATTTGGTCATACGAACGCTGCGTGACGTCTTTACCAGTGAAATATCAAAAGTTGTATGTGATTCCGAAAATGCCGCCCGAAGAGTCAGAGACTTTTTGTCTATAGCCATGCCGCGCCTTAAAAACCGTGCGACACATTATAAAGGAAAAACGCCTCTGTTTCATAAATATAACATCGAAGAGGAGATCAGCAAAGCCCAGGTTCGCCGGGTCGAACTTAAAGGCGGGGGGTCAATTGTTATCGAGCAAACAGAAGCACTGGTTGCGATCGATGTCAACAGTGGACGTTATCGCAAACACGAAAATGCCGAACAAACTGCTTATAAAATTAACATAGAGGCTGCACATGAAATCGCCCGACAGCTTAGACTCCGCGACTTAGGCGGTCTTATTATTTGCGACTTCATTGATATGCGCAGTGACAAAAACCGCAGAGAAGTCGAAAAGGTATTCAGGGCCGCTGCTAAGGCCGACCGCGCTCGTTCCAAAATACTGAGGATAAGTGCTTTCGGTATTGTCGAGATGACCAGACAACGAATGAGACCGTCGCTGCAGTCGAGCACGTATTTTGAATGTCCGCATTGTGGTGGTGCAGGCGTGATAAAAAGCTATGAATCGATGGCCATAGAAATCATCAGAATGATTAATCTGGCTTTAGCTAAGAAGCTGATAAGACGTATTGAAGTTTCCGTCTCAATCGAAGTTGCTTCGTATCTCCAGAATGAAAAGCGGAGCGTAATAGCTCAATTAGAGCAGAATTCGGATAAGCGGGTAATTGTCAGCGGCGACCCAGCTTATTTGGGTGAAAAAAACACCATTACATGCTATGATGACCATGAAAAAATTGTACAATTCTGATCAAGAGACCAAGACGGGTAATTGAGGAACTATGATAAATGAAATTTGACCTTGATTACGCAAAAAAAGTTATAGATGCCGAAGCCGACGCTATCAAATCAATGGTCCGGCTTATAGACAGTTCGTTTGAATCTGCCGCTGATATGATTTTCAACTGTAAAGGTTCTGTAATAGTCACAGGAATTGGCAAAGCCGGTATAATCGGACAAAAAATAAGCGCAACGCTTGCTTCAACAGGAACGCCGAGCCATTTTCTACATCCTGCAGAAGCCGTCCACGGTGATTTGGGAAGACTGCGCAACGAAGATGTTGTGCTGGTCTTAAGTTATGGCGGTGAAACAGACGAAATTATTCGTTTGATAAATCTAGTCAAACAGCTTGAAATAAAACTTATAGCGATAACAGGCGACAATGATTCCAGACTGAGCCGTTACAGCGATGTAACGCTTTGCATGGGCAAACTCAATGAAGCCTGTCCGCTCGGAATTGCTCCCAGCGTCTCCACCGCATGCATGTTAGCCGTAGGTGACACATTGGCTTTTACCGTTATGAAAGCACGCGATTTGAAAATAAAAGACTTCGCAAGGTTCCACCCAGCCGGCTCGCTCGGTGCCAAACTGATAACCGTCTCGCAATCGATGATGTTCAAGACAGGAGAAAAACTGCCGCTGGCAAAAACTACCGATACCATAAAGCAGATGCTCGAAAAAAATGCAAAGATAAAACGCCACGGTGCAGTGATGGTCATTACAGAACAGGGTGCTCTGACTGGGATAATAACTGATGCCGATTTACGCAGACTGATTGCAGATAAGGGTAGCGAGGCGTTCAAATGCGAGGTAAACGATGTGATGACGCCTGATTGCAAAAGGATAAGGACTGATGCACTCGCCACTGAAGCAATGGCGATTTTTCATAAACATAGAATTGACGAACTACCCGTTGTCGATGAAAACGACAAGCCCATCGGGCTGATTGATGTGCAGGATGTTATGGCTATTAAAATCGTAGGTTAAATCTTTTAAATCACTGTCAAAAAAAAAGTTTCGCCGAAGATGAACCAAAAAAACCTTTCGAATCTTGAAGATATCAAACTTCTGGCTATGGATGTTGATGGAGTACTCACCGACGCGACCATCGTGATTAATACCGACCGAACGGAAGGCAAAAGATTCAATCTGCTTGACGGCCATGGAATAAGAATGTGGCACAGGGCCGGCTTCCAAACCGCTCTTATATCAGGCAGGGCGTCAGAAGCCACAAGCATTCGTGCCGAACAGCTTGAGATCAAATATGTATTTCAGGGAGGAAATGAAAAGTTGAGTGTATTTGAAAAGCTTTTAACGCAAACTGACCTTTCCGAATCGCAGGTTGCTTATATTGGAGATGATGTGATGGATTTGCCGTTAGTCCGCAGAGCAGGTTTTGGAGTCGCTGTTGAAAATGCTGTAGATGAGCTTAAAGAATACGCAGATTATATAACTACCCGTCGAGGCGGCGCCGGTGCGGTCAGGGAAGTGATCGAGTTACTCCTAAAAAGTAACGGCAAATGGAATCAGCTCATGCAGAGATATTTACTATAACCTGGAAACATAAGTAAATGCTATTCGGATCCCGAAAATTCTACATATGGTTGACAACTATGGCGGTTGTTTTGTGTGTATACATTATTTACAACCTGGCGTTTCAAACGCCCGAGATTGTTATAGAAACCCCATCTTCGTTTCCTGCCACCGATGACAATATCCCAACATTCGATTCTGAACGCGGCAAAATAGGCGAAATTGAAATAGGCTCTGTACAGAAGGCTCGATACACACAGCTGGATAAAAATAAAAAAATATCCCGAGAATTTGGCTTTGAAAAACTTTTGTATGAAGCCGGCGATGAATGGTTTCTCGAAAAACCCTACATGATAGTTTACCAATCTGATTTCAGTTTCGATATCACAGCTGACAATGGACATGTCCAGGTCGAAACAGCGGCCGGCAGACCAAGCCCAAAAGATGCGATACTGACAGGAAATGTGGTTATACATATTAAACCTGTCCGTTCAGGCCAAATTCAGGAAGGCTTTGTGTATCTTGATAATGTTGCTTATGTCAGTGAACGCTCCCAGTTTTCGACAAATGGGCCAGTAAAATTTGTCTCGGCACAGGCAGAAATGACCGGAAAAGGGATGGAAATAATTTATGATAACCGATTGAAACGAATGGAGCTTTTCAAGATAGAAAGGCTCGATAGGTTACTCATAAAAGCTGCCAAGCAGACAACTGATAGTGCTCAAACTCCCGAAATTGCCTCCAGTCAAACCCAGGCAGCACCAAAGACAGATTCCAAACCGGCTCGTTCTATCCAAAAGCCGGAGAATTATTACCAATGTACTCTGAGCGGGAATGTTAAAATCGAATATGGCCAACAGTTGGTCCTTGCAGATGAAATATCAATCAACAATATAGTATTTGAAAAATCAAGAGATAAAAAACAAGTAACCAAAACTGAGTCGGTAGGCAAATCGGATTTGAATTCGAAGCCGTCAAAACAACACACTTTGATGGACCCGAAAGCTGACGTGATTGTTAACTGCGACAATGGTCTGGTCCTAAAGCCCATGGAGCCTGTGGTATCAGGCGAAAATGCAGAAAAGTTATTAGCTCAAACTACAACAGATTTTAAAACCAGAGATTTGAAATCACGAACACGCGCTGCTGATAACTCTAAAGAAAATATTTTGAGTGCTGAAAAAATTGATTATGACATGATAACTGGTAACACTGTGGCTTCTGGTTGGGTGGGAGTTAAGTTTTATGCCAAAATAAAGTCAAAAACCGATTCAACTGTAAAGCCTGTGCCGGTAAAAATAACTGCTAAAAACAACGCCATGTTTCTCCCTGAATCGCAAAAAATAATTTTCAATGGTAATGTAGCTGGCAACATGTTTGACGAACAACAAGAATATACTCAGCACAGCCGTTTCTATGGGGACACACTTATAATTGATATTGCTTCACAGCAACAAGATCAACCAGGCCTAAAACCTTCGACTGACATTGACCATATCAGTCTTTTAGGTGCAGGGGTAAAACTGATTTCAACACGCCTGCGAGGTTCCAAATTACTTAGCGGCATTGAGCTAAAGTGTAGAAAACTGGATTATGACACCAGCCAGGAAATCATTGTTGCAACCGGCCCAGGCGAGATAAAAATAGATAATTCAAAAGCGATACCAACAGAAAAAGATGATTCTCGATTTGGCCTTAAAGGCCCATATTACGCCTATATAGACGGATTCGATACTCTTCGCTGGCTTATAAAGCAGACCGAGGTTATAGTCGACGGTGGGCCGAAAAGTGTTCACATCGGGTATCTACCAATTCTTTCGAACGGCAGGTACGGTAAAAAAGTTTTAATTGATACCAGCCATACCGAGGCCGATTATACCAGAACTCAATTAGGACAGACCAAACTTGTAAGCCTGCTTGCCACGGATGGAATTTCATATCAGGAAGCGGATATATATCAGTTTGTCGGAAACAAGCTTTATTATAATGACGCTCAATCTTTGTTAACGGTAAGTGGCAGGCCTGACCAGCCGTGTTTCCTGAATGGAGCTGTTGTTGATGGTATAAAATATAATCTTATAACAGGCAGGGCAAAAGCCGAGTTAGTAAGCCCGGGTTCAATTCAACTTCCATAGTCTGCTGATAAAGATTACCCTTCGCTTTTCTTTTGTTTTTCATATTGGGCCACAACTTGCTGCTGAACGTTCGGCGGGACCGGCTCGTAATGGCTCAAACTCATCGAATAACTTCCTTGGCCGCTGGTAACGCTTTTCAGTTGGCTATTATATTGCGAGACTTCTGACAAAGGCACCTGCGCTTTTATAATTACCATATTGCCTGCAAGCATTTCCTGACCCTGTACTCGGCCTCGTCGCGATGCTAAATCGCCCGTAATATCGCCCATGAAATCAGCAGGTATCGTGATTTCCATGTTCACTATTGGCTCAAGAAGAACAGGTCTGGCCTTGCTCACTGCATCGATAAAGGCGCCCTTACCTGCTGCGCGAAAGGCCACTTCCTTCGAGTCAACAGGATGATGTTTGCCGTCATAAACTGAAACCTTTATATCCTGCAGCGGAAAACCTGCCACCACGCCGATTTGCATCACATCATTAACACCCTTAGCAATTGCAGGTTCGAACTGACCGGGAATAGAACCGCCGAAAATGTCCCAGCTTATTTCCAAAGATGGTTCAGAATCTCGTTCGGTCGGCTCAACCCGAAGGTAAACTTCACCAAATTGTCCGGCACCGCCGGTTTGTTTCTTATGACGGTAATGACCATCAGCTTTGGCAGAGATAGTTTCGCGGTAAGGTATTTTAGGGGGTTTGGTAGTCACAGAAAGTTTAAACCGTTTTTCCATCTTTGAAAGCATTACTCGAAGATGCAAATCGCCCAGACCGTTGATAACTAATTCCTTTGTCTGGGCGTCTCTGCTGACTTTAAAGCATGAATCTTCCTCAGAAAGTTTGTCAAGTGCACCGCTGATTTTAGCCTCATCTCCACGGGCAGCTGGTTCCAGTGCCAGAGAAAACATCGGTTGCGGAATCGCAGGTATTGTAAACTTGCCGGAAACTTTGCCGTCATGAATAAGGTCGCCGACCCGAAGTTCTTCTAATTTCGCTAATGTAACAATATCGCCTGCTATACCTGAGTCCACCTCTTTGTTTTCGATTCCAAAAGTCTTTAGAGTATGACCGGGACGAATCGACTTCTTCGCATCATTACGCAGCATATTAGTGTCTGGTTTGAGTGTGCCGCTGAAAATGCGTATCGATGCATATTTCATATTTGAACGTGGATCAAAACCAACACGAAAGACAAGCCCAGCCAACGGGCCTGATGGATCCGCTGTGATTTGTTTTTCCTCATCATCGGCTTTAAGTACCACTGGCCCAAACTGCGACGGAGAAGGCGTACACTTAGCAATAAAATCAACAAGTTCGCTTGTGCCGATTTCTTTTTTTGCGTTGGTGAAAAATATCGGAACGACTGTACCAGAGATCAGAGCCTTGGCAACTACAGAAGAAACTTTCTCTGAGGACACTTCTTCACCGCCAAGGTAACTTTCCATCAATTCATCATCAGCCTCGATAATGCTTTCGACTAATTCGGTATGAGCCTTGGCAACATCCATTACAGGTGAATCGCCGCTATCATTTGCCAGACAATCAATAACGCCGTTCTTATCTGCTGTTGGCAAATTTGCACAACGACACTGTTGGCCGAATGCCTGTTGGATATTATTAATTAATCCAGGCAGGTCAACATTATCAGCGTCCATTTTATTGATGATTATAATTTTAGCCCGTTTTGCTTCACAAGCTGTGGCGAATAATTTTCGAGTGTTGATTTCTATCCCAGCCGCTGCACTGATAACGATAGCCGCAGTTTCAACCGCGGGTATCGACAAAAGAGCAGGTGCTATAAAATCAGGATACCCAGGCGTGTCTATCAAATTGATCAACTTGCCATTATGGTTAGTATGGACCAGTGCAGAATGAATCGAGTGGTCACGGTGCTTTTCTTCGTCATCGAAGTCGCACAAACTGGTTTTCTCATCAACGCTCCCAAGCCGGTTTGTTGCTCCCGTTTCGTGCAAAATCGCTTCGGTCAGGGACGTTTTTCCACTTCCACCGTGCCCAAGAAACACAATATTACGAATATCATTGGTACCAGCCACTATTTTCAACCTCCTATAATAAGACCAATTTTGCTAACAATATTCATAAACTTGAAATATTACTAAAATTATGCCGGTTGGGCAAGCAGATTAGCTGCCATTTTGTAATTTTCACTTTTAATTTGAAGGGTTAATAGAGGGTTTCTGTGATGCCTCAGCCGTGGAAATTTGCGGCAAATTTTTTATTACTTTATGCATTTTTGATTATATCAGGCCGTTTTTAGGTCGATAACCCATAAAACAGCTAAAAATCAGTGCATGATGTAATACCTGTTTCCCTTGCTAACTATATCATTACTGGGAATAATTGCTAAATATGCCAAGAATTTCTGAAATAATAAGCAATAGTGCCAAAAGAATCTGGCGGCCGGAAGACCAATGTGACATCCTCGTCACTGCGGATACGCCGGTAAAAGAAGTACTGATGAAAATGCAGCAATCTAATTGTGATTTTCTCGGCATAGGCGGCGACGACCAGCAAGTTGCTATGGTCTTGTACAAGGATGAGATTTTACAGGCCTTGATGGAATTCCTGGACAACAACGAAGAAAAAGTGCAGCAATTACAGCAGCAGCTTGATGGAAAAATGGTTGAGTACCTCGACACTATGCAAAAGAGTGTCAAGTCATTGCTGGACAACGAAAACCATAAACTCGCACTTATCATTGAAAATGCAGCCGAGGGGCTGATGATGATTAACCAACAAGGCCAGGTTGAAATTGCCAATACTATGATCAAAAAACTGCTTGGCCTGAAAAAAGATAGCGAATTGTCAGAAGTGCAATCAGCTATCAAAAAAATTGGCGTGATTGAATTGTTAAACGCAAGACAGAATGTAGAAAACAGGGGCGGCGGAAAGTTCGTAGCAAAAACTGATGATGGTATTATTCTTGGAATCGACTGGAAAGAGATAATTAACGCCGAGGGTAAGTATCTCGGCAATGTTGTAACACTCAAAGATATAACCAGACAGGTTGAGCATGACAAAGCAAAAACAGAATTCATAGCAAGCATATCACATGAATTGCGTACACCTTTAACAACTATCCAAAGTACAGTGTCGAATTTGCTGGCTGGTGTCGTAGCAAAACCGTCTAAAAAAACAGAAAAACACCTCAAAACAATGCACGCAGAGTGTCAGCGTTTGGCAAACATGATTAATGACCTGCTTGATATGTCGAAACTGGAAACCGATAGCATGCCGCTAAATAGAGCCGGAATTAATCTGGTTGATATTGCCAGCCAGGCAATCAAAGCTTTACAAGATCAAGCATCCGAGAAAAGCCTCGAGCTTACCTGCCAAGTCCAAGGCAGAGTTTCAGGAGTCAATGGTGATCAAAAGCGCATTTATCAGGTCTTATGGAATTTAATTAGCAATGCAATCAAGTTCAGCAAAAATCGCGGCAGGGTGGACGTTCGTCTAATCGACCAAGGCGATGAGGTTGTTGCCGCTGTCGCTGATAATGGAATCGGAATATCATCTGAAAAGCAGAAGCATATATTTAACAAATTTTATCAAATCTCTCGCCAGGCCGGAGCAGGATACATGGGCTCAGGCCTTGGGCTTACAATATGCAAGGGAATTGCATCTCTACATGGCGGAAAAATGTGGCTTGAGAGTAAAGAAGGACACGGAAGCACGTTCTACTTCTCAATACCAAAAACTGACCCCTACATTGTGCTTTATAAGCATCTCGGCGAACTTGCAAAAGCCACTGATGCCCAAAAAAATAAATTTGCAATGATGGTGGCAAATTTTAATTCAAATTGTGATAAAAAAGAATTGTTGTTCCACTCAGTAAAATCCATGGTCGCAGACATCATGCAGGCCTGTTCAAATATATTGAATGTGGACAAAAATCTAATGATTCAAACAGATATATTCGAGATGGTTTTTGTGCTTACTGGAAAAAGCCAGCCGGATATTAAACAGGTTGTCGAAAAAATCAGTGAAATTATTCGGCAAAAAACAAATAATTATGCCCCGGATGTGATGATAAAAACCAATTTAGGCGTGGCATTTTACCCAATGGACACTACTGATATACGCCAACTTGGAAAAATTGCCCAGTATAACGTTAACACCCCAGGCTGATTGGACGATAAAAAGGTAGAGTCAAAGGGTTGGCTCTATAGTAATCTTAAGAATGGAGAATTAAAATGTTTGAATTCTTTTGGATGAAGAAAAATTCCGAGCAGCCAACTATATTGGTGGTTGATGATGAACCTAATATCGTTCAGACACTCAGGGATAGGCTTGAAATGAATGATTATCGGGTCATAACCGCTGCGGATGGCAAAGAAGGACTCGAAAGAGCATTGGCAGAAAAGCCTGATATTATCCTGCTCGATGTGATTATGCCGCTTATGGATGGTCACGAAATGCTTGAAAACCTCAGAAAAAACGAAGCAGGCAGGGATATATCCGTAATAATGCTCACCGCTCGAAGCCAACGCCAGGACATAGCAAGGGCAAACGCTTGCGGTATCGATGATTACATCGTAAAGCCGTTTGACCTCAGCGAGCTTCTGGAAAAGATTGAGCATGTCCTGGAACAAAAAAAGAGCCTAAGCAAGGCCTGATAAGTTCGGACCGAGGGTGGCCGAAAATGGCTCTATGTTCTGCTCTTAGGGCCGATAAACTCCCAGGGTGCGTGAAAACTCATTTAATATAAAATAAACTTACAAAATTATCTTATCTGCCCCCAGCCTACCTGCCGATTATTTATCTCAAGAATCTCCGAGCCTACAATAAGCCATTCCTCGTTTTGCCCTCGAACAAGCCTCAGCCTCATCTTAATCAACATAAAACCCTGGCCGTAATCGCTAACAACACTTTCCTCGTCGAATTTGGTTAAAGCTTTAAATAATACAGTAGCTTCGGGTGCTGAAATTTCTATTTCGGAATTTAACAAAGTATTCTTGTTTATAACTTCGCCTCTTAACCGTCTCCTGCAGTACGAAATAAGCCTGTCTTTGCTGCTATGAACAGGATCTTTATAATCAGGCGAGATTAAAGTGCTGATTTTTGTAACGTTTTCCTGCTCAGCTGCTTCTATAGCAGTTTTTAAAAGGCACTTTATTTTTTCCAAATCGGTTTTTACGATAAGATCCAATCCAAAAGCCAATATCGCCACAACCACTGGCAGCATGAAATGCCACCATCTTCCCTTTTGGCTGAATACATAAATTATTTGAACGACAAGCAGAGTGACAAAAGCCAATACAAGAAGTCCCCACGGCTTTTCAAAAATATCATACATGACTATCCTCACACAGTTGTCAATTTCGCAACGCCTGTATCGGTGCCGGTATTCGTCCTCTGCGGGAAATGAATTTCAGTGCCGCTGTTTTTGGTACCTTCATAACCGGCGCCGAGCCTAAAAGACCGCCGAAGTGTACGATATCACCTTGCTTTTTGCCCGGCACAGGAATAATTCTCACGCTGGTGGTTTTATTATTAACAACACCGATAGCAAGTTCGTCGGCAACTATCGCGCTGATTACATCCGCCGGCGTATCACCAGGAACCGCAAACATATCCAGCCCAACCGAACATACACTTGTAAGGGCTTCGAGTTTTTCAAGACTCAACGCTCGCGATTTCACCGCCCTTATCATACCGGAATCTTCACTGATCGGTATGAAGGTTCCGGAAAGGCCGCCGACGTTACCCGAAGCCATCGACCCGCCTTTTTTCACAGCGTCCATAAGCATCGCCAACGCCGCAGTCGAACCGGGCCTGCCGATTTGACTAACGCCCATCGCTTCGATGATCTCGGCGACCGAATCGCCCGCAGCAGTAGTAGGCGCTAAAGAAATATCAACGATGCCAAAATCAACCTTCATAAGCCCAGCAATCTCTCTTCCCACTAACTCACCGCCGCGCGTAATTTTAAACACCGTCCGCTTTATTACCTCTGACAGTTCCGTCAAATCGCAATCAGGGTTTTTCTCGATAACCGCTCTTACCACCCCAGGCCCCGATATCCCAATATTCAACGAAAAATCAGGTTCTCCTATCCCGTGATGTGCCCCAGCCATGAAGGGATTGTCCTCTGGCACATTGGCAAAGACTGCTATCTTGGCACAGCCGACACCGTTTTTACTTCGCTTGGCAAGGTCTTTGATAATATGACCGAACTTCTCAACCGCATTCATATTTATCCCAGCCCGCGTCGATGCCAGATTCAAAAACCCGCAAACACGTTTCGTTTTAGACAACCCCTGCGGGATGGCATCGATCAGCCTTTCATCGGCTTTGGTCATTCCCTTTTGGACCAAAGCGCCGAAACCGCCGACAAAATCTATTCCCGCCTGGCCTGCAGCAGAATCCAGCGTCTGTGCCAGACGGACCGCCGTATCGATACGCCGGCTCAAAGGCTCCAGCAAAATCGCAGCAGGCGTAATCGAAATCCGCCTGTTGATAATGGGAATACCGTATTTTTGTTCCATCGCATCTGCGAACTTATTCAAAAGCAAACCTTTTTCAACGATCCGTTTATGAATCTTACTGCTGAACCTGGCGAAATTACGGTCCATGCAATCCTTAAGATTTATACCAAGCGTGACGGTACGGATATCAAAATGATAGTCCAGCGTCATCTTTACCGTTTCGAAAACTTCTTCGACAGTTATGCTCATTGCTTTAAACCCTGTGCATCATTTTAAAAAGGTTTTCATGCTGAAAAGTTATCTTCAGCGACAGTTCCTTGCCGATTTTTACCAGTTTTTGCTTAATTTGCTTCATATCAATAGTTGCTTTGGATATATCGCAGGCCATCGTCATTACAAAGTAGTTCTCCAGAATCTTTTGGTTCACATCGACAATATTAATATTAGCATTAGCCATAGCCGTGCTGATTTTCGCGATTATACCAACCATGTCTTTTCCGGTAACCGTGACTATGCAGATTTGAGCTTCCTTTTTTTTAGCCATTTATTTCTCCGTTGTTATCACGCCGAACACCTACCACTTTATCTTTTCAATTCGGCTCGTCGTTTCATAATCTGTCATATCGAAATGCAATGCGGTGATGGTAATAAATCCGTCAACCAGGCAGATCGTATCAGAGAGACGATCTTCGTGGCGATGCCGACCGCCAGAAAGCTTAAATTCCGTGTGACCCTCCTTTGTTTTGTTGCGGACATAATGTTCATCAAAACCGATTGTCGACTGCCCAACTACTTTGACTCCCTTTGGTTCGCCCTCCGATTGAGGAGGGATATTTACATTAATTACATCGCCATGCTGAAGAGGTAAAAGCTTTCCCAATACGCCCAGGCAGTCCTCCGTCGCTTTATCGAAATCCATTTTGTCACTCATCGCCAGACTCAACGCCACTGCCGGAATCCTGTAAAATGCAGCCTCCATTGCCGCCGCTACCGTACCGGAATAACAAACGTTTATACCAACGTTCGCTCCATTGTTAATTCCAGATACCACCAGGTCAAAAGGCTCGGGATGCAGTTCCATGATTGCCAGCTTAACACAATCAGCGGGAGAGCCATAAACACCGTAACCCGTAAATTCCCCCTGAATTTCAATCTTATTGCAGACCAGCGGCTCGTGGATTGTAATGCTGTGAGCGGCTCCAGACTGGCCCTGGGCAGGAGCCACTACCGTTACATCCCCAATCCCGGTAAGCCGGCTGTATATCGATGCCAGACCAGGTGCGAAAATACCATCGTCATTTGTCAGCAGTATCTCCATAAAGCAAACCACCCATAAGAGCCTGAAATGTTACCACCTGGATTGTAATTGTTTGTTTAGCTGATGTCAATTGACCTGAGCGATTAGGAAGATATAATTGTCAGTTATGAGAAAATATGACCCAAACAAAAAAAACCTCGTCATGACACGTGCCCAGGTCCGCGATTTCGATTCGTGGGCAATTAATGCCGCGGGCGTCCCAGGCGCTGTTTTAATGGAAAATGCGGGCCGGAGCTGTGCCGAACTGATAAAACACCGCCTCAAAGACATCGCTCAGCCGAAGGTTTGCATATTCTGCGGAACCGGCAACAACGGCGGCGACGGCTACGTGATCGCCAGACACTTGTTTAATGACGGCTTCAATGTCGGAGTGGTAATATGCGGCAATGAGGAAAAAATAAAAGGCGACGCCAAAACCAACCTCGAAATAATCAAACAAATGGGTGTAAAAATCGAACTTTTGCAGCTAAAAACCGGCATCGCTGAAATAATCAAACATCACGCCGACCGCTGCCATATGCTTGTTGACGCGCTTTTCGGCACAGGACTGACCGGCCAACTCAAACCAGAATATATAGAATTGATTAGAACAATAAACGCCTGCAGCATGCCGATTCTGGCAGTCGACATCCCATCAGGCATGGATTGTGATACAGGCCAGCCTCTGCCAGAGGCAATTCGCGCAGAAGTTACTGTTACTTTCGTTGCGGTAAAGAAAGGCTTTGTCCCCGAAAATGATTATACAGGCGAGGTCCTTGTCGCCTCGATCGGTATCGAACCATAACTCAAACAAGCCGATTAAAACGTTTGTGTGCGATTCGCCAGTGACTTATAACCGATGAAATAGAGGAACCTCTCTAAGTTAAACACAGGCACAGATAGAGTTTTAGCATCATTGCTAATTTGTCTGTATTGTTCAGCCCGGTCCAATGCCTGCTTATATTTTTCCATCGCTACAGGATCCAAAGCCATCTGCTCGAGAGTAGGCTTGGGCGGCACTCTTGGAGTTGAACCAAGAACAAGAAAGTCGGTATCAACGCCTATCGCATCCGCAACTCTGCCTCCCCAGTTTTCTATTAGTTGCCTAACCTTAGTTGCTCCGCCGCGTTCAACCACACCATTCTCATCGAAGTCAAAAGAACCAGCCACAACGAATACATTAGTGGCCTCAGCATCCCAAATCAGATTCGCGATTTTATCATCTGCCATAACAGGATTTTTCTTTTCAGAGGTCACAATTCTTGCAACGGAAATATTTTCCAATACGTCCAGAACCTCGATCTCGGCCTTCCCCTGCCCCGTTTTTGAAATTGGTGCGCTTTTGTCATATACCGAGAAAGTCAACCCTCTGTAAACATGCTCTTTTGCTCCAAGGTTTATTACCGCGATATTTGTGCGAATATCTACCGATACAACTTTACCATCGGGCATAAATGCTGCCACTTCGCTGTCAGGCTGAGGCTTGATTACATCAATCTCTGCTCGAAGATATTCTATTCTTTCAATGGCCTTATTTAGCTCTGACTGGTTTTCAAGAAGTTCGTTTTGAACGTCTCGAGCAACCAATTCCGCCTGCTCAACCCTGTCCATAAGTGTCTGAAGCTGTTCGTCTGCGCTGAGTTCCATTTGGGCCTTGAGCTTATTATAACTTTGCTGAACGTCGTCAGCTCTTCGCTGAGCCTTGGTCAATTCAGAAAGCAGACTTTCTTCTTTCTGCATACTTTCCTGTCGGGTTTGGTCAAAATCATCCTGCAGTTGATTGCGTTGATTTTCCATGAAAAGAGCGGTGTCTCTGGAATTTTCAAGACCCTTCTTCAAAACTTCCACAGCCCTTGCCAGACTAAAATCATTCGGGTCAGAAAGCATTTGCTCGACCAGCGGTTCGTCATTAAGCATATCAACGAGATCGAAAACTTTCGCCTCGACCTCTTCAGCCTTCATTTCGGCAGATGTCTCATCCAATGGACCGCCGAGAATAAGCGACACTGTTCGGTCAAGATATTCTGACATTGTTCCAAGTCTGCTTTGCCGCGGCTTTTTAGTGCCCACAATGCTGCCGATTTGTCTAACCTCGGAATCGCTTGCAATATCAGCAAGTTTCTTCTTGGAATCAGTAGCGACTTTTTTGTATTCTGCCGCTTGGAGATAAAATATCGCAGATGCGATGATAGCGAGGATAAAAAGCCCCGCAAACGTAATTACGGTGTAAAGCATAGAATTTCTCTGTGAAGCTCTGCCTGCCGGCATGGTAAAACTCCTTATAAATGTCTGAAAATTACTAATTTAACCCGACAAAACGTCAGGGCTTACCTCCTGTATTGGGGATGTATTATGGGTTCAAATGCCTATTGAGTCAACAAAAAAATGAAAGAGATGTTACTCTTGCAATAGTCAATTTCATCGTAAAAGGTATTATCAATGCAAAACACTATCGTAGCAACCATCTCGGCTCCTTAAAAATCTATATTTTTCTAAAGCCTAAAACTTTTACTGTACAATAGCTTTTTATTGTAATAAATTACAGCCTTGAAGAGTGGATGTCGATATTTTTAATAGCGATTATTGACCATTACGGTCAAATTTAAAGGGCAAAACAGCTCTCAGGATTGAATATGAACAAATTTTTGGAAATAATGCGCCCTGCACATTGGAGCAAGAATATGTTCGTTTTTGTCGCTCTTATTTTTGGACGCAAATTCATTGGGCCGGCTAGCGAGGTATCGCTGGCTGTCAAAAGTGCCATCGCGGCGTTTTTCTGCTTTTGTATGGCTTCTTCAGCTATCTACATTTTTAACGACATACTGGACCGCAAGAACGATACACTACACCCGCAAAAGTCCAAAAGACCGATCGCCGCTGGAACGGTCGGTTTGTTCCCTGCCGGATTACTTGCGGTTATTTGTGCGATAGTAGCACTCGTCTCAAGCTACATACTGGTAAAGCAATTGGCCATCATTATCGCCGCCTATATCATACTAATGATTCTTTATTCCCTGCTGCTCAAAAAAATGATGATTCTTGACGTTATAACTATATCGATAGGTTTCGTTTTGCGAGCGATCGCCGGCGCAATAGCCGTGGGAGTTTTTATCTCGCAATGGCTGATAATATGCACCTTTGCACTTTGTCTTTTTCTTGGCTTCGGAAAACGCAGAAGCGAAATTGCCATGCTCACTAACAATAGTGCACTTTTTAGAAAAACACTTGCAGGCTACAACATAGAACTGCTCAATCATATGCTCGATGTTACGAGCGGACTGGCTATCGTTTGTTTCCTCCTATATTCCATGGACGACAGAACTTTTACTATACTAAAAACAAATGACCTGGTCTATACGACGCCATTTGTTCTTTACTGTATATTCCGATTCAGCGCGCTCATACAGAAAGGCACTTATTCAGGCCCCGTCCAGATCATAACTCGAGACATCCTTTTCCAGATCAGTTTTGTTTTGTGGGCATTGAGTTGCACAGCCATAGTATACGCTGCCCACCTGAATATTAGTATCACAGATATTATTGCCTATTAACACTTACAGACTGGATAGATTTGAGTCTTTAAAAAATAAAATTCGACATCCCGATTTATCGGGG
>SDBV01003086.1_pt1 | contig 24792 bp, 15 predicted proteins | sample 2277081 | NCBI WGS metagenome assembly SDBV01 (sample SAMN10402039, study PRJNA504765) | marine sediment metagenome | isolation source: marine sediment core GS10_PC15, 223 cmbsf | place: Arctic Ocean: Southern Knipovich Ridge | collected 2010 | reverse complement strand
TGCTATGACTTCTGCTAATTGGAGAGGCGTGATAAACGATGAAGTAGGAACAGGATATATGGTATTTAACGCTTCCCCTGACTTTACAGGCAGTGTAGGCATTAATGATGCTGACCCTGACTCTGCCTTAGAAGTAGTCAGCGCAGGAGACGACTACTTTATGCTTTCTTCCCACGCTGGTGCAGACGGAGACATCTTATTAGTGGATAGTGCTGGAGATTTAACAGCATCGGGAAATGGAAGTTTTGACACAATAACAATAACAGACCCAACTGTTCCTTGGAAATTTCTAAAAACTCAGATTAATACTTCAGCAAATACAGAGTTAGGACTACAATCTCAAACATTGGGAGCAGCAACAAGATTTGGTTTATTTGGTAAAGATGGTGATGGAACTGAAAATGTATTTTTCCATCTCTACGGAGCTGGACTTCCAGAGGATAGAACAGGAGAAAGTAGACTTTCTATTGGTTGGGGAGTTACTACACAAGAATATACATTAACAACAACAGGAGACTTCAAAATGGGTATATTTGGAGATTATACCTTTGATAATAGTCTTGGAACAATTTACACTATTAATGATACTACAGGATTAACAACATTTAATGAAGATTTAACAACAACGGGTATTTTAACAGCCGATACAGGGAGTTTTGATGATTTAATAAGTTCAAGAGATTATTTGCTTAACCAAGGTTCAGCAGATTATTTAGTATTAAATGAAACTGCGGGCAGCCATTTGAAAATAGGCACAGCTCTTAACTTCGGCTATAAATTGGCAGTGTATAATGATGGGATTGGTTCTTTATTCAGAGACCCTGGTAATGCAGCTGGCGTTTATCCAGTTACTATTTCTTCTGGAACAGAAGCTCAAACAGGAACTCAACATTATATTGCATTTCAAACAGGTTCGGGAACTACTTCTGGATATGTTTCAAATGTTAATTCAAATATTCAGTTCACTCAAGTTTCCGATGAGGGGTTAAAAAAAGACCTCGTAGAATACAACGATGAAAGTATTTTGGATAAACTTTCAAACATAAATGCTTATCAATACAGCTTTTTAGGAAATGACATTATAAGGACAGGGCTAATCGCCCAAAATGTAGCTTTGCAATTCCCGAACAAGGTTAGTTCGAATAGAGAAACAATAAAGATTAGTAAGGGAGAGAAGTTTGACGACAGAATTCAAGCGTTAATAGACGGGAAAAGCGATTTGATTAAAGAGCATTATTTTAAGGATGGATTTGAAGTAGTAGAGATAGAGTATTTGGGATACGGAAGCGATTGGAATGTGGAATTCATTATGGCAATAAATAAACTGAACGAAAAGGTTGATTTATTAAAATTAGAACACGACGATATCCTCATGGTAAACAGCGCTGGCAATGTAGGTATTGGGACGACGGGTTTCGGTACCAACGCAGCTGGAGTATTTGGAATTGGCAATGGCACAGTACCAATCACAAGCCCGGCGGATATGATCCAGCTTTATGCTGCAGATAGTGATAGCAGTGAGTTATTTGTCTTGGACGAGGACGGTAATGAAACCCAGCTTTCTCCTCATGACTTTGAAACAGGAGAATGGATATTTAGTTCCAGAAATATCAATACAGGCAAGGAACTGAGAGTTGGAATGGAACAATTAGTTAAGTTTTTAGATGAAATGTTTGACACTGACTTTGTAAAAGAATTCCAAGATGGTCAGCTTATTGTTGAAGACGGAACAATAGGCGACGGAACAGTTGATGGTATGACAGATGGCGAGCCATCTCTCCTTTCGCCATTTGTCCAAAAAGTAAAACAAGCCCTCGCTTCTCTCGGGCTGTTTGTTGAAAACGGCATTGCCCGAGTGGGAGAGATTATTGTAGATAGAGTAACTGCTAACACTGCCAGAGTTGATAAAATAGAAATGGTTGATCAGTTGACGGGAGAGGTTTATTGCAGTATGGTGGTGGGGGGGGAGTTGAAGAGAATAAAAGCAGAATGCGATAAAGTTGAATTTCTTAATGGTCAGATTGTCATTACCAATTTGCCTTCTCAGTACAATACAATAGAAGGATGCACTGACTCTAGTGCCTTAAATTACAATCCCGACGCTGTGATAGACGATGGTTTCTGCCAATATGAAGTAATGGGTTGCACAGATTCTAATGCCTTAAACTACATTCCCGATGCTACGATAGACGATGGTTCTTGTATCTATCCTGAGCCAGGACCAGGGCCAGAACCTCAGCCCGAGGATGATCCGCCTGGGGCGGAAGAGCCTGTCCCGTCATCCGACGGGGCGTCTACGGACGAGCCTGCCGAGTCATTCGACCCGGCGCCTGAGGGCGAACCCGAGCCTGAACCCGAGCCTGAACCCGAGCCTGAACCCGAGCCCGAAGAAGAGAATTATGAATCAGGAATTATGAATTATGAATAATAGTGAGAAAATAAAAACTTTCACCGATTTAAAAACATGGCAAGAAGCACATAAATTAGTTCTTATGATTTATAAAATTACTAAAGATTTTCCAAAAGAAGAATTATTTGGTTTAGTCAACCAAATGAGGCGAGCGGTAGTTTCAATCACTTCTAATGTCGCGGAAGGATTTTCACGCCAATCTTATAAAGAAAAAGTTCAATTTTATTCTATATCTCAGGGATCAAATACTGAACTGCAAAACCAATTATTAATAGCTAAAGATGTTGATTATTTAGCCCAGAAAGATTTTACTCAAATCGCAAATCAATCAGTTATAGTGCATAAACTCTTAAATGGCTTAATTAAAAAATCTAAAGATATTCTTAATTCGTAATTCTTAATTCATAATTCTAAAATGTCTTGGCAATTTTTTATACAAATGTAAAAATAAGTTATTAAAAAATAATTAATTAATAAATTCACTCGAGTAAAACTATGACAAAAAAATTAACTATTATGGGCAAATCTCCAACAACGGCTAAAAATTACGAAAAGGTTTCTAAAGTAAAATTAACTATTATAGGTAAATCTCCGACAATGGCTAAAACCTGCGAAAAGGTTTCTAAAATTAGTATTTATCTTTTGGTTTTTTTGATGCCAATTTTCTTTTTGCCCTGGACATCAAATGTTCTTGATTTCAATAAGCAGGCATTATTGATCGTTTTGGTTTTTGTTTCTCTCTTTGCCTGGCTGTCGAAAATTTTGATTTCAGGAAAACTTAAAATTAATTTAAATTTAGCTCACATCCCAGTAGCTATTTTATTTTCAGTTTATCTTGTTTCAACAATTTTCTCTGTTTGGCGATATGGAAGTTTCTGGGGCTGGCCTCAGATTACGTCAGAAAGTTTGGTTACTTTGCTTGGGTTTGCCTTGCTTTATTTTTTGCTGGTTAATATTTTTGAAAAGCGAGAGATTCTTCATCTGATAACTATGTTGCTGTTTTCCTGTTTTTTGGTAATAGCTTTTGGCGCTCTCCAACTTTTTGGCAAGTTTTTGCTTCCTTTTGATTTTGCCAAGAGGGCCTCTTTTAACACTATTGGAGGGATAAACAATTTGGGTGTATTTACCGCCGTTTTATTACCTCTGTTTGTTATTTTTTTAATTATAAGCACTAAGAAATATCTGAAGGGGTTTGCCATGGCGGCAATGATATTGAGCGCTATTTTATTGATTTCGGTAAACTTTTCAATTGCCTGGTGGTTGATTATAGCTGGTTCTGCCATGATTATTACTTTTGGGATGCAAAAAAGAGAATTTTTTGATAGTCGCTGGTTGGTTTTGCCAATGTTCTTTTTAGCTTTAGCTTTGTTTTTTAGTTTGTTTGAATTTCAGATTCCCGCTCAGCTTAGCGGGGTTGCCCGACCTGCCGAGGTTTCCTTGACCCAGGGGGCCAGTTTAGATATTACAATGCAAACCTTAAAGGACAGCCCGGTTTTGGGTTCGGGTCCGGGTACTTTTATTTATAATTTTTCAAAATATAAGAGTATCGATTTTAACCAAAGTTCGTTTTGGAACATAAGATTTAATCAGGCCGGTTCAAAATTTCTTACTGTCACATCTACTACAGGAGTTTTAGGAGCTCTTTCGTTTTTAGCCCTGATTGGATTTTTTGTATTTTACGGAATAAAATTTCTTTTTAAAAAACCTAATAATGCTCAAACTAAGAATCTATCTCGCGCTTTGAATGAAAAAACATCAGAAGAAATTTTATATAAAGCAGAAGAAGAACGGAACGAAGGACTTTTCTGGATTTTAGGCTCCGGGATTTTTATTAGCTTTATAGTTCTTAGCATGGGATATTTTTTATATCAATCAAGTTTGTCTTTGAGTTTTGTTTACTTTTTGTTGATAGGAAGTTTTGTTTCTCTATTTTCTTCTGCCAAAAAAGAGTTTTTGCTTAAGCCGTCTTCTTTAATAACTCTGGGAGTTACCTTTGCCCTTACTATGATTTTCATTTTTGGTTTAGGAATTCTTATTCTTGGGGGTCAAAGGTATCTGGCTGAAGCAAATTATCTCAGAGGAGTTAGAGCTTGGCAACAGGGAAGAAGTGCCCAGAGTTCAGAATATCTAACTAAGGCAGTGAGAATAAATCCAAAGATAGATTTATATTGGCGGGAGTTGAGTCAAATTTATCTTCAGAATGTAGATGAAGTAGCCAGAAGCACGGATCTATCCCGAGAGGAAATTACTCAGAGAATCCAAATTTTTATTAATAATGCCGTAAATTCTGCCAAGGTGGCTACAGATGTGAATCCCAACAATGTTGCTAATTGGTCGGTTAGAGGATTTATTTATCAGAATCTGATTGGAGTAATTGGTGGAACAAAAGACTGGGCAGTAACTTCTTATGAGGAAGCTCTAAAACTTGAACCAGCCAATCCTTATTTTCCGACCCAAGCGGGGATTTCTCTTTTGAAAGAAAATACCTTTTTATCTCAAGAAAACACAGAAGGGAGAGAAAAAAATCTTAAAGAAGCCAAAGAACAATTTCAAAAAGCAATTGAGCTAAAATCCGATTATGCTCCAGCCCACTTTCAGTTAGCGATAGTTTATCAAGCACAGGGAAAACAATTAGAGGCAATCGAGGAGCTTGAAAAGGCAAGAAGTTCTGCTCCCAATGATACTGGTTTAGCTTTTCAGCTGGGGTTGATTTATTATCAAAATAAAGATTATCAGAGAGCTCAAGTTGAATTTGAAAGAGCGGTTTTGCTTAATTCTAATTATTCTAACGCCTTGTATTTCTTGGGCTTAACCTATAATCAATTGGGTAAAAAAGAAATGACAGTTGCGGTATTTGAGAGAATTTTGGTTTTAAATCCTGATAATTTACAAACTAAGATAATTTTAGATAATTTAGAAGCTGGAAGAAGTATCTTAGCAGGGGTAGTTGAAGAAGTGCCTCCAGTTGTTCCTATTGAAGAAGAGCATCTGGAGATTGAGGAGATTGAGGAGATTGAGGAGATTGAGGAGATTGAGGAAATTGAGGAATAAAGGTTGATTATTGGAGTTTGGGCATCGGAGCTTTTGTCTTTGCCCTCACGACCAAACAAGGACAACCCCGCTTAGCGGGGGAAAATGGCAAAGCCAGTCCTTGTTATGGTGTGAGGGCTTGACATTTCTTTTAAAAAAGATTAATATTTAACTGTTAGTGTTTGTATACTAAAAAGAGAGATATTTTGTTTTAAAAATATCTTTTTTATGTATTTGACTTCTCTCTCCCTTTAGATAATTTAGTAAAATCTTTTACCCTAAGAAAGTTAGGGCACTTTTAATTTTTTAGAGCATGAGAACTAAAAGTTTTTCAAAATCAAAGGTTTCTCTGCCCATACCTTATTTATTAAGCCTCCAAAAAGAGAGCTGGCAGTGGCTTTGGAAGGAGGGTTTAAAGGAACTTTTTTCTGAAATTTTTCCTATTCGGGATTATACTGGCAAAGAGCTTGAGCTTTGGTTTTTAGATTATGAACTGGAAAAGCCAAAGTATGAAACCGACTTGGAGGCTAAGCAAAATAACGATTCTTATGAGGCGCCCTTGCGAGTCAAAGCAAAATTAGTCAACCTTAAAACAAAAGAGATTAAAGAGCAGGAAATTTTTTTAGCTGATTTCCCCTTAATGACTGAAAGGGGAACTTTTGTTGTTAATGGAATTGAAAGAGTGGCAATCTCTCAACTTATTCGTTCTCCCGGGGCTTTTTTTACTCTCCAGACCGCTCAGGGAAGGAACCGCTTTGGCGCTAAAATTATTCCTAACCGAGGCTCCTGGCTTGAATTTGAAACTGAGGCATCAGGATTTATCGGGGTAAAGATTGACCGGAAAAGAAAGGTAGCGGCTACCACTTTATTAAAGGCCCTCGGAGGGTGGGACAATGAGCAAATAAAAAAGATTTTTCAGGACATTGAACAGGGTTCAGAAATAAACCCTTCACCTTTGGCTAAAGGTGAGAGGGTAAAATACATTGAAGAAACCTTAAAGCGGGACCTAACCGAAAATCAAGGAGAAGCTCTGGTTGAAATCTACAGACGGCTGCGACCAGGAGATTTAGTAACGCCCGATACGGCAAAAGAACTAATAGAAAGTGTATTTTTTAATTTTGAGAGATATGATTTATCTAAAGTTGGCCGATGGAGAATGTGGCAGAGGTTGCCGGAATTGAAGAATAAAACAAAGATTATGCCGGAAGATAGGGTGTTAACGCCGGAAGATATAGTGGCAGTAATGAGGGAGATAATAAGGTTGAATAATGACCCCGAGGGAAAGCCAGATGAAATTGATCACTTGGGGAACCGAAGGGTGAGGACCATGTCGGAACTTTTGCAAAACAGATTGAGAGTGGGTTTAATGAGGATGGAAAGGATGATAAAAGACAGGATGTCCACTTTGGATATTTATACTTTAACCCCTGCTCAATTAATTAATCCTCGGCCGGTTATGGGGGTTATTAAAGAATTTTTTACTTCTTCCCAGGTGTGCCAATTTATGGATAACGAAAATCCTTTGGCGGAATTAGAACACAAAAGAAGATTGTCAGCTACCGGGCCCGGGGGGTTAACCCGAGAGAGGGCAGGATTTGAAGTCAGAGATGTTCAGCCCTCCCATTACGGAAGAATTTGTCCAATTCAGACTCCTGAGGGTCCAAATATTGGGTTGGTTAACCACTTATCCACCTTTGCAAAAGTTAATCCTTATGGATTTATTGAAACTCCTTATTTCAAAGTAGTAAAAGGACAAGTTACTTCAACGGTTCACTATCTTAATGCCTTTGAAGGAGAGAAACATAATATTGCTCATGGAGGAGTAGCTGTTGATGAAAAAAAGAGAATTATCCCTAAAAAAGTTGAGGCAAGAATAAAAGGAAAAGCGGGATTAGTTGATAGAAGTAAAATAGATTATATGGATGTTTCTGCTGAGCAGTGTTTTTCTGTCGGAACGTCGCTAATTCCTTTTTTACAAAATGACGATGCGAACAGGGCTCTTATGGGTTCTAACATGCAGCGACAGTCTGTTCCCCTTATAAAGCCAGAAGTGCCTTTGGTTTGCTCAGGAATGGAGGGAAGAGTAGCCAGGGATTCTGGCCAGGAAGTAATTGCAGAAGAAGATGGAAAAGTAATTGAAGTTGATGCTGACCAAGTTCAAGTCAAAAATTCTAAGTCCCACCCTACGGGTGGTCACCCGAAGGGTGAAAAGGTTAGAAGTTATTTTTTGAAAACCTTTATAAGGACTAATCAATATACCTGTTTTCATCAAAGACCAATAGTTAAAAAAGGACAAGAAGTTAAAAAAGGAGATATTTTGGCAGATGGCGGAGCAATTTCTCAAGGAAGATTAGCCTTGGGCCAGAATGTTCTTGTTGCTTTTCTTTCTTGGCAGGGATTAAACTTTGAAGATGCAATTATTATCTCGGAGAGATTAGTAAAAGACGACTATTATGCTTCAATACATCTTGAGAATTTCACCTGTGATGTAAGAGAAACAAAGCTTGGACCTGAAATTACTACCTGTGATATCCCCAATGTTTCAGAAGAAAAATTAAAGGATTTGGACGAAGAAGGCATTATCAGGGTTGGGGCGGAAGTCGGACCAAATGATATTTTAGCGGGTAAGATTTCACCAAAAGGAGAAGCTGGTTTGACTGCTGAAGAAAGATTATTGAGAGCAATTTTTGGAGAGAAGGCAAGAGATGTTAAAGACACCTCTTTATTAATGGAACATGGGAAGCGAGGAAGAGTAGTTGGAGTAAAGATTTTCTCTAGAGAAAAAGGACATAGGTTGGAGCCCGGAGTTATAAAAAGGGTTGAGGTTGAAATAGCTGTGCTTCGAAAAATTCAAGCAGGAGATAAATTAGCCGGCCGTCATGGAAACAAAGGAGTTATTTCCAGAGTTGTGCCAGAAGAAGAAATGCCATTTTTAGAGGATGGCACGCCTATAGATATCATTTTGAATCCTTTGGGCGTAGCTTCGCGGATGAATATCGGACAAATATTAGAAACTCATCTTGGCTTAGCTGCTGAAAAATTGGGATATATTGCTATTTCTCCCGCTATGACGGGCGCCACTGAAAGCGACATTAAACAAGAGTTAAAAACGGCAGGCCTTACAGAAGATGGGAAGGTTATTTTATATGATGGAAGAACCGGCCTTCCTTTTTCAGAAAAAATTACAGTGGGTTATATCTATATGATGAAGTTAATCCATATGGTTGAAGATAAAATTCATATGCGCTCAATTGGTCCTTATTCTCTGATTACTCAGCAGCCGTTAGGGGGAAAAGCGCAGTTTGGGGGGCAAAGATTTGGAGAAATGGAGGTTTGGGCCCTGGAGGGATATGGAGCAGCTCATATTTTACAAGAAATGTTGACTATAAAATCAGACGATGTTTTGGGAAGAGCGGCAACTTATGAAGCAATTCTAAAAGGAGAGCCGATTAGAAGTCCAAATGTCCCTGCATCATTTAATCTCTTGGTTAATGAGCTAAAGTCTCTTGGGCTTAGCGTGGAGGTTAAGGAGAAAGCGAGGGAAGAGAAGAAAAACCATCTAAAAATACAAGAATAAAATAATACAAGAATAAAATAATAGTTTTTAAAATTTTAAATTATTTTATTTTTAAGTTTTTAAAGCCATGAGAGTAGCAGACTTAGAAGCCATAAGAATAAAAATTGCCTCGCCTGAGGAGATTTTATCTTGGTCTAAGGGTGAGGTTACCAAACCAGAAACCATTAATTATCGCACTCAGAGAGCTGAAAAAGATGGTCTTTTTTGCGAAAAAATCTTTGGTCCGGAAAAGGACTACGAGTGTTATTGCGGTAAATATAGAAGAGTTCGTTACAAGGGGATAATTTGCGATAGGTGCGGAGTTGAGGTAACTAAATCTTCGGTGAGGCGAGAAAGGATGGGGCATATAAAATTAGCTTGCCCTGTTTCTCATATTTGGTTTTTGCGAGGAGTTCCTTCAAGGATAGGAATGGTTTTGGGCGTACCTATGCAGCAGTTGGAAAAAGTAATTTATTTCGCCGCTTACGTTGTTACCGATGTTAATGAAGAAGCAAAAGGAAAAGTATTAAAGGAAGTTGAGAAAGAGTATAAGCAAAAAGTCAAAAGTCAGAAAGCAAAAATTAAAGGCAAGAAAGAGCTGAAGAAAGCTTTAGATGAATTAAAAGCGGCAAGAGATAAAGCAAGGGAAGATCTTTTAGGGATTAAACCCTTGAAGGTTTTTTCTGAGGTTGAATATTATGATTACTCTCTAAAGTATGGTGAAGTTTTTGAAGCAGGAACGGGAGCTGAAATCCTAAGGAATATTTTTGAAAAAATTGATTTAAAACAAGAAATTAAAAAACTAAAAAAAGAAATAGAAAAAGTAGCGGCAATATCTCAAAGAAAGATTTTAAGAAGATTAAAGTTTTTGCAGGGGTTAGTTAAGGCTGGAATTAGACCGGAATGGCTGTTCATAACTGTTTTGCCAATTTTGCCCCCTGATTTAAGGCCAATGGTTCAATTAGATGGCGGCAGGTATGCTTCTTCTGACTTAAATGACCTTTATAGAAGGGTAATTAACCGAAATAATCGTCTAAAATACTTGTTAGAGATTGCTGCCCCCGAGGTCATTGTCAGGAATGAGAAAAGAATGCTCCAGGAAGCGGTTGATGCTTTAATTGATAATAGTATGAGAAAAGGAATTCTGACTACGGCTACCACCGGAGGAAAACGACTCTTAAAATCTTTGGCTGATATGCTTAAAGGGAAACAAGGCAGATTTCGACAAAACCTTTTGGGTAAACGGGTTGATTATTCAGGAAGGTCGGTGATTGTTGTAGGGCCTCAATTAAAACTTCACCAGTGCGGACTTCCTAAAAAAATGGCTTTGGAATTATTTAAGCCCTTTGTTGTCAAGAAAGTTTTAGATAAAGAACTTTCTTATAATGTTAGAGGCGCGTCAAGATTAATTGAACAGGAAACAGATGAGGTTTGGGCAATTTTAGAGGAAGTAGTGAAAGATAAATTAGTTTTGCTAAATCGGGCTCCTACTCTTCACCGATTAGGAATTCAGGCCTTTCAACCAGTTTTGATTGAAGGAGAATCAATTGAAATTCATCCTATGACTTGTAGGGCCTTTAATGCTGATTTTGACGGGGATCAGATGGCAGTTCATGTTCCATTAAGCGAGGAAGCTCGAAAGGAAGCAAGAGAAATAATGTTGTCTTCCCTTAATTTATTGAAGCCTGCTACCGGCATGCCGATTGTGGCGCCAACACAGGATATTATTATTGGTTGTTATTGGCTGACTAAGATTAAAGAGGGAGCGAAAGGAGAAAGGAAAACTTTTTCCAGTCCCGAAGAAGCTATTATGGCTTATGAGCTTGGGGAGATAGATTTAAGAGCTCGTATTCGTGTACGAATGCGGGCTACTATTACAGAGACCTCGCTTGGTAGAATTTTATTCAACGAAACCTTGCCTGAAGATTACCCTTTTGTTAATGAATTAATGAATTCAAAGAAGTTAGAAAAAATAATAGGGATAATTATTAAAAAGTATAAGCAAGAAATAATTGAAGATACTTTAGATAAAATTAAAGATTTAGGATTTGAATCGGCTACTATGTCAGGAATGACCTGGGGAATGGATGATTTAATTGTTCCACCAGAAAAGAAAAAAATTATTGAGGCTGCAGAGAAAGAGATTGAATTGATTGAAAGCCACTTTAAAAAAGGACTACTTTCCAGAGAGGAAAAAAGGAGCAAAGTGATTGAGGTTTGGACAAGAGCAAAATCAGAAGTTGAGAAACTGGTGCCAAAGACCTTGCCCGAAACGGGGCCGGTATTTTTAATTGTTGATTCAGGGGCTAGAGGGTCTTGGACTCAGCCAGTTCAAATGAGTGGGATGAAGGGTTTGGTAATTAATCCATCCGGTCAAATTATTGAGATGCCTGTTAAAAGTTCATTCAAAGAAGGCTTTGATGTTTTAGAATATTTCATTTCTACTCATGGAGCAAGAAAAGGAACAGCCGATACTGCGTTACGGACCTCAACCGCTGGATATTTAACCAGACGTCTTGTTGATGTTTCCCATGAAGTAGTAACTTCTGAAAAGGATTGTAAAGACCAAACAGGTTTTGAGGTGTCCAGGCAAGAGGCTGATGAAATAGGCCAGAACTTTATTTTTAAAATTGCGGGCCAGATAACTTTAGAAAATGTAGCAAGAATTGTTAAAAAAGGAGAAATAATTGATTGGGAGGCAGCGAGAAAAATAGCGGAAGAGGGAATTAAGAAAGTTAGAATTCGTTCTCCTATTAGTTGCAGGTCTGTTAGGGGAATTTGTCAAAAATGTTACGGTTGGGATCTCGGTTTTAATAAATTAATTAAAGAAGGAAGAGCTGTAGGAGTTGTTGCTGCTCAGGCAATCGGAGAACCTGGCACTCAGCTAACGATGAGAACTTTCCACACTGGAGGAGTAGCAAGCGGAGGGGATATTACCTTTGGCCTTCCCAGGGTTCAGGAAATTTTTGAAGCAAGGACGCCCGGAGGAAAAGCAGAGATTTCCAAGATTAGTGGAAAGGTGTTAGAAATAACGCCGGAAAGGATAATTAAAATAAAAGCAAGCTCAGATGAGGTTTCTAAAACTGCTAAGACTTCCAAGACCGATATTGTTGAGTATGAAATATCTCCCAAAACAGCGATTTTAGTAGAGAAAGGACAAGATGTTAAAAAAGGACAGCAACTTTGCGAAGGAAGTTTGGATTTAAAAGAAGTATTTAAGTTAAAAGGCGAGGAGGAAGCCAAGCGGTATATTCTAAAAGAAATTCAGAAAATTTATGTTTCTCAGGGGGCGCTTATTCATGACAAGCACATTGAAGTAATAATTCGCCAAATGTTCTCTCGGGTAAAAATTAAAGATTCTGGGGATAGTTATTTTACAATTGGAGAAGTTCTTGAAAGAGCTAAGTTTATTGAAGAAAATAATAGGTTAAAAAAAGAGAAAAAGAAATTAGCAAAAGCTGTTACTGTTTTGCTTGGAATATCTCGAGTAGCTCTTACTACAGACTCCTTTTTATCTGCTGCTTCCTTCCAAGAAACCTCTAGGGTTTTAATTAAAGCAGCGCTTCAGGGAAAACAAGATAAATTGAGAGGATTGAAAGAGAACGTGATAATCGGAAAGTTAATCCCTGCTGGGACTGGTTTTAAGAAATAGCAAGGAATGCTATAATGTAAATACAGAGCATAAAAACCCAAATGATAAATGTCAAATGTCAAATCAAGCTCAAAATCCAAAATCTAAAAACCGAAGTTTTAAAAATTTGAAATTTAGTCATTTGGATTTGATTTGAACTTTGGATTTTAGCATTTGGATTTAAATACGTGTTTAAAAAGAAAAAACATAAAAAGTTCAAAAAGTTACCTAGAGGGAGAAGAGGGTCTGGTCGTTTTGCTTTACCCGAAGAGGTTAAACAGATGATTTATGGTGTTTCGATGATTTTAGCAGCAATAGTAATTGGATTGAGTTTTTTTGGAAAAGCAGGAAAAGCAGGCCAGCTTTTTATGAAAGGCACTCGGTTTGTAATTGGAGAGGCAGTTTTTCTAATTCCTTTAATTTTTATTTTAGGGGGATTAGCGTTTTTAGGCGCAAAGGGGGAAGGAAATTTTTTTAAGAAAGGAAAAAAAGTTTTTTGGCCCATAGTTTTAGCTATTCTGCTTTTAGTTTCGGGGCTTACGGGAATTTTAGGAAGCTTCAACTCTCAAGCCATGAGAGGGGGCTGGCTAGGTTATATTCTAAGCTGGCCTCTTTTAAAATATTTTGAAATTTGGGTGACTCAGCTTATATTTTCGGCTTTAGTTATTATTGGAGCTTTGATTTTTTGGCAATTTTTACGTACACCCCGTTCCAAAGAAGATATTGAGCCACAGGCCCCTAAGGAAAAAATCCCTCCCAAAAGATCCATTATTAAAAGGATTTTTGCTCCCAGATTCAAGGTAAAAGAAATTCATCCTTTTCCTCCCCAAGAAATTAAACAACCAGAAACCCCCGCCTTGGCGGGGATAAAATTAGAGACCAAGCCAATAGCTGGAGCTAAAATTTTTTCTTACCAGCCGCCTCCTTTAGAATTATTAGAGCCCGACCGAGAAACTCCTACTAGCGGCGATACTAGGATAAACTCAGCTATTATTAAAAAGACACTACAAAACTTCGGTATTGAAGTCACGATGTCGGAAATAAATATTGGTCCGACTGTTGCCCAATATACTTTGAAGCCGGCTGAAGGAGTAAAGTTATCTAAAATAACCGGTCTTTCCAGCGATTTAGCTCTGGCTTTGGCTAGCCATTCAATAAGAATTGAAGCTCCTATCCCGGGAAGATCTTTGGTAGGAATTGAGATTCCAAATAAAGTCCGAGCTCATGTTAGATTGAGAAATTTAGTTGAAAATCCTAATTTTCAGAAATCACCATCAAATTTAACACTCGCTTTGGGAAGAGATGTTTCGGGCAGTCCTGTTTATGCGGATTTAACCAGAATGCCTCATCTCTTGGTAGCAGGTTCCACTGGTACGGGCAAAACAATATTCTTGAATTCTTTAATAACAAGTCTTCTTTACCAGCCCAGTACTTCTGTCAAGAGCGCTAGTCCGAGAATCTTAAGGTTTATTTTAGTTGACCCCAAAAGGGTTGAATTTCCAGTTTTTAATGTTCTTCCTCATCTGTTATGTCCGGTAATTTATAATGCCAGACAAACTATTATTGCTTTAAGATGGCTCACAGGCGAGATGGAGAGGAGGTTTGATTTATTGGCAGAAGCTAAAGCAAGAGATATAGGGGGTTTTAATGAAATAGCTTTAAAAAACGAAACAGAACCTCTGCCCTTTATCGTTTTTATAATTGATGAATTAGCTGATTTAATGGCAGCAAAGGGAAGAGAGATTGAAGCTGGGATTGTTAGATTGGCTCAGATGGCAAGGGCAGTTGGTATTCATTTAGTGGTAGCTACCCAGAGGCCGTCAGTGGAAGTGATTACAGGTCTAATCAAAGCAAATATAACCTCTCGCGTTACTTTTCAGGTTGCTTCTCAGGTTGATTCAAGAACAGTTTTGGATACATCCGGAGCTGAGAAACTTCTGGGTTTAGGAGATATGCTTTATGTTTCAGCTCAAACCCCTAAGCCCAAGAGGATTCAAGGCGCTTTTGTTTCAGAGAAAGAAGTTAAGAAAGTGATGAAGCATATAAGCTCAGAAAATGAAGAACCAGCGCGCGAGACAGAAACCCAAATAGAACTGCTTCAAGGACTGGAGGAGGATTCAGGAAAACAAGAAAAAGGACTTAGTGGTACTTACGACGAAGAAGAAGATCCTCTTTATGAAGAAGCAAAGAAATTAGTAATTGAGGCAAGAAAAGCTTCTGCTTCTTTGCTTCAAAGAAGATTGCGGATCGGCTATGCTAGAGCGGCCAGATTAATAGATACTTTAGAAGGAAAAAGAGTGGTTGGGCCGGGAGAAGGAGCAAGACCAAGAGAGGTGTATGGCGGGGCAGAAAGCGCAGAGAATGGCGAGACAGAAATCTTGGAAAATGAGGATGGATGGGAGAAAGTATAAGATTATTTTGGAGAACTTAAATTTCTAATTTCTAATTTCTAATTTTTATTAAATTTTTAATGACTCAATTTCTAAACCAGTTTGCTTAATTACGAAGTAATTATAAAAAGGCGCGAAGCATCGACTGGTTTGAAAATTGAAAATTGTAAGATTCAATAAAAATTGAAAATTCAAAATTCAAAATTCAAAGTTAAAGATTATTTGACTTCTTGTATTAAAAATATTATCTTTAACTATGTTAAATTCTTTAAATAATTACTTCGTTCGGTCAAAATGAAAACAAGCTTTCATTTTTTCCTCACTTATAATTATAATCATGACAAAAAAACACGAGAAAAATCTGCCAACTGGCGGAGAAAAAGGAGATTTACAAGAAACATTAGATGAGATTAAGCAGAGGTTTGGCGAAGGGGCGATTATGAAGCTCAGAGAAGTTAGGCCAGTTGACATTGATGTTATTCCTACCGGTTCCATTTCCTTAGATTTGGCTTTAGGGGTAGGTGGAATCCCCAGAGGGAGAGTAGTTGAAATTTATGGAATAGAATCAACAGGAAAAAGCACTTTGGCGTTGCATATTTGTTCTGAAGCCCAAAAAAAAGGCGGCGTAGCCGCTTTTATTGATGCTGAACATGCTTTGGATCCTGATTATGCTAAGAAAATCGGAGTTAATACTGATGACCTTTTGATTTCTCAGCCAGATTCTGGAGAGCAAGCTCTTCAGATTGTTGAAACTTTGGTTAGGTCAGGCGGGGTTCATGTGATTGTTATTGATTCAGTGGCCGCTCTGACCCCAAAAGCAGAGATTGCCGGGGAAATGGGAGAATTTCAGATTGGTCTTCAAGCAAGAATGATGAGTCAAGCTTGCCGGAAGCTTGCCGGGATCGTGGCTAAAACTAAAACATCTGTTATATTTTTGAATCAAACCAGAATGAAGATCGGAGTGATGTGGGGGAATCCAGAAACTACACCAGGCGGCTTGGCTTTAAAGTTTTATTCTTCGGTTAGGATTAATCTAAGAAGAACAGCCCAGATAAAATACAAAGATGAAATTATTGGCAGTAGGATTAAAGCAAAAATAGTTAAAAATAAAGTGGCTGCTCCATTTAAAGTGACTGAGTTTGATATTTATTATAACGAAGGCATTTCTTATTTTGCTGATATTTTGAACACTGGTTTAAACGCAGGGATTATTAAAAGGGCAGGTAGTTGGTTCCAATATGAAGATACAAAATTAGGGCAAGGAATGGAAGGCGCCAGAAAGTTTTTAGGAGAGAATCCTGAAATGGTAAAAAAGCTGAAAAAAGCGATAGTAGAACAAGCTTAATTGCAACCCTGCGGGGAGTCTCGTGCTACGCGCGATCCAGTAATTAAAAAAACGTCTATTTCAAATAGAGCGTTTTTTTATTAAAAGGCGTTTTTTATTTTTGACTACTTCATTGTATAGGGAAGCAACCCGAGATGTCTTGCTCGCTTTATTGCTTTTGATAATTGGCGTTGATGTTTAGAACAGACTCCAGTTCTTTTTCGCGCTCTTATTTTGCCTAGTCCTGAAATAAATCTCAGGAGGAGCTTTGTATTTTTAAAATCAATTTCTTTTATATTTCTTTGACAAAAATAACAATCCATAGTTTTTGAATTAATTAATATAATGATTACGTTTTTTTATATTTTCTATTTTTTCTAATGGTTGTAGGTTTTTCAATGCCCAGCATTGTTTAAATTCCAAATCGTTTGGAGAAATACAATTGAATAAACTTCTCGGCCCTACATGATCAATTGTCCAATAACTTCCATAATTACTCCAATTCATTTTATTATCAAATTGTTTTTCTAAATGTTCTATTAACTCTTTTAAAGAATAGTTGACTAGAGTTTCCCATTTTCGTCCAGCTTTTTTATACTTTAAGGAGGTCCAAATAGCTGTACCCATATTTTCGTTAAGACGATATCTTGGATTTATTTTTCTCTGGTATTTTTGCCAATTTCCTTTATACCGTAATCTTTTTTCTTTGTTCTTTTTGTTATACTCTTTTTGACTTGATAGTATCTTTTCTCTATTTTTTTGATAATAATCTCTATGTTGTTGTAATCTTCTCTTTCTATTTTTCTCCCGCCACTCTTTCTGATACTGTTGCACCTTTTCTTTATTTTGCTGATAATATTCTCTGTGATGCAGTCGCATTTTCTTTATATTTTTTTGATACCATTTCTTGCCAGACAATTGAGTTCTCTTTAGTATTTTTTCTTTATTCTTTTGATAATATTCTTTTTTATATTTTAGTATCTTTTCTTTATTCTTTTTATAATATCTTTTCTTATTTTGTAGTTCTTTTTCTTTATATTTGTAAGCCATAATTTTTAATTCCAAGCGATAGCGAGGAATCAATTGCTGAAGGCAAAGTTCTTACAACGAACCCTATCAGGTAGTGAACGTTTGAGGGGTATAATAAAAAAACTCACTCATTTATTCTTCATTATAAGCTTTTTAAGGGTTTTTTATCAATCTCAAAAAGGGATGCGCGAGACGTCAATTTCTTCATCCTTATCTTCAGAAGCTTTGGCTACGGTTTCAGCAGAGGGTGGTTTGTTTTCTTCAATAATTGGGATTTCTTCTTTAGGTGTTTCTTTTTGAACTTGATTTTGGTCTGAAGCAGGGGATTCAAGAGGGGTTGTTCGGAAACCAGCCTTCGGCTGGTCAGCCGTAGGCTGAGAAGCGGTTCTCGGTCCTAATTGCAATCTCTCAGTAATAATTTCCGTTCGAGTGCGTTTATTCCCGGAAGAATCCTGCCAAGATCTAGTTTGAATTCTTCCTTCTATCAAGACCATTGAACCCTTTTTTAAGTATTGTTGGGCAATTTCTGCAGTTCTGCCAAAAGCAACGATATTATGAAACTCGGCCTGTTGTTGTTTTTGCCTGTCTTTATCATAAAAGATTCTATTGGTAGCTAATCCGAAATTAGCTACGGGCTGACCCGAAGGCAAAGCCCGGGAGATCGGGTCTGCGGTAAGATTTCCTAAAACAAAAACTTTATTTAAATTCATAAACCCTACGAATTACGAATGACTACGAATATACGAATTACGAATAAGTATTTTTATATTCTATAATCTATTCGCCTAAAATTTCTTCTATTTTTTTGTCAATCTCTTTTAACTCGACCTTTTTGGCCTTGGACTGGTAATCCGCAGGCTTGCCCGGTTCAGTTATTTTTTGAGGCATTTTAAGAGACCTTTTTTTTCTTGGTAAAACTTCTTTCACAGCAATTTTTATTAAGATAATATAGCGGAGGATCTGATTTTCTGATTTAAGCTTCTTTTCTAAATTCTCTAATTTATTAGGATCAAAAGAGAAGTTCAAAGATACTGAAAAAGCTTCAACTTTCCCCTTTATTGGATAACCCAGCTCCCTTTTTAAAGGCTCTGATGTTTTTTCTAAAACGCCGGTTTCTTCCTGAATAAAACTATTTATTTTTGCAGATAAGTTTTTTAGTTCTTCCTCAGAAAGATCTGGCGAAATTAAACAAGTTAGTTCGTAATTCTTCATGTAATCATCAACGAATATCGAATCTTGTTGCGAATTTACGAATACTAATGATTCGTTATTCGGAAATTCGTATTGGATTCGTTATTCGCTGATTATATCTTGAACTCGATGACGTCTCCGTCTTGAACAATATATTCTTTTCCGACCGTTTTTATTGACCCTGATTCTTTTGCTTTGCTCCAAGAATTGGCGGCAACTAATTTTTGCCAGGGAATTACTTCTGCTCGGATAAACCTTTCTTTAAAATCAGAATGGACTTTCTCCGCGGATAAGAGAGCATTAGAGCCCCTTTTTAGGGTCCAGGCCTTAGTTTCTTTTCCTCCGGTGACCGTGAAGAAAGTAATTAGGTCTAAGACATTATAGCAATTAAGAATTAGTTGGTCAAGCTGAGATTTTATTTCCAGCTCTTTTATTTCAGATTCTGTTAGATCTGATATCTCTTCTTCATCTTTTAAGTTCATGGCCAGGTGTTCAAACTCAGAGCTTGAATCAACATTCTTTTCATTAATGTTAAAAAGATACAACATTGGCTTTTCCGTTAAAAGCCGGTATTCTTTAATATCTAATTTTTCTTCATCGGTTAAATCAATCTCGGAAATTAGTTTTCCCCGAGAGACCAATTCTTTGATTTTTCTAAAAAGTTCAAGCTTTATTAAAACTTTTTTGTCTCCTGTTTTTGCTTCTGTTTCTAATTTTGAAAGTAATTTCTCCAAAGTTTCCAAATCTTTCATTAAAAGTTCAATTTTAATTGTCTCAATATCTCTTTTTGGATTAATATCTCCTTCAACATGTTCAATGTTAATATTTTCAAAAGTTCTAACAACTTCCACTATTGCGTCGCAGTTTCTAATATGAGATAAAAACTGGTTTCCAAGCCCTTCACCCTTATGAGCGCCTCTTATCAAGCCTGCGATATCTGTGAATTCAATAAAGGTCTCTGTGGTTTTTTCTGACTGGATGACCTGAGCAATTTTTTTTAATCTTTCATCGGGAACAGCAACTATGCCAACATTTGGCTGAATGGTTGTGAAGGGATGGGCCGCAATATCAACCGCCTTTTTAGTTATCGCCTTAAATAAAGTTGATTTCCCAGTGTTAGGAAGACCAATTATGCCTACTGAAAAACTCATAAATTTATGCTATAATATTATTGTATGGAAGTCAATTTATCTATATTTAAATCCCGTGATATCAGAGGAATTTATCCTAAGGATTTGAATGAAGAGGTCGCTTATATGATTGGCCAGGGTTTTGTTGAACACACTGGTGTAAAAAACATAGTAGTTGGTCAAGATATGCGTCTTTCTTCTCCAGCGCTTTTTGAAGCCCTTGTTAAGGGTATTACCGCTCAAGGAGCTGATGTTTATAATATTGGCCAAGTTCCTAGTGAATCCTTGTATTTTACTGTTGGTCAATATGGTTATGATTCAGGCATTATGATAACAGCTAGCCATAATCCTAAGGAGTACAATGGCTTTAAATTAATTAAGAGAACAGCTGAGGGAATAGAAATGGTTCGGGGGAAAGACATGATTGAGATAATTGAAAAAGGAGATTTTTCAAAAGCTGAGAAGAAGGGTGAGATTAAAGAAAAAGATATCTGGCAGGATTATTTAAATCACATTTTTTCTTTTGTTGATGTTAATAAGGTAAATCCTTTTAAAGTAGTAATTGATGCTGGAAATGGTATGGCAGGAAAAGTAATTCCCTTAATTAAAGAGAAATTGCCCATTAAAATTATTCCTTTGAATTTTGACTTAGATGGAAATTTTCCTGCTCATCCATCAAACGTTTTTGAACAAGGAGCTACTGATCAAATCAGTAGGACAGTAAAAAATAAAAAGGCAGATTTCGGAATTATTTTTGATGGTGATGCCGATAGGATTTATTTGATAGACGAATCAGGTAATTTTATAAGGGGGGATATTACTCTTTTGCTTTTAGCTAAATATCTTTTAGAAAAAAATCCAGGCAAAGGGATAGCATATAATTTAATTTGCTCTAAGGCAATACCAGAGTTTATAAAAAAATGGGGAGGAAAACCAATTCGGACTGCGGTTGGCGTTGTTGAAGTTAGAAAAGGGATGTTGGACAATGATGGGATAATGGGAGGCGAATTATCAGGACATTACATTTTTAAAGATAATTTTTACCTTGATTCTGGTTTCATTACTTTTTTAATTCTATTGCAAATAATCTCAGAAGCAAATAAAAAGCTCTCTGAAATTATAAAAGAGCTGTCTCCTTATGCTAAAGCAGCTGAAATTAATTTTGAAGTTAAAGATAAAGAAGCGATATTGGGTAGAGTTAAAGAAAAATATTCAGATGGAAAACAGGATTATTTGGATGGAATCACAGTAGAATATGACAGTTGGTGGTTTAATATCAGGCCCTCAAATACAGAGCCGCTTATAAGGTTGACCATTGAAGCTAATACCAAAGAATTATTAGAAGAAAAGAAAAAAGAGCTCACAGCTCTTATTGAAGAAGAAAAATAATTAGTGGGATTTATTATACCAGGCCCATTTTTTGGCGGACTTCGGACATTGTAAATTGAGCAGTCGTTTCTGCTCTTTTTTTGCCCAACTTTAAAGTTTCCTGAACATAGACTTCTCTGGCGAGAAGTTCTTTTCTTTTTTGGCGGAGGGGTTTCAAGGAATCTATTAAAAGTTTAGCTAAAGATTTTTTGAAGTTAGCGTAACCTTTATTTTTGAACATTTTTTCTAATTCTTTTATTGGTTTTTCGCTGAATAAACTATAAGTTGTCAGAAGATTAGAGATTCCAGGTTTCCTGCCGAGATCATATTTTATTTGCTTTCCAGTATCAGTTACAGCTGACATTACTTTTTTCTTAATTTCTTCAGGTTCCTCAAAAAGTGAAATATAACTCGCGCTCCCCAGTGATTTTGACATTTTTCGCTTTGGGTTATTTAAAGACATAATTTTCGCTCCCAATTTGGGAAGCAGCGCTTTGGGTTCAATAAAGGTTTTGCCGAATTTTTGGTTGAATTTTCTGGCAATTGTTCTGGCTAATTCAATATGCTGAACCTGATCTTTGCCTACAGGCACCGCTTCTGTTTTATAAAGCAAAATATCAGCTGCCTGCAAAACAGGATAAACTAATAAGCCGGCGTTAATATTCTTTTTAAACTGCCTGGCTTTTTCTTTAAATTGAGTCATTCTTTCTAAATCCCCAAGAGGGCAAACAGTATTTAAAAGCCAGCAGAGTTCAGTATGTTCTTTAACTTCTGATTGGACAAAGAGGATGCTTTTTTGGGGATCAATACCAGCTGCTAAATGGGTAGTCGCTGCTTCTAAAATGTTTTTTTTGAGATCTTCTGGTTTTTGAGGGATAGTTAAGGAGTGTAAATCAGCAATAAAAAAAACACACTCATTTTTTTTCTGGAGTTCAACCCATTGTTTGATAGCTCCCAAATAATTCCCTATATGTATTGATCCAGTTGGCTGGATGCCGCTTAGTACTCTCATGGAGAGTGACAATGACAATGACCTTTGACAATGACAATTTTCGTCATGGTCATCGTTATGGTTATGGTCGTTTATTTTATACTTCAATAACAACAGATAATATTATTGGCCTCCGTTCGGTTTTTGAAAAAAGAAATTGACCAAGCTTGTTCCTAATTTCATCTTTAACATAAGCCCAGTTAACGGCTCCGCCGCTTCCAGCCGCTTTATTCACAATATTAATCACTTTTCTTCGTGTCTGGGCAAGCAAATCCTTTGATCCCCTTAAATATATAAACCCTCTTGATATTATATCAGGAGAACCCTTAACTCGACCGGTCTGTTTATCCACAACTACTACTATAATAAACATTCCGTCTTTAGCTAACATTTGACGGTCTCTTAAAACAATTTCTCCTACATCTCCAATGCCCAGTCCGTCAACCATAATATGGTTTGAAGGAACGGTTTGTTTTTCTATAAAAGCTTTTTGCCTGCTAAGATTAATTATTTGGCCATTCTCGGCCAAGATAATATTCTTTATTGGAATGCCTGCTTTTTGGGCAATTTCAGCATGGGTTACTAACATTGAAAATTGACCATAAGCAGGAAGGAAGAATTTCGGTTTCATAATCTCTATCATTTTGTTAAGTTCTTCCCGATGAGCGTGTCCGCCGGCGTGAATATCCATCATTTTGTAATGGAAAACTTTGGTTCCCCGGCGGTAAAATTCATCTTTTAAAATCTGAACTGTTCTTTCATTGCCGGGAACCACGGAAGAAGAAAAAATAATTGTATCTCCTTTTTTAAGATGGATAAACTTGTGTTCATTGTTGGCGATTCTCATTAAAACTGCTCGGCCTTCTCCCTGGGCGCCGGTACAAATAACAGTTATTTTTGAATCAGAATAACTAGAGATATCTTTCGTCTTTATTAGGGTGCCTTTTTTTATTTTAAGGTAATTCAAATTTCTAGCAATTTCTACGTTAGTTTTCATGGAATACCCTTCAATGCAGACCCTTCTTCCATATTTTTCAGAAAGGGTGATGATTTGCTGAACCCGGTTTAAAAGAGAGGAAAAAGTGGCGGCAATGATGCGTCCTTTTGTTTTTTCAAAAATTTCATTTAAGTTCTGTTCAATCTTTTTTTCTGAAAATGAGTAGCCGGCTTCTTCGGCGTTAGTCGAATCTGAGATTAAAAGCAGGATATTTCTTTTTCCCAACTCTTCTAGCATTTTGAAATCAGTAGGTGGTTCGTTAACTGGATTTTCATCAAATTTGAAATCGGAGGTAATTAGAATATTTCCTACGGGTGTTTTGATGAAGAAACCAAAATTGCCAGGAATGTTGTGGTTTTGGCGAAAAGGTTCGGCATTAAACGGACCCAGCTCTATTTTCTCGCCGTTTTTAACAGTGGTAATATCTAATTTTGGCTGATGTGGAAAGTCTTCCTGTCTTTTTAAAATAATTCCCCGACTGAGAGCAGAGGTGAAAATAGGAGGATTGCCGATTCTTTCAATCATGTAAGGAATAGCGCCAATATGATCATAATGGCCGTGGGTAATGAGCGCTCCTAATATATTCTTTTGTTTATCTTTTAGATAACTGACATTAGGAATAATACAATCAATTCCCGGCATATCTTCATCTGGAAAACCAAGACCCATGTCAATAATCAAAATCTTCCTTTTGTATTCAAGGAGTATCATGTTCCGACCTACTTCGCCTAATCCCCCTAAAGGAATAATTCGAAGACTGTCGGAATCTTTAATTTCTCTATCTTTATATATTTTTTTCATAGTTTATAGATTTATATATCTCCATAGGGGTTTAGTCTCTTTGGGCTAGTGGTGCCGAGGATGGGATTCGGGGAGAGATGAACTCTCCCCGCCCCGTGTTCATCACGGGGCGAACCCATAATTGTGCGGGTAGGAGGATTTGCACCTCCACAGGATTGCTCCCACTAAGTTCTGAACCTAGCGCGTATACTGTTCCGCCATACCCGCTCACTTCACCCCGTAGAAGAAATTTGACAAGGTTTTCTAAAAGAAAACCAATTTGCCAACGGGCAGTCAAATTTTCTCTACTGGGTTCAAAAAATCCAAGTTTTTTGGCAGTGATTTTTTAGGTTTTTCAAAACGGAGTTTAGGAACTTTTTTATAATTTTTATTTCTAATCCATCCTTTTTTTGCATAGTAGTAACAACCCCCTTTCATTTTTAGAATTGGAGTATAGTTGCTTTTTACTCCTTCTGCCATCCAGTTTGCCATTTTTAGGTCTTTTTTGGAAGGATTAATGGTGATATGGCCATACCCAGAAGGAATAACAGCAATATCGCCCTTTTTAGCTTTTATGGCAAAGACGTCTGTAATTTCTTTTCCTTGCCTTTTTTGCATTAAGTAAGTTGCTTCTCCCTCAAGGACAATATAAACTTCCCCATAATTTCCAATATGTTCATGACCTTTGGTTTTAGTAAACTCCTGGCCTAACATTCTAGCTGGGATAACAGTGATGTCATACCTTAAACCATCTTTTTCTTTAAGCCCTCTATACATATAATAAAGTTCAAAATTAGGAGCTGTTTTCGCCCACTTTTGATCATAAAAAACTTCTCGCATATCTCTCAAATATCGAATATCTGGCTTTTTGTTTTTTAAGATCATTTCCATACCCTTTTTGTCTTAATATACCAATTTTCAATTCCTACGAAACGTTTTGAAGGGTCAATAATTTTCTTTATATT
>SDBV01003085.1_pt1 | contig 24794 bp, 22 predicted proteins | sample 2277081 | NCBI WGS metagenome assembly SDBV01 (sample SAMN10402039, study PRJNA504765) | marine sediment metagenome | isolation source: marine sediment core GS10_PC15, 223 cmbsf | place: Arctic Ocean: Southern Knipovich Ridge | collected 2010 | reverse complement strand
AAGAGCGGCCTGGCTTCCACCCAGACCGGCACTTTCATTTCCATATTAATAATCTACATGGTTCAGACCCTGCCGGTTTCCCTCTATATGCTGGGCAATTACTTCCGCACCATCCCTTTTTCTATTGAGGAGGCGGCCATGATCGACGGCTGCACCCGCATGGGCACCATCCGGAAGATAATTGTGCCCCTTTCACTGCCTGCTCTCTCAACGGTATTTATCTATGCTTTCATGATCGCCTGGAATGAGTATCTCTTCGCCTCGGTATTTCTTAAATCATATAAGGAACTCTATACCCTGCCCATCGGCTTGAAGTCCCTATTCGTATCCAAGAATGCTATCTGGGACCGGATTATGGCTGCTTCCGTATGTACCGCTATTCCCGTAGTGGCGATGTTCATGCTGGTGCAGAAGAACCTGGTCGGGGGACTTACCTCAGGGGGTGTTAAAGAGTAACTCTGAGCCATTTGCGCTGTTTGTAACTTCAATGACAGCAATGAAATAGAGAGACCCTGTTAAATTTTTTACCCCAAAAATAACTCTTTGGTCGACACCGGCACATTCTTTTAGTGTCGACACTTCGGGTGGAAAGAAATTGAAAATATTGGAGATTTAGATAGGCCGGGGCATATAAATCGTGCTTCAAGAAAGACGACTAGAACACTGTTAACGCAATCTCTTGTCTCAGCGATGTTTGCTTCACCATATTTGAATATTTTAATAGTTATTTTAAGAATGTTAAAGATCGTAGAGGGACTGGAAGGGGATGATAAGAACAGATCAAAGCTATCCTGAGTTTCTTCATTTTTTTATTCTATCCATCCTGCACAGGAACATCGAGCAGGTCTAACACAGCGCGGTCATTAAACATCGCCGCCTGGACCGCCTGATCAACCTGCGCCCGGTTACGCGCCCCCACTAATGTGGTAGTAATGCCGGGGCGGTGCAGGACCCAGGCCAGTGCCAGATGTACCATTGAATAGCCGGTCTCCTTTGAAACTGATGTCAACTGATTAAGGGCTTTATACCCTTTATCATTGAAATAAACGGTTTTATGGGCCGGCCGGATTTGGAAACGGGTACCTTCAGGGATTTTATCGGCATATTTTCCAGAGAGAAATCCTGCACCGAGGGGGCTGTATGAAATCATCCCTATTTCTTCCTTCTTACAGAAAGTAAAAAGATCCTCATCTGCGTCCCTGACTGCAAGGTTATAGTTGTTTTGAACAGAGGAAAAAGTGTCCAGACCCAAATCCGTCTGATGTAAAATTACCTTTTGCAGCTGATGGGCGGAAAAATTTGAAACACCTGTAAAACGCACCTTGCCGGAGGTAACAATTTCCTGCAGCGTTTCCAATGCCTCCCCGGCAAGGATGCTCTCATCAAATTGATGAAGCTGGAATAAATCGATGACAGACGTCTTCAGCCTTGAAAGACTCTCATCACAGCTGCGGAGAATATTATTACGAGTATAGGGAGGTTTCAGTTTAGTCGCCAGGAGGACTTTCTTACGGGTCCTGTTCTTCCACAGCCAGGCTCCAATTACTTTTTCAGATGCTCCCTCAGCATAATCTGACGCAGTATCAAAAAGCTTGATCCCGCAGGACAGGGCAAAGTCCATGATATGGAATGATTCCTCTTCCCCGATTTCCCTGCCAAAGGTAACACAACCGAGGGAGATATTTGCGACTCTTAAACCTGTTTTTCCCAGGGTTCGATAAATCATATGATCCATCGGACGGCGGTTTATAACCCGTACCTGTCTAATACATCATCAATAGTTTTTTTATCGGAATCCTTCAACTCTGTAAAAGGGGCCCTGACCTTTCCCATGGGTATTCCTATACGTGTGCTGATGGCATACTTCAAAGAGGCAAAAATTCCCATTGAAAGAAATATACTTATGATATCGTTAATCCTGTGCTGATGCTCAAGGGCTTCATGCACATTCCCGGAGATATAAAGCTCTTTCATCCGTATGTATTCCCGGGGCATGAAATTAAAGGTACTGCCAATTGCACCGTCGGCACCCATCGCCATGCCCGCGAGGGAAACCTCGTCAAAGCCGAAATAAATTAACCTATTGGGATCAATAGCTTTTATCCGCTCCATTTCATAGAGGTTATGATGTGTATGTTTCACACCAATTATCCTGTCGTGCTTATACAGGGCCTTGAAATCATCTTCAGAGAGATTTACGCCGGACATACCGGGAATGTTATAGATTATCATGGGCAGGGATACACTGTCGGTGATCCTCCTATAATGTTCAATAACCTGCTGTTTGGTAAAATGATAATAAAAGGGCGCTACCGCCGAAACTGCATGGGCACCATGCTTCTCTGACCATTGGGCAAGTTCAACAGCGGTATCTGTACTTATTGCCCCAACCTGACAGATTACAGTCGTTCTGTCTTTACATGCTTCAATGGCCTCCTTCAGCAGCATCTTCCTTTCATCAACAGTCAAGAGAAATGATTCCCCTGTACTGCCGCCCACATAAAACCCGTCAACCCCCTCACCGAGACAGTAGTCGATTAATCTTCTCATGGAATCGACCATGATCCTGTTGTTTTCATCAAAGGGAGTAAGCAGGGCCGGAAAAATCCCTTTGAATTCTTTTCTGTACATCATTATTCCTCTCTTTTTTCCGAGTTATCAAAATATTTTGAAGCATCGATCTGTCCGGAACCGGTGTACCAGATACCAAAAAACTTACTCACGCAATCCCGTAACGGATCACCCGCCTCAGCGGTGGCGTATCGGATCTGTTCCCTGAGTTCCTCTATTTTTACCGCTGACCCCGGATCATCGATAAGGTTATTGACTTCAAATGGATCGCTGTTTAAATCGTATACTTCATCAAAATCCCCCGGGGAGAATATATACTTCCATCCGTCATCTGAAACTAAGGCCCGTTGGGAATAGAGAAATCTGAGCCCGTGAAATTCCAGGAGAAGATTCTTTCTCTTTTCCCGAAATTCATCATTCTCAATGGCTGACAGAAGACTCCATCCGTGGAGCCCTTCCGGGACAGGGATATCACAGATGTCCATCAAGGTGGGCATTATATCCATGTTCATGGATAAATCATCCCTGAACCCGGTCTCCCATTTCCCCTCGGCGAAAAAAATAAGGGGGATGTGATGGGCTTCCTGATAAAGCAGCCCCTTATCCATCAGACCGCCGTGGGAAGCCGTCATATCTCCGTGATCTGTGGAAAGAACAATTATTGTTTTTTTCTTCAAGTCTTTTTTTTCCAGATAATCCAGCATTCGGCCGACCTCTAAATCAATCATAGCAGTGCAGTCATAATACAGGCCGACTATCTCTCTGGCCCGTTTCCAATCACCTGGGTAATCCCTGAAAAAACTGTCTCTCTCCCGTGAGATCCTTCTGGGTTTGGATTCAAGGTTATCTTTAAAGTTCGGCCATACAGGCAGATTCTCCCGATCATGCAGGCCGTAAAATTCATCAGAAGGCATATGAGGCCCATGGGGACCCCAGAACTGGCATGTGATAAAAAATGGATTTCCTGATGCGGTGAACTCGTCTATCATGCCGATGGTATAATCTGTCAGATAGTGGGCAGGAGTAGATTCCTGTGGTCCGCCCCATCTTCCGCCGATAAGTGTCTGTTTATTCGGATTCAGGTAGAGTTCAGGAACAGGCGAATAAGACAGACCTTTTTCTTTCAGATAATTATTAAATCCCTCGTCCTCCCGGATATTTCCATAACCGGGCAGGTTCATCCCTTCAAATCCATAATCACCGGGTCCCTTATCCGTGCCCACGTGCCATTTACCCGCATACCCGCATCGGTATCCCGCTTCAAGATAACTGTAATGGAGCAGTTCATCAGGTCTCGGCAACTCCCCGGCCAGGGAATGGTACATGTCGCAGTTTGTACCCATTCCATGGTCAAAGGCGTACCGGCCTGTAAACATAGACGCCCTTGCAGGGGAACAGAGGCTGCAGGGGGTGTATGCGGATGAAAAATTCACCCCGGCGTCCGCCAATCTGTCGATATTGGGTGTACGGCAAAACTTGTTGCCGTAATACCCGATAGAGTCGTACCTGATTTGATCAAGACCGATCCAAAGGATATTCGGCCTGTCCTTCGGTCCAGTCATCTTTAGCTTTCCATCCATTTAAAGAAGCCAATTTTTTCAATGTCTCTTTTCAAACTTTCCTGTTCTCCCTGAGAAAGGGTGCGAATGGGAAGACGGCACGGACCGCAGTCCACACCGCGGATCTTCATAATTGCCTTAAAGGCACAGTGCCCGCCGTAGCGTTGGCATATCCTTACAAGGTTTACCGCGTCTGACTGAAGATCTTTCGCACTGATTAAATCACCCTTTAACCAGAAATCGCGGATTTTTTTATAGAGAGGCAACGCGAAATTATATGTACTGCCAACTCCCCCCACACAACCGATTGTCCATCCCGCCAGTATAGCCTCATCGCAGCCCCAGAAAATCGAGTTTGCTCCCCCGTCGAAATCAACGCAGGCCTGGCATTCCGGGAGATTAAAGGCGCTGTATTTTATACCGGCAAAGGTTTTGATAGACTTAGATGCTATTTCCAAAAAATGCACGAGATCAAAATCGACTCTCGTTACAGCCGGCAAATGATAATAATAGAAAGGCAATTCAGGTGCGGATTCTGCTATCTTCCGGAGGAACAGCACTAACTGCTCCGGACCGTCGGGCCTGAAGTAATACGGGGGAAGACAGGCAATTGCATCTGCACCGGAACCTGCCGCAGATTTGGCCAATTCCATGGCTCCGGGCAGTGACGGATCACCCACGTGCACAATAACAGGGACCCGTTTATTAACATCCCTGCACCATTTCTCGCTTAATAATTGTCTTTCTTTCAGGGTAAGAGAGGGTCCCTCACCGGTACTGCCGTTTATATAAAAACCGTCTATTCCTTCATTTATATGGAAATCAGCAAGGTTCTTCACCTGCGGGAGATTTATATCACCGAAGTCTGTCATAGGGGTAAATGCGGCATCGAAAAAAAAGGGGATCCTGTCCTGATCATTCAATATGTTGATTTTCATCTTCTTGTATACAAGACCATAATGTTTTATTCCCTGATTGTCAAGGTATACTGTCGGGAAGATAAATTTCTTCGCTGAAAAAAATACATAAAAGGTATAATATTCGGTAAAAATTACTGGATAGTCAGTGAATTTACAATTTTTGAAAAAAATTGGATAGAAAAAAAGGGTAAAATGCACCGGACGACATGCTTTCTTGACAACTTGTATACCAAGATGATAAATTACAAGGCAATGGAGCAATATTATGGCTAAAAACAACCGAATTGATACAATCTATCAGCAAATCAGGTCAAAAATACTGGCGGATGAATATCGTCCAGGACAAAAACTCTCGGAAACACAGCTTTCGGTTGAACATAACTGTTCAAGAACACCTATTCGGGAGATTCTCCAACGCCTTGAGAATGACGGATTGATAATCATAAAACCGAAATCCGGCACCTATGTTAAAAATGAAACCCAAAAAGATTTTGTCGACCTGATGCAGGTACGGGCCGCCCTTGAAAGTCTGGCATTCTCCCTCTCCATTGAAAACCTTAAAGACAGGGATATGGCCAAACTTGAAAAGTTGAAGGCTGATATGGACAGCCTTATCGAAAAAGAACCCATTGATATGATGAAATTTGCCCAGATCCACTACCAGTTTCACCTGAAAATCGTACAAATGTCCGGAAACGCCCTTCTGACACAGATGTTCGAACGTCTTAATCTCAGAAGCAGCCATATGTTTTATCATATGATGGAAAAAAAACTTGCAATTATCACCCAGAACGAGCACCAGACAATTGTGAATCATATAAAATCAAGAAACCGGGAAGCCATAGACTTCATCCGTGATCATTTGATTCGAAAAATGCAAAGGGTTATCAGCGGAGGATTTTAGGATTCCCCGGTCATCCTGAAAAGACGCCGGATCTCCTCATCTGAAAAACTACCATTTTTCTGCCAGGTCCTGATATCAAGGTCTTCCAGATGCACCACTTCTTCCTTTTTTACCGCATTCGCCACCTCAGAGAAAAAATTATTCATCCCGTTCTTTTCAGAGGCATCGGTCAGTTTATCCTGAAAGAGTGGGAAAGCCCTGTTCCGGTATGGTTTTGCCTTAAAAGCTTCCCTGATAACCAGCTGCCCATCTTCGATTGAATCCTCCAGACCGAACCGGATCTCATATTCTGTCAATTCTCCCTTTAACCTGTCCCGCACCGTACTCCACTTTTCCGTTTCCGTCACCAGAAGGTTTTCTCTTTCCAGCGGATCATTGATGAGATCGAATAACTCTTCCAACCCGCCGCCGAAATAATAATTGTACTTAAATCTCTCGTCCCTCAAGGAAATCCATCTCCTGCTGCCCACCGAATATTCTACGTACTGCCGGCTCCTGTCTTTCACGCCGTCAGAGGTCAAAAGACTCTCCCCCTGGAGGTCATAATCAGCGGGATATTCTACACCCGCAGTATCAAGGATTGTGGAAAAAAGGTCGGAAAGATCGGCAAATCCTCCTTGCCTGGTCCCCGCCGGTATCCTGCCTGGATACCTAAAGATCATCGGGATACGGCAGCAGGCATCATAGGGCAGCCATTTCTGGTAGGTTCCGTAATCACCCAGCATTTCACCATGGTCACTTGTAAAGATTACCAGGGTGTTATCCGCCAGGTTTGTCCGCTCCAGAGTTTCCAGGATTCGTCCAACGTGATGATCCACATGACTTACGGCGGAATAATAGAGTTCTCTCATCCTCCTGACATAGGCTGAGGTGGGAAGATCCCCGAGCAGTTTATTTTCCTCGGCAAGGCCCGAGATTGGGGTTTTTGACTCCACGGGGTCGGGAAAATTGGCATCATTATACAGATCCGCGTAATCATCCGGAACGTTAAAAGGAGGATGGGGCGCGATGAAACCCAGGGTGAGCAGCCATGGATGTCGGCCGTCATTAGTTTTGATAAAATCGATTGCCCGGTTCGCCACCCAAGCGGTGCCGTGGTGTTCTTCCGGAAGCAGGGAACGCTGAGGCACCATGAACAAGAGATTCCTTACGCCGTGTATATTCATTACATTGCCATAACCTTCAGCCTTCAGATACTGAAGATATTCATCCTGCTCACGAAAGGCGGGGATCTCCTGCATAAGCTCCATGTTCAAATAACCGTTATGCCTTCTCGGTGGGTAAAAGTGGTTCTTTCCGATTGTCCGTGTCTCATATCCGGCGTCCGAGAGCAGTTCCGGGAAGGTGGGCAGTCTTTTACGCATTCCCTTTCCCCAGTCATTATCAGGATAACCGTGGTCCCTTCCCGGTAAACCGGTCAGGAGAGTGTGGCGTGCAGGCATGCAGATTGGATTGTTAGTATAGGCATTTTCAAAAAGGTATCCCTCTGCGGCCAGCCTGTCGAGGTTGTGGGTTTTCATCCAACTGGCACCTGCGGCGTTGATTGTGTCCGCACGCTGCTGATCAGTGAGGATAAGAAGGATATTCGGTCGGCTGTCTTTTTCACGAAGTCTTTTAGTCCGCAGATCAAAGGATTCCGCGCTGCTCAGTACATCTTCAGTTTTAAAGGGCATATGGCTTTCTCCGGCTTGACAGTCTGGTTTCATTTGCTATAATATTTACTTGTATACAAGATGTCAAGTCAATATGGTGGCTGTAAGGGATTATAAATGACAGAACAGAGAATAACTAAGCTCAGGGAGTTTTACAGGAGGGAAGTCTTTGAAAACACTCTGCCCTTCTGGACAGATCGCTGTATCGATACTGAATACGGCGGCTATCTGACCTATTTTGACAGAACGGGTAATCTCCTATCAACGGATAAAAACGGCTGGGTGCATGGTAGAATGACCTGGCTCTTTGCAAGAATATTCAACGAATACGACAATGATTCAAAATGGCTGGAATACGCGGAAACAGGTTACCGTTTTCTCAAAGATAAAATCCTTGATAAACAGGGGCGGGGCTGGTTCCAGGTTACCAGGGTAGGGGTCCCGGTCAGACGGCGGCGGTATCTCTTTGTGGAGGCAATTGCAGTGATTGCCTGTGCCGAATATTACAGGGCGTCGGGAAACAAAGAGGCGCTTAATCTTGCACACAACCTTCTGGATCTCATCTACAGTCTCAAGGAAGGCGGTACCCCGCCGAAGTTTGAACCCTCAGTTCAGACAAGGGGACACTCTCTGACAATGATTCTCATCTCAGTCCTTCAAAACCTGCGCCGCTGTGACCCTGACAGCTCATATGATGAAAAGATAGACAGTCAGATAGATAAGATATTCAGGTATTTTGTGCATCCGGAAAAAAAAGTCCTTCTCGAGAATGTGGCACCTGATGGAGGAATAATAGACAGTCCCACAGGCAGGACGGTAAACCCCGGTCACGCTATTGAAACGGCCTGGTTCATAATGGAGGAGGCCATTTACAGAAAGGATCGAGAACTTTTTTCAAAAGCCCTCCCACTTCTGGAGTGGCATCTGGAAATAGGCTGGGATAAGGAATACGGAGGGCTTCTCTCTTTTGTGGACTGTGACGGTCATCAGGCGGAACAGGTGGAGTGGGACATGAAATACTGGTGGCCACAGACTGAAGCCATTTATGCCTGCCTTCTGGCCTACCATGGTACCGGTGATCTGCGTTTCGCTGAGTGGTTTGAAAAGGTGCATGACTGGTCATTTGATCATTTTCCGGATAGGGAATACGGCGAATGGTTTGGCTACCTCCATTATGACGGCAGCGTGGCCAATACATTAAAAGGAAACTTCTGGAAGAGCGCCTTTCACCTACCCCGGCAGCAGCTATTCACAATGAAACTTCTGGAAAAGATGGAAACTGAAGCGATCACTGCCCTCTAAAGGATAAATCATCATGACTAGTAAAGATCGTGTCAAACAGTCACTGACACATAAAGAACCAGACCGGGTCCCCCTATTCTATCGGGATATCCCCGCAACCCGTGAGCGTTTGATTTCTGATCTGAGTTTAAAGAAGGAGGAATTGTTATTCAGGGAGTTGGGGATAGATTTCCGCTGGGTCAGTCCGGAATATATAGGACCTCCGCTGGATTTTCCGGATAAACCCAACCGGCGAAAAAGCATTTGGGGAATCGAATCCGAATTTACCCCCTACGGTGAATCCGACGGTTATTGGAATCCCGTTTTACACCCCATGGCGGGCTGGGAGGATTCAGGGCTGCTTGAATCCTATCCCTGGCCGAAACTGGATTGGTTTGATTTCTCAGGTCTGAAGGCGGACTGTGAAAAATACTCTGATTATGCAGTCATGACAGCTCCCAGTTTCGCCTCCCCCGGGATCCTTCAGGATCCCATACAGCCCCTTGTCGGGGATGAGCAGAGCTTTATGCTTCCATATCTTTCAAGGCCCTTCTTTGATGAGCTCGTTAGACGGATAGTCGATTTTAACAGCGCACTGATTGAAAAAATGCTGAGTGAATCCGGAGATCAGATAATGTTCATGAGAATAGGGGATGATTTCGGGACCCAGAACAACCTGCTGATGTCAACGGAAATGTGGGAAGATTTGTTTCTTGAAGCCTATCGCCGGTTTGCGGGAATTGCCGCTGACCACGGCGCGTTTTATTATCATCATACATGCGGAGCAATTTATGAGCTCATCCCGAGTCTTATAAAAGCCGGGGTAAACGTACTCGATCCCGTCCAGGTCTCCGCTCAAGGCATGGATCTGAAAAAGATAAAGTCGAATTATGGCGACAGTCTGGTTTTTTCAGGTGCTTTAGATGAAGCAGGGGCCCTTTCCAACGGTTCTGCGGCGGAGGTGAGAGAAGAGACTTTCAGAGTGCTGGAAATCATGTCGCCTGGGGGTGGGTTTTTCTTTGGTCCCACACACAACTTTCAGACCTACGTGCCCACAGACAACATTGTTGCAATGTATGAAGCCGCCAGGGAGTTTTTCAAGTAGCTATTTATTTTTCCCAAGAATAGCCGGCAGTAAGGGATCTTCAGTTCTCTCCATCCATGATATCAGCAGGTCCCGATAATCCTTGATTATCTCTTCCTTCCCCAAATCCATCGCCAGGTTGTTCAGCTCCCACGGATCTTCTGTGAGGAGGTATAATTCCTCATAATCGTCCATGTTCCACACGTATTTATATTTGTCATCAGTGACAAGCCGCCAATCGGTTTCACCGTGGAAACTTCCCAGGGGTTCCTGTTCACTGAATATTCGGCTGCGGGAGCGTATGCCGGTGTCGGGGTCATTGTTTAGCAGGCTTTTACCCTGGTAGGATTCAGGAGCCTGGATACCCGCAGCATCCAGGATAGTTGAGGGGATGTCGATCAGGGAGGCGAGATCATCCCTCTTGGAGTTACCCTCGAGCCATGGGGCGCTGATGATGAGGGGTACACGCAAGGTTTCTTCGTAGGGCTGCATCTTGTGCCAGAGACCGTGCTGCCCGAGCATCTCTCCGTGATCACTGCAGTAAATAATCAGTGTGCTGTCATGGATGTTTTCTTCCTCTAATATTTCCATCATCCTGCCCACCTGGTCATCAATCAGAGTGACAAAACCCCAATAGGTGGAGACACTCTTCTTCCAATTTTCCCATGTATCCCCGTGATCATTCCACAGGGTCCTGTAAAAGCTGCGGGTCTTGCTCCTGGGTTCTTTTTCACCCGGGCGGAAGTTCGGCGGTTCGGGAACTTCCTCTGAATCGTACATGCTAAAGTAAGGCTCGGGAATCTTGAATGGCGGGTGAGGGCCGTTCAGACCGCATATAATAAAAAACGGTTTATCCTGCGGCCTTTTTTTGATGAAGTCGATTACATGATCAGTGATCCAGGCATCGTTGGATTTGCTGTAATGGATCTTGTTCTCTTTTGCCACGGGTATTGACATATGCGGGATCCGCGGTGACCGTACACTCTTATCCAGGAGGGGCCAGGCTTCCTTTAAACCCTGCCCAGCTGCCCATTTTATGTATTCCTTATTACTGCATCCGCTAACATCATCAAACCAGTCTTTGATGATATCGTTTCCCAGATGCCATTTCCCGGAATAGGCCGTATAATAATCATCGTTTTTCAGGAGCCCTGTAAGCAGAGAGGGTTCTCTCAGTGAAGAATCGTTGATCATCATGTCCCTGATTTCCGATGTGTCCAGATTATCATTGCTCCGCACTCCCAGATTATCTTCCAGAAGGACCCCCCTTGCCTGGTGAGGATATAAACCGGTAAAAATTGAAGCCCTGGCGGGACCGCAGAGAGGACATGGTGATATGGCCCTGTCAAAACTAATACCCTTCTCAGCCAAACGGTCGAGGTTGCGAGTTCTGCAGGGATTTATATTTTTGTACCCCAGGGTATCCGCCCGGTGCTGGTCAGATATTATCAGAAGTATATTCGGCTTAATCATCTCCACCCCCGTTGTGCTGAAAGACCCCGGTTTACCGGCTTTTCAAATGGGACATCAGGCTGCCCGGTCAGTGTTCCACCTGAGATCCACTTTGAATCACTACCGTACATCTCGGATATAAGGAGTTTCTTCCCAGTCTCTAAAATAGTTTTTGACTCTTCACTGCCGCTTAGATCCCTGCACTCATCAGGATCCCCCGCCAGATCAAATAATTGAAACCTGTTTCCTACGGGGTAATATATGAGTTTGTAATTCTCCCATCGGACCGCTCGCATTGCTCTCTGATCTTCAAAATGCTCACTGTAGTAATGGTCACGCGTTTTATCGCCAACAAGCGAAAGACCCTCTACGCTGTCCGGGACCGGGATGCCGCACATCTCAAGCAGTGTAGGCATCACATCTTCCAATCCGCAGAATCTGTTATCTGTCCGGTGATGTCCCGATTTCTGATACTCTGCGGTATCCATTAACAGCATAGGTATTTTAACTGAAGCCTCGAACATCGGCGGTTTAGCCCACAAGCCGTGGTTCCCCAGCATGTCACCGTGGTCCCCAGTTACGAGGATGATTGTATTATCCAATAATCCTTCTTCACGGATAGTCCCGATAACAAGTCTCAACTGATGATCAATATAGGTGCATTGTGCGTAAAACCCCATTCGGGCCCGTTTTACCACCTCCTCCCCGCGGAGTGTCTCCCCGCCGGGGGCGGGTTTATTATAACGGTGGTTTTTCAGGACCCAGGGAAGCTTATCAAACTCCCCAGCCCATTCTCCCATCACTGGAGAATCAACACCGCTGTCACGGTATATATCAAGGTACTCCGCCGGGGGTGTAAGCGGCGGATGGGGGGCGGTATAGGAGCAGTACCAGAAGGACGGCCGTGTAGGATCCCGGCGCTGTATTACCCTGCACATATTTCTGGTTGTCCAATGAGTCTGGTGAAGGTATTCCGGTAGGTGCCAGGGACGGACAGTGTATTCATTCACCCCCATGCCATGGGTCTGTTCCTGACCGGCAAAACCTTCGTCCGATAAATATAACTCATAATCATCCGCATGGAGTCCCCGGTGATGCCGCCCTTCCTCGTTCAACAGGACTTCATCAAAACCTATCCGTGCCCTCTGGGGATAAACGTGGAGTTTGCCCACCGCGTAGGTCTGATATCCGGCATCTCCGAAAACTTCCGGCAGCGTAGGTAGGGCCGGATCCATAGGGAGAGTTTCATTAAAACATCGGTCTCCGTGCGTACGAGCCCTTGTCCCGGTAAAAAGCGACCGTCTTGCCGGTATGCACGTGGGTGTTTCAGAATATGCCTCGGTGAAACGGATTCCGTTTTCAGCTATAGTATCAAGGGTTGGTGTCTGAACAACGGGATGCCCAGCAGCGCCGAGAATCCGCCCCGGCCAGTGATCTACACATACTAATAAAACGTTGGGTTTATCTTTTTTCTCCTGCACTTTCCCTACCTTCTTTATCCTCTATCTGTTTATTCCCGGTTCTGAAAAGTTCCAGGAAGCATATAGATCCCTGAGATCTTCCAGGAGATCCCCGTGATCCGAAGTATATATGATGACAGTATTCTCGTATAAATCCTGCTCTTTCAGAACGGCGATAATCCGCCCAATCCAATCATCTACAAGGGTATTGAGGCCGTAATAATTGGACCGGATTTTCTGTATCTGTTCACCGTTTAACTGATCGGTTTTTATAGACCAGATTTTCTTACTGTTAAACCTGTCATACGATTCTCTCGGTTTGACTTCGATCTCCCCCTCATAGAAATTGACCGATGAAAGGTTGTAGTCGTCAAAAATGGTATCATACGGTTCAGGAGGATCATAAGGATGATGGGGGCTGGTAAAAGATCCCATAAGGAAAAAGGGCTGTCCCTGATCAGCGTTTTTAAGATACTCACAAATGCTCATACCGATAAAGCTGTCAATATACATTTCCTGCGCGAGTGGGGATGTCATAGCCGTACAGTTTGCCTTGTAAACCGGATCCATGCGGTCAAAAGTACCCTCCCGGGAGAAGCCGTTGGCTTTCAGAAACATCCCGTAATCATCAGGGCAGTTCTGCATGAATTTCGATTCCGCTATTATCCTGCCGTCAAAGCCGAAATTATCATACCAGGGAGTTAAATGCATCTTGCCGATTGCGGCGGTCCGGTACCCGCCCCTGTTCAGATGATGTGCAATACTCTGTTCCCTTTGACGCAGACCGCTGGCGTTTGTTATAACACCGTGGATATGCGGATATCTGCCCGTCAGCAGAGAGTAACGAGCTGGTGCGCAGAGGGGGCAAGGAGTATAAGCAGATTCAAATCTGATTCCACCTTCTGCCAGAGAATCGATGTTGGGTGTTATTGCTTGATTATTTCCATAACAGCCAAGGGAGTCGGGCCGCTGCTGATCGCTCATCAGGAACAGTATATTTGGTCTCTCCATTAGTATTTTCCCCCTCAGGCCCGTGACATCTGCCGCGGCAGCGAGATATCGGTCCTCATTATTTTATCCAACAAAGCTAAACGCAGCTCATCTCTCAGAACCTGATATTCCGGATTATCCCACAAGTTGTTCAACTCTCCAGGGTCATCCTGAAGATCAAATAATTCTCCATAGCTCTGTCCGGAATATGCCGTAAGCCTGTATCTCTTTGTAACCAGGGTTCTCATCTTAAAACCGAGGTAATCTTCATCCATTTCCACAAGGGTCTGATTATCACTTTTGAACTCCTTACCCTCCAGCAGCGGCAGCAGACTCTTACCGGGCCAGGCCGGCGGTGCCTGGGGAGCTTCAGCCACTTTTGGAATATTGCCTTCGGGGATCGGTACACCCGCAATATCGAGAATTGTTGGCGCAAAGTCCACCATCTCCACCGGTTCTTCATAGACTCGACCTGTAACAAATTTTTTGGGCCAGGAAATTAAAAAAGGCACCCGGATAACACTGTCAAAGTGGTAGGGTCCCTTACCCCACATCCCATGATCCCCAAGGGCCTGACCGTGATCGGAGATAAACATTATAACCGTACTATTATCCAGACCTGTTTTCTTTAAAGTATTCAGTACCCTTCCAACCTTGTCATCAATCATGGAAATCAGGCCGAGATAATGGGCGGTACATTCTTTTCTATATGGATCTGTTGCGGACATTGGCTGATTCTTGTGACCGCTTGTTGTTATGGATGTTGTGTACATATCCCTGAAATGAGGCGGAAGGTTATCAAACTCATCAGGAGTAAAAGGGACATCGGGTATCTCTTCCGGTCTGTACTGATAACAGTAAGGAGTCGGAGGCGCGAACGGGGGATGGGGTTCCTGAATACTGTACATAAGCATAAAGGGTTGTGCCTGATCTCTCTTTTTCTCGTACTCCCTGGCGGTTTGATTTAAAAAATCGATAGTTCTTTCAGTGATCCATGACATGGGATGCAGTTCTTCAGGCAGAGTCCATTTATATGAATTCCGGTTGAAAAAATCAGCCGCAGGCGATGGATCCTCCAGTTTTACCTGCTCAAAAAAAAGCCCCGCCTGTTCAGGATAGTTTTCAGTAAGCCAATGAATATAATGTCCGTAAGATCCCGCACCGTGACCATTACAGTAATCAACACTCTGCAAGCCATAAAAAGGGGACGGTAATTGTTTAATACTGCCGTTTAGCCACAGCATACGATTCTCCGGGAAATCTTCGGGCTTCAACCCATCTATCTCCAAACCCGGCGGATTACCGCTGGAACAGAGGTGTATTTTCCCGGCACAGTGGGTTCTGTAACCCGCATCCGCCAGAGCCTGGGTAAAGGTTGGAACCGCCGGATCCAGATCTATTCCGTTCATACGGACCCGGTGTCCCCTGGGATTCATTCCGGTAAACATACTTGCCCGCGCGGGCATGCATAGGGGCTGAGAGCTGTACATTCTTGAAAAAACAAGACTTTCCTCCGCCAACCTGTCGATATTGGGAGTCTTCACAAGGGGATGACCGGCATAACCCAGGCAGGAAGGATTTAATTGATCGGCAATAATTAGCAGAAAATTAGGTCTCTCCATTTAATATCCTTTCTTTCTTGTATACAAGATAATACAATACCTAATGAGAGATGTCAAAACATGCTTGAATTTCAACTATACAGGTGGCAAGAGGCAAAATGACCTGAAGTGAGTTCCCTGTATTCCGGCTCCCTTTTTCTGCAGATATCCATTACCTTTGGGCATCTCGTTGAAAAATTACAGCCCTTCGGCGGATCCGCCGGATTGGGAACATCCCCTTTGAGCACGATCTTTTCACGTTTTTCTTCTATGACCGGATCGGGTATTGGAATAGCCGAGAGCAATGCCTGTGTGTAGGGGTGTTTTGGATCTCTATACAGGCTGTCCTTGTCAGTCAGTTCCATGATCTTGCCAAGATACATAACCGCGATCCTGTCGCTTATATGGCGTACCATACTGAGATCGTGGGCAATAAAAAGATATGTAAGGCCAAGCTGCTCCTGCAGATCTTCCATAAGGTTTACCACTTGTGCTTGGATGGAAACATCCAGTGCGGAAATTGGTTCGTCGCAAACTATAAATTCAGGATCAAGGGCAAGGGCCCTGGCTATCCCGATACGTTGACGCTGTCCTCCTGAGAATTCATGGGGGTAACGTTTTATAAAATACGTTCGTAACCCAACCAGCTTTAAGAGTTCCTCCACCCTATCCTGTCGTTCTGATTTAGCAACTATTCCGTGGTAAATCATTGCCTCACTGATTATATTACCTACAGTCATCCTGGGATTCAGTGATGCATAGGGATCCTGGAAAATGATCTGCAGATGTTGCCTGTACTTCACCATTTTCCTTCTGGAAAGTAGTGCGAGGTCAGTATCCTTGTAGACGACACTCCCTGATGTGGGTTTATATAGGTTCAAAATCGTTCTGCCGGTAGTGGATTTACCGCAACCGCTCTCCCCCACCAGGCCGAGTGTTTCACCCCTTTTTATATCAAAAGAGATACCATCAACCGCCTTTACATTACCTACATGCCGCCTGGCGACAATACCCAGGGTGATTGGAAAATATTTCTTTAAACCCCTTACTTTGATAAGTGTTTGATTGTTCATGTTTTACCCTTTGATATTATCCTTTTCCCAACATGCCACCTGGTGCCCGACACCATGGTTCTCCAGACGCGGATTCTCTTTCAGACACCTCTCTGTCCTGAAGCGGCAGCGCTCTGCAAAGGGACATCCCGGCGGCAGCGCTACCTGGTCCGGAGGCTGTCCAGAAATCGGGCGAAGACGCATGTGGCCGCCCCCTTCATCAAACCGGGGAAGAGATCCGAGCAGTCCCATGGTATAGGGATGGCCGGTATTATGATAAAGCTCCTTTGCCATGGCGTTCTCGATTATGTAACCGGCGTACATCACCATAACCCGCTCCACCAGTCTGGCAACCACTCCCAGATCATGGGTGATCCAGATGACGGCCATACCGAGTTCATGCTGCAGCTTCTGAACCAGATCAGTAATCTGCATCTGAATCGTGACATCCAGAGCCGTTGTCGGCTCATCGGCTATCAAAAGGGAAGGATTGCAGGATAGTGCCATGGCTATCATGGCTCTCTGCCGCATACCGCCTGAATATTGATGAGGATAATCAGCAAGCCGCTGACGGGGATCGGGGATCCCTACCATATTGAGAAGTTCCTCTGCCCGCTCATAAGCTATCTGCTTGCTAACTCCCTTATGCTCAATGATCGTTTCAGTTATCTGTTTTCCAATTGTCAGCACAGGATTGAGGGAGGTCATTGGATCCTGAAAAATCATGGCGATTTCCTTTCCCCTGATCTTCCGCATCTCATCCTGATTCAACTTAAGAAGATCAGAACCCCTGAAAAGGACCTCCCCCTTTTCAATCCTCCCCGGCGGCTCCGGAATAATTCGCATAATCGAGCGCATACTCACACTCTTGCCGCAGCCACTCTCCCCGACAACACCGACAATTTCTCCTTCCTTTATCGTGTAAGATATTCCATTCACCGCCTGCACGGTTCCGCCGGTAGTACGGAACCGTGTAGTCAGGTCTTTTACATCAAGTAATACTCCCATACCTTACTCCTCTACACCACAATCTGCTGGGGATCAAAGGCATCCCGCAGACCGTCTCCGATGAAATTGATGCACATGATCGTAATCAGTGTGAATACTGCAGCGAAAGCCCACATCCAGGGATGATTCTGAAGAACGTTCAGCGATCTTGCCTGCTGCATCATGTTTCCCCATGTAGGCGTGGGAAGAGGGACCCCGATTCCCAGAAAACTCAAACCAGCCTCCGAAAGAATGGCAGAACTGACGGCAAAGGAAATCCTGGCCATAAGGGGAGCCACGACGTTGGGAAGGCAGTGGCGGGTTATTATCAGCCTGTCCGGCATACCCTGCGCATTGGCGGCGAGAACAAACTCCTGGTTTATCAGTGCAAGAAACTGCCCCCGAACCAACCTGGTAGTCTGAGGCCAGCGGAGCCCTCCGATAATTAGAATAACATTCAGAACACCCGGCCCTGTTATGGCTGCCACGGTGAGCATGATGATCAGCGGGGGAAAGGTCAGCATAACATCTGTCAGTCTCATAATTATCATATCCGTCGCCTTTCCAAAATATCCGGAAATTGAACCGAGTAAAACACCTATAAATGTCGATATTCCAGCGGCCGATATGCCAACCAGAAGAGAAATGCGTCCCCCATAGAGAATCCTGGTCCAGATATCCCGGCCCAGCTCATCGGTCCCGAAAACATGCCCCTTCTGCGGAGACATGGCCATATCATCAAAATTGATCCCAATGGGATCGAATGAGGTAAAAAGCGGCGCACCAAAGCACAGTATAAATATTATTAATAGCAGAATCGAAGAAATAACGGCAAGCTTGTGCTGCCGAAACCTTTTCCAGGCAATAGAAGAAGGGGATTCAATTTTTATGTTGTCCGCTATCTTAGTGTTGTCCATATCCAGTTTCCTCTAACTCAGCCTAACCCGCGGATCGATAATCGAATAAACGATATCCACCACCAGATTGGAAACCAGTACAATAACTGCAATAAAAAGGTTAGCCCCCATTACGATGGGAAAGTCCCTTGCCAGAACAGCTTTGTAGTAGAGCCGCCCCATACCCGGCCAGTTAAAAATAGTTTCAAGAAATACTGCCCCGACAACTACCATAGGAATACTCAATCCAATGATGGTGACAACCGGAATCAAAGCATTGCGCAAGGCATGCCGATAAACGACAATCCCTTCCCTCATTCCTTTTGCCCGGGCCGTGATCACATAATCCTGATTTAGGACATCGAGCATACTAAAGCGGGTATAACGCATATTTCTGGCAATATACATCATAGCAAGTATGAATGAGGGGAGTACAAGGTGATAAAGAAGGTCACCAATACCCCGTGCGCCAACAGGAGAATACATTCCTCCTGCCGGAAAAATCGGAATCTTGACCGCAAAAAAATACATCCCGATTATACCGGCGACAAAGGCCGGCATGGAAAGGGCGATAAACGACAATCCCGTCAACGAAAAATCCCAGAATGAGTACTGGTGACGGGCCAGAAAGACTCCCAGAGGAATTCCAACAATTATTGATATTAATAGACCGGATCCCATCAGGATCAGTGAATTATTCATTCTCCGTACCAGAATTTCCCCCACTGGCTCCTTCTCTACGATACTGAAACCGAGATCACCCTGAATCACCTTGCCAAGCCACTTGAAGTATCTGATTGGCGCAGGAGCATTAAGGCCCAACTTTTCTCTCATCTCAAAGATGTCCTCTTCCGACATATTCGCGATGGCATCATCCGTGAGAAAAAAGTCCATCATATCGCCTGGGGCTATTTCGACCAGAATGAAAACAATAATGGTTATCGCAAAGAGGACTGGAATGCTGATCAGAATTCGCCGTAAAATATAACGACCCATGAGAAATAACTCCGATAATGGTATTTAAAACAGGAGCCGCCCGATAAGCAGCTCCTGTTGTTTCATACTTTAATTATAGAGGCCTGAGGAAAAAATCTCCAGTGCTCCTTATTCCATTGTCCACAATTCGGCGTGGTCCTCGTAAGGGCCGCCGCCGTTTCCGGGATACCAGTGGAAGTTCTTTACTGCCTTGCTGGCGGCGCCATAGGCTTTTCCGGCCCAGAGATAGGTGATAGTTGCCAGTTTATTGGCCTCATTGTTGTACTCTGTAAGAGCGGACATGAAAGCCTCGGTAGTTTTAGCAGTATCGATATCTCTTATGATATCCTTGAAGATAGGATCGTAATCATATCCGGCGAAGTCACCACCATGAGTTCCTGCATTGTCGAAGAACTGATGGGTATTCAGAGTATAGGGATCGCCTCCGGAACCTCGGTATACGATTGCCCAGTCACCACCTGCCTTGAACTTGGCGCGATAGGAGGCCCCATCCAGTGCGGTGTGGGAGAATTGTGTGATTCCAATCTTCGCAAGATAGTCTTGCACGGCCTGCATTGCGGAGAGAGTCATGGGATCACCTTTATACCCAATCAATTCCATGACGATATCGGCTGGATTGACACCGGCTTCGGCAAGAAGCGCTTTGGCTTTTTCCGGGTTGTATTCATACCAGTTTAGATCATTTGACCATGTAGCTTTATTGAGGACCTGTGCCACTACCGGTTCATGAGTCATTTTATAAACTTTCTCGGTAATTGTTTTCCTGTCAATGGCGTAGTAAATAGCCTGGCGAACCCTTATGTCTTTCCAGTACCCGGGAAGTTTGTTGAAGTTGTACATGAAAAATCTGGGAACAGGTTGAAGTCCGGTAAATACATTGACCTTGTCACCGAGGGTGACGATATCATTGTACTGAATAAAACTGAAGTCGATATCACCGGCGGCCAGTGCCAGAATAGCGGCTGTATCATCGCTGGCAAAGAATTTCACGATGAGTTTGTCAAGTTTCGGTCTGCCCTGGTAATAATACTCGTTGGCGGTCAGCTCCATTAAGTCATCTTTAACAAAACCGGTGATATGGAATGGACCCGATCCGACATGCTTTTCACTGGACCACCAATCTGTAGTCATATTTTCCGCCGGTGTAAAATCGATTGCATGTTCGGGCAGAATATAGGACCTGAACATCTTGGCGTAAAAACGAGGATCGGGAGAAGCCAGTGTAAACCGGATTTCTTTATCACCAAGTACCTTTACCGATGAGAGTTCATTGATAGAGCCGTTTTTCTTCTCTTCGAAGCCCGCCAGATTACTCCAGCATACATTTCTGTCATTGGCAACCTGGGCCACCCAATCAGGATCAGTAGTAAATTCAACTGTGAACTTCACATCCTGCGCAGTTACGGGTTGACCATCGCTCCAGGTAAGCTTATCCTGCAGCTTGAATGTCCAGACAGTACTGTCTGCATTGGAACTCCAGGATTTGGCACCGCATGGAATGATGTCCGCATAGCTTTCATCGAAAATAGTCAGCGGTGTATAGAGTTTGGCAATAAGAGTATTTCCCGCTCCTGTCGAGTAGGGAATAGCACCAGTGCCCATATTTCCGCCGGGACCGTTATCAAGAGCTGCGATCATTACATTCTCTGCAGCTTTTACAGGTTCAGTCGTCTGCTGGCCTCCGCCGAAAACAGTGGCGACACTTGCCAGGAACATAAGTCCCAGCGCCATGGTCATAAATTTTTTTCCCATATTAAATCTCCTTTGTATTTGGGTAATTTATAACTAGAATACAACAATAATAACTTGAATGCAAGTTATTATTATAATATTTTATTTTATACAATAATTTCTTACGTTATAAACATTTATCTATTTTTATATCAACTTCTTGAATGTAAGTTTTAGTGTATTTTCTCATGTTCTAGATTAATTCTCTGCTCCACTACTTTTGCTGATCCGAGAAGCACGCCGGACTGTCAAATCGAATACTGTAATACAGTATCCAGTATCCATCGATAACGTTCCAGGCTCACTGTAGGCGGTACTGAATGATCAGAATGGAACACAAACCCTCCACCTCGGAAAGCCTCCAGCCTTCGTTTTATCTCCAGTTCGAGTTGAGTACTTGGGCCGTCGAGCAGATGTGAGCCTATGTTGCCGAAAAAAGCCAGCTTACCTGCATATTTCTCCTTGAGTTCAACAATATCGATTCCCGCACTTACCTGAAGAGGATTCATCACTTTGACCCCGCATTCTATTAAATCATCAAAAAGGGGTTCTGCGTTTCCACAAGAATGCATCCAGAAATCGATCGAATTGGCTTTTAAAAAAACTCCCAGGTCTGCCACCAAAGGTTTGAGGGTGTCCCGCCACATCTGAGGGGAAATGAGGGGACCGTTACTGCTTCCGAGATCTTCCACCATAAAATACCCATTGGGTACGATCCCCCCGGAAATAGCCTTCTTCATGATCTTTTTCGATAGATCCATGTGCGTTTTTGCCATATCCACAACCCATTCCGGATCCAGGGCGATATCCATCAGCAGGTTGGTCAATCCGCGGTGTCTCCAGGTACCCTCCCATGGGCCGTAATTCATGCAAAGGATGTATCTGTCGGTTTCATAGAGGGTGTCGAATCTTTTCTTTGCTTCTGCCCAGGAAGGATAAGGATCAAAATGTTCAAAGTATATCCGATCATCTACTCTGGCGGGTTCATCGGGGTCATCGGATAAAACCCACCTGTGTTTGATCCTTTCCCAGACATCCCTGTCCCTGGTGACATTGTCCAGGAAATGAATAGAGCCTGATTTACCGTAGCTCTTTTTAGCTGTATATCCGTATCGATCCTCAAAGGTATAGAACTCCCCTACACGATCCACAATTCTCTGTTCAAAACGCGGAGAACAATCCAAAAAGATTCTGGCAATATCGAAATCAAAATAATCTGTAATGCTCTGACTGCCTTCCTTATGATCAGGATATTGCACGACATATTCCGGTAGTCCCTGCTTTTTCCATTCAAACAGGGTATCTTCCCAGAAATCTTCATGTACGGGTATCCTGTAGGGGGTCAGATAGGAAATAGCGGCCTTTACTTTTTCACGATGGGTCATAGGGATATACCTCCCAAGAGTGACAAAACTTGTATAAAAATATAAACATAACCATCATGACTTGTCAAGATTTTGAAAATCAAATGGTGATTTAATTGTAAATTATTACCTGACAACATTTATAAGCATTTATCTAAAAGACGAAAGGCTTTGGTCCGTATAATCCAGCCATTTCTTACATACATGTTCGAATATTTATTTACCAGGACTGGGATATAATAACGTACTCAGTTCTCCAATCAGGCTCGCTATGACATTTTATTGTCCCGCCAAGCTTCTGTGTTACCAGGTTATAGCCAATATGCATCCCAAGACCAACCCCGCCGCGCCCGCGCTGGGTTGTGTAAAAAGGTTCAAATAAATGATCCAGGGTTTCCTTTCTCATCCCACGGCCGCTGTCTCTATAGCTGATTTTTCCAATGTCGTTGCCACCGGAAATCTGGATAGTAATTCTCCCTTCATCCCCGTCAGCAAACACTTGTATTTTAGAATTTTTAACCAGATTTGAAATGATCTGTGCCACAGCTCCCGGATAACTCGTGATGTCCAGACTATCGTCGCCTGTCAGTTCTATGCTGTGCCCGGACTCAGTTATTCTGGATCTCAAACTGAGAAGCACTTCGACGATATAAATTTAAATATTGGAGATTTAGATAGGCTTAAGGCAGGGAAAAAGAATATTTACCTGATGAGAAGCTGATGCAAATACTTGAAGAGGAGCGCGGCAAAGGAAGAAATGACTTTCAGGTGCGGCCGGTGCGGAACACGATTCTTGCAGGGGTAGTTCTTTAGCATATATCTATAGAAAGTCTTTAGCCGTGAGCTTAGACGTAATGGGCAATTGAGATATATTTGCAGCCTTGACCTGGTGAAGGGCATAAAAGCTGTTCCTCATTCCTGGGCATACAGCAGGTTCCTGCAAAGATTGATAGAGCACCAGGATGAAGTTGATGCTATGTTTGATGCGCTGGTAGATCAGTTGAAGCTGGTACTTCCTGATTTTGGTGAATATTTGGCTTTGGATGGAAAAGGTATTGAGACCCATGCCCGTGGGAGGAAAGTAGAGGAGGTAGAGCAGAAAGAACCTGATGGTAGGCGGGACACTGATGCTGACTGGGGAGTGAAGTCTTACCGTGGGCAAAGGGAAGACGGTACTCTCTGGGAGAAGGTTAAGAGCTGGTTTGGCTACAAGCTTCATCTTATTGTGGATGCAAACTACGAGCTGCCTTTAGCTTTTAAAGTAACGAAAGCTTCAGAAGCAGAAATGCCGAAAGCTCATGATCTGCTGGATGAAATGGAAGAACGGCATCCGGATATTCTTAAAATGTGTGATTACCTGGATGCAGATCGAGGCTACGATGACGGTAAGCTTATTACCCGGCTTTGGGACAGCTATGAAATTAAACCGGTAATCGATATTCGAAACATGTGGAAAGATGGTGAGGATACTAAGGTAATAGAAGGCAAGTGGAATATCATCTACAATTATAAAGTCTTGGCTCGTTGTATGATCTCTACGGCAAAAATACCCCCGCCGAGAGGGCTGTGAAAGATCGCTCCCACCGCAGCACCCATTCCGCAGATTGTAGCCGTCCGTCGATCATCTTCGGATAAACCGATCTTTGTAAGAAGACCGCCTATCCCCGACATGAGCCCGGCGACGAACCGGCCCAGAGGTCCTACTACACCTCCGTTGCCGAAGGTTGACAGTGTAGCCAGTCCGGAGATGTATTTAAAGATTGTCACCTGAAGGGAGAGGTAACCTTTATTTCTGTTTAGGGCCTGAAGAATAGGAAGGAAGTCCCTCCCCGGCCGCATCGGGTTGAATCCGATAGATAATTCCTCCGGCGAACACGGCGCCCAGCACAGTGAAGACGGGCAGTGGAAAACTGAAAAGGAGACCTGGCAGTTGTACGGAAACAAATAACGAGGAGATGCTCAAGAGAAGACGGCGAAAGGAATATACGGAAAGGCTTCCTATTATTCCAGCCAGAAGAGCCAGGCCTATCCATTTGGCCAGAAAGATGTAAGAGGCTTTTGTATCATCGTTGAAAAGTTTCCTCACAATAACCTGCTTCAGTATCGGCAACTACTCCAAATGACTTTTCAGTCATGCCGGATTTTTGTATTGCAGTACGAATAAAAAAAGCTGATTATACTTTCAGCCAGATTTTCTCCAGAGCCTGAGCCCCTCGATCTCCTTGAAGTGTGCATTGTAAGTAATAAGAATCGACCCGCTCTCTATAGCGTGAGAAGCGATCCAGATATCATTT
>SDBV01003084.1_pt1 | contig 24800 bp, 22 predicted proteins | sample 2277081 | NCBI WGS metagenome assembly SDBV01 (sample SAMN10402039, study PRJNA504765) | marine sediment metagenome | isolation source: marine sediment core GS10_PC15, 223 cmbsf | place: Arctic Ocean: Southern Knipovich Ridge | collected 2010 | reverse complement strand
CCGTAGGCGACGTTCGCCTGCTTCGCGATGTCGGAGACGCGACAGCCATGGAAGCCCTCGCGCGCGAACACGATGATCGCGGCGTCAAGGATCAGGCGGCGCTTGTCGACGGGCGAGCCGTTCACCTTCTTGGGGCTCACGCAGCGACTCCCGCGACGGCCGGCCACAGGTAGGACCGTGGCTTGCGATTGGCGAGCGATGGAAGCTCGGCGCGGATTCGCTGCTCCTGCGCGAGGTCGATATCAGCGAGCGCCACTCCATCGCCGGACTCGACTTGGGTCAGGACACGCCCCCATGGGTCCACGATCATCGAGTGTCCGAAGCTCTCGTAGCCGCCGGGGTGAAAGCCAACCTGCCCCGCGGCTATTACGAACGCCTGGTTCTCGATCGCGCGGGCGCGCACGAGTATGTCCCAGTGGGCCTTGCCAGTCGGCACGGTAAAGGCGGCGGGCAGCGCAAACGCCTGTGCACCTCGAACCGCGAGGATCCGGTATAGCTCGGGGAACCTGAGGTCGTAGCAGATTGACATGCCCAGGCTAAGGCCGTCGGCCTCGCCGAGCACGATCTCGTCGCCGGCCGATTCGGTTTCCGATTCGCGATAGGCCTTCCCGGCGATATCGACGTCGAACATGTGGATCTTGCGATAGACCGATTCGATCTGGCCGTCGGGACCGGTCAGCACCGAGGTGTTGCGCAGCAGCGAATCCTCTTCGACCAGTTCGGCGAAGCTGCCCGCCACCAGCCAGATCGACAGCTCTCGCGACAGGTCACGGGCCCAGCCTCCGGTCGGCCCGTCAAGCGGTTCGGCTCCCGCGCGCAAGACCTCAGGTGGTCCGATCAGGTTGAACTTCTCGGGCAGCACGACCAGCTCGGCACCCGCGCCGGCGGCCTCGCGAATGAGACGCCCGGCAGCGGCGATGTTCGCCGCCTTGTCGGCACCCGAGTTGAGCTGTACAGCGGCTGCCCGCAAACTACTCCTGACCTCGAAAAGAAGGGCCGATTGACTGGCCAGTCAATCTATCGGCGATTATATGCACGGGCCTGAGTCGGCCGCTTACTGGCGCTGGGCGGCGCGGCGCGTCTGCAGCTCAGCGATCAGAAGCTTGGCCCGCATCGCGGCGACCAGCTCGCGGATCGGGTCTATCGCCTTTTCGAGCAGGTTGGCGGCCTCGTCGGTTTCCATCTCTCCAGCGAGACGCTCCATCATCACGCCGACCTCCTCGTGCACAAGCGCCTCGAGGTGGCGCTTGTAGATCAGCGTGTCGTAGACGGTGAAGCCAAGTTGCTCGGAGTAGCCCGACGCACGCATACGGCCGATCGCCTCGATTATCTGCACGTCCTCGGGCCCGTAGCGCTTCGCTGCGTTCTTGGAAACGATCGGACTCACAAGATCGATCTGCTCGAGCCGGTCGAGAACCTCGATTGGCACCTTGAAGGCGGTACTCGCCTGTCTGGCGGTCATGCCTTCGGGGCGCCCTGATGTCACGCGCTCCAAGACTCGATCCTCGAGCTCGATCAAGGCTCTTAGGCGTTCGGGCGCGTCGGCCTCCTCGCCCTGCTCCATGACTTCCTTGATTACCTTTAGGGGCAGGAAGCGCTCTTCTTGGAGCTGTTTGATCAGCTTCACGCGTTCGACGAACTCACTCGGATAGTAGGCCATGTTCGGCGCCGTTTTGATCGGCTCGGGCAGCAGGCCTTCGCGCAGGTAGTGCTTGATCGTCGCTGCGGGCACCCCGGCCGCTTCTGCAAGCTCGCGCATGCGAAGCAGGTCTTCGCGATCCTCCGTGTCGGGCGACGGCTGTGGCCGAGCGCTCAAACGATCCCCTGCTCTCTCAGCTCGGCGATCGCGGCGTCGTCGTAGCCGGCGACGGCCAGCACCTCGGAAGTGTGCTCGCCGAGCTGCGGCGCCGGACGGGCGCTCGGCTTCGGTTGGCCGACAAACTTGATCGGCGTCGCAACCTGCTTCACCGCACCTACGCCTGGCTGGTCGAGCTGCGCGATCATCTCGCGCTGCGCGAACAGGTCCGACCCGACCGCCTCGTCGAGATCGAGAATCGGCTCGAGACAGCAATCGTGCTCGGCGGCGAACGCGGACCACTCGTCACGCGTGCGTTGCCCGAACAGCCCGGCGACCTCGGCGCCCGCATCCGAGGTCGGGTGTTCGAACTGCTTCTCCTTGAGATCCTCGCGGCCGATGCCGTCGCACCACGCGTGCCAGAACTTCGGCTCCAGCGCCCCAAACGATACCCACCTGCCGTCCTTGGTCTGGTAGGGGAAGTAGCAGACGATGCCGCCGCTCAACTCGTTGTCACCGCGTTCGGGGCTCGTCCCCTCGCAGAAATGACGCGCGACGACCATAGACAGCCACGACAGCGATCCGTCGGTCATCGAGGTGTCGACGAAGCTTCCCTCGCCGGTGCGGTAGGCGCTGTGCACGGCGGCCAGGATCGCGGTGGTCGCCATCAACCCGCCGCCGCCGAGATCGGCGATCTGCCCGGCTGCCTGGATCGGCGGTCCGCCGCGGCGCCCGGTCAGGCCGAGCAACCCGGCGAGCGCCAGGTAGTTGGTGTCGTGCCCCGCGCGGCCGACAAGCGGCCCGTCCTGCCCGTAACCGCTGATCGCGCAATAAACAAGGCGGGAATTGCGCAAGCGCAATTCCCGGTACCCGACGCCGAGCTTCTCCATGACACCGGGCCTGAACGACTCCACCAACACGTCATAACCCTCGACGAGCTTGAGCAGCACCTCGCGCCCCTCGGGCCGGCGCAGGTCGAGCCGCAGCGACTTCTTGTTGCGGTTGAGAGCGAGGTAGTAGGCCGAGGCCGTTCCGTTCGCCTTTGCCTCATCGCTGTCGTAGTAGGGCGGGAACCAGCGGATGTAGTCGCCGCCGTTGGGGTCCTCGACCTTGAGCACTTCGGCGCCCATGTCTGCGAACAGCAGCGTTGCAAACGGGCCTGGCAGCAGGCGCGTCAAATCGAGGACCTTGAGTCCTTCAAGCGGCAGCGTCACGCGGCCGCGCGCTCCGGCGCCTTGACGCCCAGCAGTTCGCGCGCCTCGGCCGGCGTCGCCGCTCGGCGTCCGACGTTTTCAGTCATCTCGCGTGCTTTCGCGATCAGATCGCCGTTCGAGCGCACCATCTCGCCGTTCGGCAGGTAGAAGTTGTCCTCCAACCCGACGCGGAAGTTGCCACCGAGCGCCAGCGCCGCCGCGCCGAGGCGCCACTGGTCGCGCGATATCCCGATCAAGCCCCAGTTGTTTCGCCCATCGGGGCCACCCAGAACCTGGTCGGCCATCGTCGCAAGATTGCGCGGCGTTGGCCGTACACCGCCGGTGACGCCCATCACGCACGAGATCTGTAGTGGCTCGCGGAGCAGCCCCTTGTCGAACAACGGATCGAGGTTGGCGATGTGCCCGGTGTCGAAGCACTCGTGCTCCGGCTTGATGCCAAGCTCGTTCATCGCCTCGAGAAACGTGATGATCGTCTCGAACGAGTTCTCGAACACGGTCTGGAAGACGAACTCCTTGCGCCGCTTCGAATATTTGGCGTAGTTCATCGAGCTCATGTTGAGGGCGGCGACCTCGGGACGCAGCTCGCGCAGGTACTCGATCCGCTTCTCGATCGGGATGCCAATCGCTCCGGTCGAGTAGTTGATGATCACGTCGTCGACGGCGCTGAGAATCGCCTCGGTGACGTTGCGGAAGTCCTCGACCTCGTACGACGGCATGCCATCGGGCGTGCGCGCGTGGATGTGAATCATCGAACAACCCTCGTCGACCGCCCGCTTGGCCTCGGCCGCGTACTCCTCTGGCTTGTAGGGGATCGCCGGGCACTGGTCCTTGTTGGCGGCCACGCCCGAGATCGAGCAGGTCAGGATCGCGGGGTCTTCGAAACGGCTCATCTGCACTCCTCGGTTAGACAGGCATCACGCCGTGCTTGCGCCACGGGCGCTGCACCTGCTTGTTGGCTGACATCTCGAGTGCGCGGATGATCGTCGGGCGCGTCTCGCGCGGGTCGATGATGTCGTCGATCATGTCATTGCCGGCGGCTACGTACGGATCGATGATCTCCTTGAAGTTCGCCACCATTTGGGCGCGCGTCGCCTCGGGATCATCGGCCGCCTCGATCTGCTTGCGGAAGATGATGTTGACCGCGCCCTCGGCGCCCATCACCGAGATCTCCGAAGACGGCCAGCCGACGATCAGGTCGGGTTCGTAGGCCTTGCCGCACATCACGTAGTAGCCGGCGCCGTAGGCCTTGCGAATCACGACCGTGATCTTCGGCACCGTCGCGCGCGAGACCGCATAGAGCATCTTCGCTCCGTGGCGGATGATGCCTTCCTGCTCAACCTTCGAGCCGACCATGAAGCCGGGTACGTCCTGCAGGAACACCAGCGGGATGTTGAAGGCGTCGCAGAGGTTCATGAAACGCGTGGACTTGTCGGCCGAATCGTTATCGAGAATTCCCGCCATCTGCTTGGGCTGCGTCGCGACGATCCCGACCGGCCGGCCGCCCATCCGTGCGAAGCAGGTGATGATCGTCTTCGCCCACTTCGGCTTGATGTCGAAGTACTCGCCGTCGTCGACGATCCGCTTGATCAGTTCGTACATGTCGTATGGGTGACGCGCCGATTCGGGAACGATGTCAAGCAGCTCCTCGTCCATGCGATCGGCTGGATCCTTCGACTCGACGATCGGCGGCTTGCGTTCGCAGTTGGTGGGGAAGTACGACAGGTACTGCTTGATCTTCTCTATGCACTGAACGTCGTCGGCGACCTCGAGGTCGCCGACTCCGCTTTTTCTGCAGTGCACCTTCGCACCACCCAATTCTTCCTGCGTGACCTTTTCACCCGTGACCGCTTCCACCAGTGGAGCGCCGGCCAGGGCCATCGAGCCCTGCCCGGAGACCATCGGCACGAAGTCGGCGAGGCCCGGAATGTAGGCCGTGCCTGCAGCGCAAGGTCCCATCACGGCAGCTACCAACGGCACCACGCCGGACATCGTCACCTCCTCGCGGAACAGATGCCCGGATCCCGCGAATAGCGAGCCAACCGCCTCCTGGATGCGCGCGCCAGCCGAATCGAGCAGCCAGATGAACGGCATCCGCTGCTTGAGCGCGATCTCGCGCAGGCGGGTGACCTTCAGCTCGCCGGTCATGCCCATCGATCCCGCCATCACCGTGAAGTCGTAGGCCGCTACGCAAACCTTGCGACCTTCTACCTCACCCCAACCGGTGATCACGCCGTCGGCTGGAGCTTCCTTGCCCTCCATCGATCGCTGCGAGAAGTGCGGCCGGCCATGCACACCGATCTCGACAAAGGTACCGCGATCGATCAGCAGGTCGACGCGCTCGCGCGCCGTTAGCTTGCCCTTCTTGTGCTGTGCTGTGACCTTCTCGGTCCCGCCGCCGAGTTTGATTTTCTCGCGCCGATCATGAAGGTCGTCGACGAGCGCCTTCAGCCCACTCTCAGCGCCGTGCTCGGTCAGCGGCGCCTTCGGCGTCTCGGCGGGGTGCAGCGTGTTGTCCGGCGCCCCCCCTACCTCCTTGACCTTGTCGATCTGCGCCTGACGCGTCTTGTCGACCTTCGGCGCAGACTCAGCAGCCTGCTTGCTGCCGTTGGCCTGTTGTTGATCCTGGTCTGAACCCGCCGATCCGTTTGCCTGATCGACTGCTTTTTTCTCGCCGGCCATTAACGCCCCTTCCAGTTCGGTTCACGTTTTTCGAAAAATGCCTTTACGCCCTCCATGATGTCCTCGGTCGACATCGCCAGCGAAAGCTGCGAGCGCAGGTACTCGAGCGCGTCGGCAAAGGCCATGTCCTGCTGGCGGTACATCGCATCGTGACCGAGCCGCATCAACACCGGCGACTTCGACGCGAGCTTGGTCGCCCACTCATCTACGGCCGCTTCGAACTGGTCGAGGGCAACCACCTTGTTGGCGAGTCCGTACTCGACCGCCTGCTCACCGCTCAGCCGCTCGCCGAGAAGCATCATCTCGTTGACCTTCTTGCGCGGGACGTTGCGGTAGATGATCGACATGATCATGAATGGGAACGCGCCGATGTTGATCTCAGGGGTTCCGAACGTCGCCCCCTCGCGTGCGATCAGCAGATCGCACGAGAGCGCGAGGCCCATACCGCCCGCGAGCACGTGCCCGTTGGCCGCGCACAGCGACGGCTTGCCGAGCCCCGTCATCGCCTTGAAGAAGTTGATGAACTGGTCCGCCGCGAAGTGCTTGTGGACGAGTGCAGCGTCGGCGGCAAATCCGCCCAGGTCGGCGCCCGCGCAGAACACTTTCTCGCCGGAGCCCGTCAAGACCATTGCCCGCACAGCGTTGTCGTGCTTGATCTGGTGGAGTGCGTCGTTCAGCTCCGAGAGCATCTGCGCCGAAAGCGCGTTTCGCTGCTCGGGCCGATCGAGCGTCACCGTCGCGACGCCGTCCTTCACCTGGTACAGAAGCTGCTCGTAGTCGGGCAATCCGCCTCCTCGCTGATTCGAACCTATCCAGCTGCCAGCAGGATAGTGGAAAGTAGGAAGTTCTACTGTTTACTTTGTGGTCGAATTCTTGTACGTTTCCGGCACCACGTCAAGCCAGTCTGAGAGGACCACGATATGGCAACCGCCGCTCCCGAGATCAAGCCCGACCACGAAGTCGCCCGCAAGGACAGCTTGTTCTTCACCGACGAGCACGAGTCACTGCGCGAATCGATCACCAATTTCTGCGATAAGGAATTGGCTCCCCACGCCGACGAGTGGGAGGAGTCGGGCTTTCCGGACTCGGTTTTCGCTCGCATGGGCGAGCTGGGCTTCCTCGGCATCCACTTCCCTGAGGAGTACGGCGGTCAAGGCGGCGACTACTTCATGTCGATCGTGCGCGGCGAGGCGATGACGGCAGCCAACTGCGGTGGCCTCGCGATGGGCATCGCCGTGCACACCGACATGGCGACGCCACCGATCCTGAAGTTCGGCTCCGAGGACTTAAAGCAGCGCTACCTGGTGCCATCGATCAAGGGCGAGAAGATCTCCTCGCTCGGGATCACGGAGCCGGGCGCCGGCTCCGATGTCGCCGGTATTCGCACGACCGCCAAGCGTGATGGCGACGAGTGGGTGATCAACGGCTCGAAGATGTTCATCACCAACGGTGTTCGTGCCGACTTCATCGTGCTCGTCACCAAGACCGACGAAAGCGCAGGCTACGATGGATTCACGCTAATCGTCGTCGACGCCGACGCACCGGGTTACGGCATCTCTAAGAAGCTGGTCAAGCTCGGTATGCACGCCTCGGACACGGCGGAGCTGACCTTCGACGATGTGCGCGTTCCGGTCGAAAACACGGTAGGCGAGGTCGGCAAAGGCTTCTACAACATCATGTGGGAGCTGCAGGGTGAGCGGCTGATCGGCGCCGCCGGCGCCGTCGCCGGCTCACAGCGAGTGTTCGACAAGACGCTCGAGTACGCCAAGCAGCGCAACGCTTTCGGCAGGCCGATCGGCAAGTTCCAGGCGATCCGCCACAAGTTCGCGGAGATGGCCACCAAGATCGAAACCGCTCGGCAGATGACCTACACGACAGCCTGGCGTGTTCAGAACGGTGAGTACCCGGTGCGTGAAATCTCGATCGCGAAGTTGTACGCGTCGCGAATCGGCTTCGAGGTGATGGACGAGTGTCTCCAGATCCACGGCGGCTACGGCTACATGAAGGAGTACGGGATCGAGCGCGCCTGGCGCGACATGCGGCTCAACCGAATCGGCGCCGGCACCGACGAGATCATGCTCGAGGTAATCGGGCGGTCTTACGGGCTTTAGGTTTTGTGGGGTCGGCCGAGCGGCCTCCCCGGAAGCCACTGCGTAAGACCGCCGATCAGGCGCTCTCGCTCCAGCAACTAGGGTTCGGCTGTGGAGATTGTTGAGTTGGCACCTGGGGACGAGCGGCTGAGGGCCACCTTCCCGGTACTGGCGGAACTGCGTACGCACCTTGTCGAGGCCGAATTTCGGGAGCGCTTCGAATCCTGCCACCGCGACGGGTTGCGAATCGCCGCGGTGTTCGAGGCAGGCGAGTGCCGCGCCGTCGCCGGCTACCGCATCTACACCAACCTGCTCAGCGGCAGGCACATGTATATCGACGATCTTGTGACCTCGGAGCGCTGGCGGTCGCGCCGCTACGGCAAGGCGCTCAACGACCATCTGGCCGAGAAGGCACGTCGGGAGGGCTGCGAGTCGCTCCAGCTCGATTCCGCCGTCCATCGGTCCGCGGCCCATAGGTTCTATTTCCGCGAGCGATACTCGATTCGCTCGTTCCACTTCGAAAGGACGCTTCAATGAATGGCCTGGCCCCGCTCGAGCGCGTGCGCGCCTACTACCGAGACCTCAATACCGGTGATCGCGAGCGAGTTGCAAGCCACTTCACTCCCGACGCCGACCACTACTACACGCGCCTCGGCCCACACAGGAGTAACGGCGAGATCGGCGAGGTGACCAGGCAAGGCGTCGAGTTGCTCGACGCGAGCTGGCACCTGGAGCACGGAATCGAGTCCGGGGACGAGGTGGTGATCGAGTGGACGATGCTTTGGCGTGACCCGCGCCGCGACAACGTGGCACGGCTCGACCGCGGCACCGAGTGGTTCAGGATCGAAGACGGCCTGATCGCCGAGGTGCGCGCCTACCACCACTCGGACGCGGGCAACCGCTCCGGCGACCTGCTCGGCTTCGACCACGCCGGGCGCGGCTACACGACGCTCGAGCGCTGGGACGAGGTGCGCAAGCGAGACGGAGCCGGCCGCGCGTGAACCCGCGCTAACTATCAGAGCCCATCCGCTCAACAGCTCGAACCCAACGCAGAACGCGAAGTGGCCTGACCAGGCGAGGCGTCGAATCACCTGGTCGGCAGTGATCTCCCGGTTCCTCTTTCCCGTCGCAGCGGCTGATCGGCGCGAGCAGCGACGAGATCATGCTCGAGGTGATCGGTCGCTCGGACGGGCTGTAGACGGGCCGGGCGCGTCGACCACGGAACTGATGTCCTGTCCTTAGCCGCTGGTACTGCATCACGGTCACGGAGCACCAGGTGTTGAGTCCGCTTCCGCTGCCTAGGGAACCACGCGAATCTCCACGAACTCACCGCTTCCCGCCCAAGGGTCGTCTACTGAGAATCTAACGGCGTAGTGGACTTCGCGGGCCTGCCCTACCGGGACGCGCCAGCGAAACTCGCGCCTGTAGTCAGCGGTGCCCTCGTCGGGATTGGAGTAGGTCGCGCCAAGCGACTCGAGGGTTACGTCCGGGTACGGAGGCGTCAGGCTTGCGACCCACGGCTTTGGGAAGGTCAGGGTGTCTCCATCCGGATCTATCCCCTTGACGAAGAAGCGCAGGAGCATGCCCTCCCTGACCACGGGCGGCCACCTGAGGCCGAAACTCGACGCGTCGAGCAGTATGTCGCCGACGAGGCTCACCGTTCCGTCGCCATCGAGGTCAGACGACTGATCGTCGATCCTGCCAAAGCTGCCCGCGACCTGCAAGATGTCCGACATCTCGACCCCGCCATCGTCGTTGACGTCCGGGTCGAGCACCCTTAACGCAGGGGGGTCATTGACGTTGGTGACTGTGATCGTCACCGGCTCGACATCGAACCCGTTGTCCGTGACTAAAGTGAAGAGAGCCCGGTAGGTCCCGGCCTGCACGCTCCCCGGGGTCCAGCTGAAGGTTCCGGTTCCGTCGCCGTGATCGACGAAGCTGGCGCCCGCTGGCAGACCGTCGGCCTTCAGCGTCGCGGCCCCTCCGCTGGGAGCGTCGCTAACAACGGGAAGCGTAAGAAGGCTCAGTTCGCTCACGTTCTGGTCACCCAGTGGCTCGATGACTGGCGATTCGCCACCTGCCGGCATGCCAAGAAGCGGCTGTCTGTATGCCAGGACCCTTCCTCGATTGTGGTCGAGTACGTAAAGGTTGTCGTCATCGTCGAACGCCGCCGACATCGGCATCGATTGAAAGTCGCGAAGGAACGCGCCAGGCGCCGTCGAGATCGAGAGAGGAGTTGCGTAGACCCCAGGGAAGGAGACACCGCCCGACCCGCTGAGTGGGAAAACGCTGTCTGGGAAAAGCTGGGGGTTGGGAACTCCGAAGTACGGGTTGTAGCCCACAACCATGCGGTTAGCGGAGTCGAACGCAGGCTCGAAGGTAGCCTGGTCTGGAAACACCTTGGTGGCCGGCGGTCGCGCGATAAGCGAGCTGTTGAGAGGATCTCGCGTCGGAAAGAGGTCTCCATCGAACACGAGCAGTCGCATGTTGCCCTCGACCTCAAGCGCATGGTCGGAGACGAATAGGTTGCCGAACCTGTCGAACGAGAGCGCGCCAGGCTTACACAGCGCGGCCGACGTCCTCCTACAACTCGACCGACCCAGGACCACGTCGACGACCCGCTCGGTGTCCGAGAGGGGATTTCGAATGCGAAACACGCGGTTTGTGTCTCTCTGGCTCACCCACAAGAATCTGCTGTTCTCCGTCGGGGCGATGCCGAAGGAAGGATCGCTTGCCCCGATCTCGCCTCCGCCAAGAAGCGGTATCGGGTATCTGATCGTCTTGATCGGGACCTCGCCCGGGCTCAGAGGAAGGTCATAGACGAGGATGCGATCTCGCCGGTGCACCCACAGGCGAGCAGGGTCGCCCCCGTCGGCCTTGAGCGTCACTACCTCCAAGCCGCTCGCGTCATTTCTGGCGAGAGTGCATGAGGGCTCAGGTGGCAGGACGATCACGCAGCCGTCGGCGGGCTCGTTGTTGGCGAGGGTGTCGGCGAGGGCGCCAGTGCCGTCGTTATTCCAGAAAAGGAGCTTGTCGCCGTCGTTGACGATCAGCTGATCCTGTTGGTCTTGCGAGCCGTCGTATACGGCAAGCGTCTGCTGCAGCTGCCGGCTGAGGTCTGCGGCACCGAAGACGGGGTCCTCCTGGCTCGCAGGCAGGAGATCCGGGGCGCGCCTGTACCTGATCTCCCCCCCTTGGAGGGTCTTCTCGAACCTCAATACCGACCGTCCCTGCCTTTGCACGACGAGCAGGCTGCCCTGTTCGTCGATGCCGATCGAGCCCAGTACACCTGAGGAAAACGCAAGGCTCTCAACCATCGTTTCGTCGCTTAGACGCCACAGCTCGAGTCTTCCGGCTCCGCGCCGCGGCTTGGGAATCCATACGTGGCCAGGCCGGGTGGGATCCGGGTCGATTCCCGAAGGCAGGTGGAAGTCGGCACCAGGGCCGCCAAACTCTCTGCCGGGTTGGCCGTTTGCGAAGTTGCCGTTCTCGTCAGGCTCATAGACCATCACCCGGTTGCAGGTGTAGTCGGCGACGTAGACGCGGTACCCGCCGTCCACAGCCAGTACGCGCAGGGCAGCCGGTCCGCTGAGCCGCGACGGGCTGCATGCGGGCCCACGCGTGTTGAAGTCGGGTTGTCCAAGGACCAGGTCGGCCTGCTTGGCACCTGCTGGTTGCCCCGGCGGGAAGCGAAGGATGCGGCGGTTACTTCGGTCGGCTACCCATATGTTCCCCGAAGAATCCACATCGACGCCCGAACTCCAGGGAGTGTCCAGGATGGGATCGGAGCAAAGCGAGGCGGCACCGGGTGTGCTCATTCCCCTATTGCACTCGTTGCCGAAGAAGTCGTCCTGGCCCCAGACATCGTCGGCTTGCGGGTCTTCTCCCGGTGCGAACGGGTCTTCGTATTTGAGCAGACGGTGATTCCAGGCATCCGTGACGTAGAGGCTTCTTTGCGCGTCCACCGCCATGCTTGATCCCGAACCGCCCTCCGATGGGCTGATCTGCCACTCGGGCATGCCACAGAGAGTTCCTGCGCCGGCCGGCGCCCTCTGTGGAAAGCCCTGGAAGTTCGAGTCGCCGTTGCATCCCGAGTGCATAAGGTCCGGCTGGCCCAGGACCACCTGGGGGCTGCAGTTGACCTCCTGGTAGCAGTCCTCCAAGTCGAAGCCGAGTACGCGGTTGGCCCCGGCATCGTAGACGTAGAGTTTCTGATCGTCAGGGGACGCCCTGTCGACGATCACGCTGAAGGGCATGTTGAGGTGCCTGCTGCTGGCCCCGGTGATCTCCGAGAACCGGGCCTGACCTAGGATCACATCAGCCCATAGGTCGCCAGCGGTGCCCCGCGGGGGACCCGCGCTAGCTATCGGAGCCGAAACGCTCAACAGCGCGAACCCAACGCAGAACGCGAAGAGGCCTGACCAGGCGAGGTGTCGAATCACCTGGTCAGTCCCTTCGCGTCGCGAACCCCGCTCGAACACTTACTGTCCTACGAGCAGTTGTGCCCGAACTGTGCCGCCACGCCGAGGATGTCGTCGGGCAGGGTGATCACCCCGTCGGCAGCGCCCAGATCCCAGCGGTCTCCGCCCGGCAGTACGCCGCTTCGATCGAAGGCGGTGTGGTAGGCCGGCGCCGGCGGCGGGGGCGCAAGCGGGTCGCCACCTGGGTCCCCGGTCGCGCCGAAGCGACCTGCGACACCCAGTATGTCCCCGACCAGGCTGACCACCTTGTCGCGCTGCGGCGTGTCATAGAAGTCCCAGAAGTACGCTGGGTTTCGCCCGCCACCCAACTGGGGCGAGTTGAAGACCTCAGCGCCGTCCTTGCAGCCGTCTGCGTCGGTATCTGGGTTCTGCGGGTCGGTGGCGAAGATGTCCTCCTCAACGCAATCCGTCAGCCCGTCGCTGTCGCTATCGGTCCCGCAGGTGGGCCAGACAACCTCGACGGCGCCCATGTCGCACGCCGCTCCTTCAGGGCGAGCGAACCCGCGCTGGTCAGTCGGGGGACAGTCCAAGCTTGCCGCGTCAATCGCGGCGCTTCCCGCCAGGAGACGATGGGTCTCGGTCGGCCCTCCGTTGTCCACGAGCGATCCCAGCCCAGGGTCGACGCCCGCCACATCGCCCGGAGAGCCCAGCGAACAGCTGCTGTCCGAGTCCAGGTTGTGGCCACTCGAGGCAATCTGACCGTCGCAGTCGGCTGGGCCATTGTTCGCGACGATCGTGTCCTTGAGGCCGATCGTGGCCATACCCTTGAAGATGCCCCCACCCGGTCCCTCCATCGCCGTGTTGTTGGCCACAGTGGTGCTCTTCAGGGACACGCTGCCGGCAACGTGCCCGATCAGGCCTCCGCCTTGGCTGCCTTGATTTCCGCTAATTGTCGAGTTCTCGATCGTGGTCGTTCCAGTGTGATGGTGGATGCCGCCGCCAAGCGTGCCGGTGTTGTCACTCACCGTGCTCTCGCTGATCGTCATCTCCTCCCAGTTAACGACGCCCCCGCCCACACCGCTCGCGCTGTTGCTGTCAATCGTCGTCCTGCTAACACTCGCGCTACCGCCAGTGAAGTTGTAGATGCCGCCGCCGCGCTGGGCGCTGTTGGCGTCTATGGTGCTGTCATTGACGCTGATCTCTCCGGTCTCCGCGTAGATGCCGCCGCCGAACATGCCAGCCGTGTTGGTGCTTACCGTGCTCTGATTGACAATCAGCGTGAATGATCCTTGTCCATAAACGCCGCCGCCGCTTCCATTGAGGGCTCTGTTACCAGTGATCTCCACGCTGATGAGACTAGTTTCGTCGCCGCCGCCGTCCCAGATACCTCCGCCGACCTCAACAGCCACGTTGTCCCTGACGGAACTGTCAGCGAGATCCTCCTGCGCACCGAACCCGTTTGCGATCCCGCCGCCAACACGGGCCGTGTTGCCGGCTACCGTGCTGTTCCGGAGGGCAAGCGTGCTGAAGGGTCCCTCGTTGTTGATGCCCCCGCCGTAAACGGCGCTGTTGTTGCCCCTTACGCTGACATCGGTGAGAGTCAGCCTCCCGAAGCTCAAGACACCTCCGCCCCCCTGGAACTGGTTACCTGAGTGTGCTGCGCCGTTCGTAATTGTGACGCCAGAGATGTTCACCGTTGGGCCGACCTGGGATATCGACCCGATCTGTATCACGCGATCAAGCTCGCTACCGTCAAGTACGGTTGTGCCCGACCCAGAGCCCGTCAGCACCACATCGGTCTTGATGTCAAAGTCTCCTGTTCCGTTCTCGCTTGCCTCGGGGGGCTCAGTCCCGCGGGGAATGCTGATGGCGTAGGTGCCCTCGGCCAGGGAGACGGTGTCGGCTTCACTGCCCGCCGCGCAGCCAGAGATGGCGCCGTCCGTGTTGGCGGCCTCGATTGCCTCGCGAAGCGAGCAGTCGCCATCGGAGTTCAACTCGTCGCTGGTGGTCGTGACCTCGATCGTCGCGGCAGATGCCGCATGGCTCGGGCCAAGCACGAGCAATGAGACAAGAGCCGCCAGCCCGAAAACTCCCAAGGCGTGCCCTCTTCGGGAGCCTCTCGTCGTCGAAGCCCTGTGAGCCTGTGGCCTGCGAATCCTCAGTCTGGACATGCTGCTCCCCCTTAGGCTTGATCTGACTGCTGGTAACTTTACCGATCGATAACGACTGGTAATATTACTACGAGTTCGCACCTTACCAGCAACATGAGACATGTCAAGGAGGGATCGATCTGCCTTTTGAATGCGGGCCAGCGCGGGCGGAACGGTCCAGTACCGCGAGTAGGATGTGCTAGGTGGTCAATACCGCTTCAGAGTCCCAGCCGGCCGCTGAGCCTCCCCGTCGCAAGGTCCCCCGCACCAAGCGGGAGCCGCAGATGATCGAGTCGGCGATCCGGACCTTCGCCCAGCACGGCTACCACGGCGCCTCGATGGACAAGATCGCCGCCGGCGCGAGCGTTACGAAGCCAATGCTGTACGCCTACTTCGACTCCAAGGAGGGACTGCTAGCGGCCTGCATCGACCACGCCGCGGGGGGGCTGGTCGAGGGGTACGAGAACGCGATCGACAAGAGCCTGCCGCCCGACCAACAACTCTGGGAGGGGAGCGTCGCGTTCTTCTCGTTCGTCGAGCAGAACCGGGAATGGTGGACCGCGGTCTACTTGCAGGCAGCCGTGGCGGGCGGCGAGCCCGCCGTCGTCGTCGAGCGGGTCAGGGCCGAGATCATCGAGATCCTAACGAGGATGATCTCCGAGCAAGCCACCGCGACGATGGCGGCGGGCGTGGACGTCCTGATCGCCCCTCACATCGAGCCGGTGGCGCGAGCGTTCGTGGGTGCCGCCGAGGCACTCGCCGCATGGTGGATCGAACATCATTCCGCAGCCGACAAGGAGACGATGGCGCTGCGCCTCGTGAGCTTCGCCTGGCGGGGCTTCGAGCAGCTCTCCCAGAGCAAGTTCTGGATCCCACCCTCGGGAATCCCGCCTGGTGTTACCGATCCGCGCGGGCCGCGTTGACGACTCAGGTCACCCGACAGCCAGGCTGCGCCGAGCCGACTCGAGTCAGCACCAGCTGGTAGAGCTGGACGCTTCGGCTGCGGAAGCCGGCCGCCGAGCTGAGCAGGTAGTAGCGCCACATACGGCGGAAGCGCTCGTCGTAGCCGGGTGCCAGCCGCGGCCACGCGGCCTCGAATCGAGCGTTCCACTCCATCAGCGTGCGGTCGTAGTCCGGACCGAAGTTGTGCAGGTCCTCGGGCACCAACAGGTTGTCGATCGCCTCACCGAGCTGCGCCAGCGAAGGTAGCTGGCCGTTCGGGAAGATGTACTTGCCGATCCAGGCGCCGCCGATCGCGCCGCTGATGTTGCCGCCGATCGTGTGCAGCAGCGACGTGCCGCCCGGCGCGAGGCAGCGATCAACCACCTCCATGTATCTCCGGTAGTTCTTCGAGCCGACGTGCTCAAGCATGCCAACCGAGACGATCGAGTCGTAGGTCCCCTCCACGTCCCGGTAATCCTGAAGCTTCGCCTCGACCGGCAGGCCTCTGCAGACGGAGCGCGTGTACTCGACCTGACGGGGCGCGATGTTGATCGCAGTCACGCGCGCCCCATAGCGCTCGGCCGCGAAGCTTGCGAAACTGCCCCAGCCGCAACCGATGTCGAGCACGCTCATGCCCTCCTCCACGCCCAGCTTGCGGCAGATGAGATCGAGCTTCGCCTCCTGAGCCTGCTCGAGCGTGGATGAATCGCGCCAGTAGCCGCACGAGTAGGTGCGACGTGAATCGAGCATTGCTTCGTAGACGTCGTCGTTCGCTTCGTAGTGGTGCTCGGCGACCTTCGGCGCGCGTGATCGGCTCTGCATGTTCACGACCCGCGCGGCAAGAGTCTGGGCAGCGAGCTTCGGACTGGTGCGAATCTCACGCTCGAGCCGCGCCCGCGCGATGCGATCCAGAGTTTGGTCGAGCGCGTCCGTCTCCCACCAGCCATCCATGTACGACTCGCCCAGTCCCAACGGGCCGTCACGCAGCAAGCGTACGTAGACCCGGTCGTCTTTGACGCGGATGTCATGCGGAGCGTCGCCCCCGACCGTTACGCCGGCCCGGCCGAGCAGCTCGCGCAACACGGACTCCGCCGATCGGTGGCGCAGGCCGGCTGGGCGGCGCGAGCTGGTAGCAGGGGAGGCCATCGGCCCACACTATCGCGACGACCCGGGCGCCTCCACTACGATCCGCGACAGATGCCCGAGACCGTCCCAGCGCCGGCCCCTGTCCCGCCGTTCACCGACGAGCACGCAGCCCTGCGCGAGTCGATCCGCGCGTTCGTCGCCAAGGAGATGTACCCGCATGCGCACGAGTGGGAGGAGGCGCAGGAGTTCCCGCGCGAATTGTTCACACGAATGGCCGAACTCGGCTTTCTCGGTCTCAAGTACCCCGAGCGCTACGGCGGCGAGGGCGGCGACTACGTGCACGACGCCGTGCTCACCGAGGAACTGGGCCGCTGCGGGTCGGGCGGCACAGCGGCCGGCATTGGCGCGCACGTCGGCATAGCAACTCCGCCGATCTACAAGTTCGGAACCGAGCAGCAAAAACAGCGCTTCCTGGCCCCGGCGATCAGAGGTGAGAAGATCGCCGCACTCGCGATCACGGAGCCGGGTGCCGGCTCCGATGTCGCCGGCATCAAGACTTTTGCCAGGCGCGACAACGGCGACTACATCGTCAACGGATCAAAGACGTTCATCACCAACGGCGTACGCGGCGACTTCTTCGTGACGGCCGTAAAGACGACGCAGGAGGGTGGACATCACGGAATCTCGTTCCTGGTGCTGGAGAAGGACATGCCCGGGTTCGAGGTCACGAGCAAGCTCGAGAAGCTCGGCTGGGCGGCCTCCGACACCGCCGAGCTGGCGTTCACCGACGTGCACGTTCCGGCCGAGAACCTGCTCGGCGACGAGAACAAGGGCTTCCATCTGATCATGGCCAACTTTCAGTGGGAGCGGCTGTTGATGGCACTCGGCGCGGTCGGCGGCATGCAGGCGATGTTCGAGCGCTCACTCGCTTACGCGAAGGAGCGCGAGGCGTTCGGTCGCCCGATCGGCAACTTCCAGGCGATCCGCCACAAGCTCGCCGAGATGGCGACCACGATCGAGACATCGCGCAGCCTCGCCTACAGCGGCCTGCGCATGTTCGCCGCGGGCCTCGACGCGCTTCGCGAGGTGTCGATCGCAAAGCTCTACTGCACGGAGGCGGCGGTGCGCGTCGCCGACGAAGCAGTCCAGATCCACGGCGGCTACGGCTACATGCGCGAGTATGACGTCGAGCGCGGCCTGCGCGACGCCCGCCTTGGCCCGATCGGTGGCGGATCGAGCGAGATCATGAAGGAGATCATCGGCAAGACGCTCGGGCTGTAGCCTGGCGCCCGCCGTTGCGGTCCCAAGGTACCAGCGGATCTCGTCTGGCGCAGATAAGCTGCGCGATTCCTGCATGCCTTACGGCGCAGGCGCAGTTCTTGGCACCGAAGAACAGAAGGAGACTTGGAGACGATGGGTTTACTCGACGGCAAGACAGCGATCATCACGGGCTCGGCGCAGGGGATCGGCCGGGCGGCAGCCGAACTGTTTGTTGCCGAAGGCGCACAAGTAACGATCAACGACCTCGACGGTGACAAGGCCGAGCAGGCGTCTGGCGAGATCTCGGGCGAGACGATCGCGGTGGCCGGAGACCTGACCAAGGGCAGCGCATGCGACGAGGTCGTGGCAAAGACGATCGACGCGTTCGGCAAGGTCGACATCCTCGTCAACAACGCCGGCTACACCTGGGACGGTCCGATTCACAAGATGACCGACGATCAGTTCCAGGCGATGCTCGACATCCACACGATTGTGCCGTTCCGGATGATGCGCGCGGTCGCCCCGCACATGCGCGAGCCGGCCAAGAAGGAGCGTGACGAAGGCAAGGAGGTTTTCCGCAAGGTAATCAACATCAGCTCGACTTCGGGCACGATGGGTAACGCCGGACAGGCCAACTACTCATCGGGAAAGGCCGGCGTGACCGGGCTGACCAAGACGGTCGCCAAGGAGTGGGGCCAGTTCAAGATCAACGTCAACGCCGTCGCGTTCGGGTTCATCGACACTCGCTTGACCCAAGCCAAGGAGAAGGGCGAGACGGTCACGATCGAGTCAGGGGAAGAGGTAGCGCTCGGCATCCCCGAGCAGATGCGCCAGATGGCCGCGGCGATAATTCCGCTGGGCCGCGCGGCCGCGCCGGAGGAGGCTGCGGCTCCGGTGCTGTTTCTGGCGTCGCCGCTATCCAACTACGTGCACGGTCAGGTCCTGAACGTGACCGGCGGCATGTTCGGCGGGATGTACAACTGAGCCGAATCGAGGACAGGCTGGCGGCTCTGGGTCTCTCGCTGCCGGAGCCGTTCGCGCCGCCGCCCGGGGTCGAGTTCCAGTTTCAAATGGTGAGGGTCAACGGCGGCCTCGCGTATGTCTCCGGCCACGGTCCGCTCGACGGTGGCGAGCTGCTGGTGCGCGGCAAGGTCGGCAGCGACGTCAGCGTCGAGCGGGCATACGAGGCGGCGCGAATGACAGCGCTGTCGATACTCAGATCGCTGCGCGACGAGCTTGGCGACCTGGACCGTGTCACGGGTTGGGTAAAGGCTCTCGGCCTGGTCAACTGCGCGCCCGGCTTCAATTCGATGCCGGCCGTGATCAACGGCTTCAGCGAGCTGATCGTCGAGCTTTGGGACGATGCCGGTAGGCACGCGCGATCGGCGATCGGCGCCAGCGAGCTGCCGTTCGACATGCCAGTCGAGGTCGAGGCGATCGTCGAGGTGGCGGCCGGTACCCAGTAGGTCCGGGCGCTACGATCCCCCACGATGGCCGTGGGCGAGGCGACAGCTCTGACAGGACCGCTGCCCGGGGGCAAGCGGGACGCGACTGTTCGTCTGCAGCTATTCAACACGGCGACGATGTTGTCGCCGCCGGAGTTCATGGCTATGGACGGCGGCAAGCTGAAGACCGTGCGCGCGATGTTCGGCTCGCGCGAACACTGGGCGCGTCTACCGATTCCTGCGTTCGTGATCGAACACCCGGGCGCCGGCCTGATCTTGGTCGACACCGGATTCCATCCGTCGGTGGCGGTCGACCCCAAGCAGAACCTCGGCCCGCTGCTCGGTCGTCTCTACAAGGACACGATCGAGATGGAGCCCGAGCAGGCGCTGCCGGCGCAGCTACGCAAGCGCGGAATCGATCCCGACGAGATCGCTCTCGTGATCATGACCCACCTGCACATCGATCACGCGTCAGCGGTGTCGGAGTTCCCGAAGCCACCGTACGTGCTCGGCGAGGGAGAGTGGGCGGCCTTCAACAAGCGTGGCATGACACAGGGCTACGTCCACAAACATGTCGAACACGCGATCGACCTGCGCGAGGTGCCCTACGCCAGTTCGGAGGTCAACTCATACGCGACGTTTGGCCGCTCGTTCGACCTGTTCGGCGACGGTTCGGTGCGGCTGGTTTCGACCCCCGGCCACACGCTCGGCCACCAGTCTTTGATCCTACGACTAAAGGACCGCGAGGCGTTGCTGACCGGCGACGCCGCCTACACGCTCGAAGTACTCGATCACGAGCGTCGCGGCTGGGTGATGGCCGACGAGCACAAGTGGCGCCGCTCGCTGCGCGAGATTCAGCTCTACCAGCGCGAGCATCCCGACGCATTGATCGTCCCCGGCCACGACGACAGGACCTGGGCCGCGCTCGAGCAGAGCTACGAGTAGCCCCTCCGCATGCCGGACATCAGCCGCCCGATCGCCGCGGCCATCTCGGCGCTCGTGGCCTCGGGGTCGTCAGACTCGGCGATCGAGATCGCGCTCTCGGTCAAGGCGCCGGTGAGAATCCGCGAGAGCGGCTCGACCGGCTGGGGCTCGAGTTCGCCGGCCTCGACCAGCGCCTCGATGTTGGCTCGTACGAGCGCGCCGCCATAGCGATCAGCGATCTCACGGAAGCGCTTCACGCCCAGCACCGCAGGGGCGTCGAGCAGCACGATGCGTCTCACGGCGGGATCGCGGCAGGCACCGAGGAATGATCGCCAGCCAATCTCGAACGCCTCCCAGATGTCGCCGCCGGACAGCGCCGCTCGCGCAACCTGCTCGGTGACCTCCTGCTCGAGCTGCTCGTAGACCGCCTCGAAGAGCTGCTGTTTGCCCTGGAAATGATGGTAAAGCGCGCCACGCGTGAGGCCAGCGTCGCGGACGATCTGCTCGGTGCCGACGGCGCCGTAGCCGCGCTCCGCAAACAGCTGGCGAGCCGTGGCGATCAGCTTGGCCCTGGTTGCCTCGGCCTGTTGTTCTTTCTTCGTGGACTTGACATGCATACTGTTTGTATGTTAGACACATACTACCTGTATGTGAATCTGCCGCCGAAGATAGCGGCGAGATCGGAGGTCGCGTCCAATGTCGGTATCCAACAGCCTCGGCGAGCAGCGTCAGGTCAAGCTGTCCCAGGGAGCGATCGACTACCGCGAGCGCGGCAGCGGCGACCCGATCGTGTTCGTTCACGGATTGCTGGTCAACGGCGACCTGTGGCGCAAGGTCGTGCCTGACCTGTCGAAGGACTTCCGTTGCATTACCCCGGACTGGCCGCTCGGTTCGCATTCGACTGCGATGTCGCCGGACGCCGACCTCACCCCCGACGGCGTCGCTCAGACTGTCGCAGACTTGATCGCAGCACTCGATCTCGAGCGCGTGACGCTGGTCGGCAACGACTCGGGCGGCGCGATCTCGCAGATCGTCGTGACCCGCCACCCGGAGCGAATCGAGCGGCTCGTGCTGACGTCCTGCGACGCGTTCGAGATCTTCCCGCCGCGGATGTTCCAGTACCTGTCGATTGTCGCACGGGTACCGGGAGCGATGTTCGCGCTGGGGCAGTCGATGCGGAGCCCGATCACACGGCGATTGCCGATCGCGTATGGGGCACTCTGGAACGAGACGCCCGAACACGCCGTGATGGACTCCTACGTCGGCCCCGTGATCCGCAGCTCGGAGATCCGGCGCGATGTCAGCAAGTTCCTGAAGACCGTCTCCCCCAGCTATACGCAGGAAGCTGGCCGTAAGCTCGGCGACTTCGACAAGCCTGTACTGCTCGCCTGGGACGATGAGGATCGCTTCTTCAAGTGGGAGCTAGCGCAGCGGATCGCTGCGGCGTTCCCGAACGCGCGCCTCGAAAAGGTCGAGAATTCGCGCACGTTCGTGCCAGAAGATCAGCCGAAGAAACTCGTGAAGCTGATCGCCGAGTTCGCGCGCGCGCCAGTACGAGCCTGAAGACGCTCCCGGTTTCGCCGACTGCGGCAAAACCGGAACATACTCATCTCTTGGCCCGCTGCGACTCGGAGATCTGGTCGCCGACAGCGTCCGCGCCGAGCTTGCGCTGGATGCCGGCGACCAGCGAGGGCGCGATGTTGAAGAACCAAGCGCTGCTGCGCAGCGAGATGCCTGCGACATCGATCTCGGCCTTGCCACGCTCGATGCCGGCCGCGACCGCGTCGGCAACGTTCTCCGGGCTGCGAGTCGGCACGCCCTTCGGCAGCTTGAAGCCGCTGTCGTGGAACATCCCGGAGTCGCGAATGAAGCCAGGGAACACCGTCGTCACGCCGACACCGGTCCCATAGAGATCCTCGTTGACACCGAAGCCAAACCCGCGCAGGCCAAACTTGGTAGCACTGTAGATCGAGCTGGACGGGCTCGAAACTTTCCCAGACAGCGATGAGATCAGCACGACCTGTCCGCGACCGCGCTCGACCATCGCCGGAGCGAGCGCGCGAGTCATCTGCATCGGCGCGCGTAGGTTGACAGCGAGCGCGCGATCGATCTGATCCGGCGTAAAGCTCTGGTAGCGCCCGCTGGCCGGTAGCGCTGCGCTCGCTACCAGCACGTCGAACTCGGTGCGCTCGCAGATGCTCTCCACCTGCGACCGGTCGGAGAGGTCAACCGCCAGTATCTCGACCCGATCGCCCAGCTCGGCCTGGATCTGGTCGAGCATCTCGACCCGCCTGCCGGTGATCGTCAGCGTCGCGCCACGCCTGTGCAGATCGCGCGCGATCGCACGGCCGATGCCACCGGTCGCTCCGGTCAGAAGCACGCTGCTGTTGTTGATCGGTACCGGCATCAGCCAATCAAGTCCTTCATGAAGTAGATCAGAGTCTGGTTGAGCACGTCGGCGCGCTCCCACTGCAGGAAATGACCGGCGCGCGGCACGATAAGCGGGCCAACGCGTTCGCTGAACGCGACCTCGGCGCGCTCGGGAAAGTCCGGCCAGATCACGTGATCCTCGGGGCCATAGAGGATCAGCGTCGGCAGTCGACTACGCTCGAAGAAGCGTGGCATCTCACTCGGCGTGCGATTGCCGGTGGCGACCTCGTAGAGGCCGAAGCTCGCGCGCAGTTTCTCTGCATCGACGAACGGCTCGGCCATGAACCGGACCTCTTCAGCGGTGAAGCTGCCGGGCGCGCACCACAGGCGCGGCCCATAGAACTGCCCGATGTAGCTCCGTCGCCGTTGGGGAGTGTCCAACTCGGCGGCGAGCCCGTCGGCGTCGCGGCCCTGGCGCAAAAAGTAATCAGCCCTCGCGCGCCGCTCGCGCTTCGGCGGCGGCTGCAACCCGGCGGCCTGATACTCGTCCCGCAGCGCCGGCAAGACCGTGTTGAAGAGGCACTGGCGCTCGACGAAGCGCTCGTAGCGCAGCCCCAACTCCTGGGCAACGACCCCTCCCCAGTCGCCGCCCACGGTCGCGCAACTGCGGTGCCCAAGCACGTCGTGAACGAGCGCATGCAGGTCGCCGGCTACGGCGACTTGGTCGTAGAAGCCGTCGGGGGCCACCCCGGAGTCGCCGAAGCCGCGCAGATCGGGCGCGATCACCTCGAAGCCAGCCCGCGCGAGCGGTTCGATGTTGCGCCACCAGATGCGCTTCGTCTCCGGCCAACCGTGCAGCAGCAGAAGCGGGTAGCCGCCCTCGCCCTCCCGGACGAAGCTCAACTCGAGGCGCTCGCGCACCTGGGCCGTGTGCCCTCGGAACGCTTCTGAATCAAGCGCCACGCTACGCGTAAGGGAAACCGCTCGTGCGGTCCGGCACCGCCTGGCCGCCATCGGCACGACGGGCGTCGATGACCGCCTTGCGACCGTCTTTTGCAAGCGACTCGTACATCGTTCTTACGCGATCGAAGATCACGTCGGCGGCTTCCTGCGACTCCTGTCCGGTTGGATGCTCGATCTCCTCAAACGTAAGCGGCTCGCCGAACTGGATTGTCACGCGCGGAACCCGCAGCCTGCGTTTGGTGTCGCGGACGTGCTGCGAGCCCTCAATCGCGACCGGCACGACCGGCACGCCCGTCTCGAGCGCCAACCGACCAACGCCCGGCTTCGCAGTGCCGAGCTGCTTGCTGCGCGAGCGCCCACCCTCCGCGTACACCAGCAGCATGCCGCCGCGGTCGAGCACCGTGTGAGCGGTGACGAACGGCTCCTCGTCGTGGTGGCCGCGGCGTACAGGAAAGGCTCCACCGTGGGAGATGATGTAGGTGATGATCGGATTCGTGAAGAGCTGCGACTTGGCCATGAACTGAACTTCACGTGGCAACAGCGTCGCGGCGAGGAAATGGTCGAAGTTGCTGAAGTGGTTGGGCGTCAGGATCAGCGCTCCCCGCGTCGGCACGTTCTCCAGCCCGATCGCTCGGAAGCGGAAGCCAGCCAGCAACGGCAGCGTCAACACCACGCGAACGATGCGATAGATCGGCCCCGGGCGCCCGGCGCGGACGCGCTCGTGGAACCGGTCGAAGTATTCCTTGGGCCTCTGTTCGGCGTATTTCTGGGACTTCACGCCAGCTTGCTACACCGGCCCTGGGGGCCGGTTACACGCCCCGTGCACACGTCTATCTGGCCGGCCAAGTCGCGACCCCGCAACCTCCTGCTCAAAATAGTCCTCAGCTGGCCCAGCCCCTCGATCGCTCCACCGCCCGGCGCCAGTCCGCCAGCAGGCCGGCGCGCTGATCCTCAGCCATAGTGGGCTCGTAGCGCGCCGCCTCGTGCCAGCAACTGCCGACATCATCGAGCGTCCAGACGCCGGTCGCAAGGCCGGCCAGCGACGCCGCTCCTAGCGCCGTCGTCTCGATAACCTCCGGGACCAGCACAGGCCGACCGAGCAGATCGGCCTGGAACTGCATCAGCCAGGCGTTCGCGACCGCGCCGCCATCGACGCGCAGTTCGTCGAGCGTGCCGCCCGATGCACTCTCCATCGCATCTATCGCATCAACCACTTGGTAGGCGATCGACTCGAGCGTCGCGCGCACGATCTGCTCACGTCCCGTACCGCGCGTCAGTCCCACGATCAATCCGCGTGCATACGGGTCCCAGTGGGGCGAGCCAAGCCCGGCCAGCGCGGGCACGAAGTAGACGCCTTCGTTCGAGTCGAGCGAGGCTGCGATCGCCTCTGTCTGCTCGGCCGAGTCGATGATCCGCAGGCCGTCACGCAGCCACTGCACGGCGGAGCCGGTGACGAACATG
>SDBV01003083.1_pt1 | contig 24801 bp, 42 predicted proteins | sample 2277081 | NCBI WGS metagenome assembly SDBV01 (sample SAMN10402039, study PRJNA504765) | marine sediment metagenome | isolation source: marine sediment core GS10_PC15, 223 cmbsf | place: Arctic Ocean: Southern Knipovich Ridge | collected 2010 | reverse complement strand
CACCTACCCCTCTTGCGTGATGGAGTTCGACCATGTTCGAGGGTCGAAGGTGTGCGACGTGAGTGCCATGAGTAACCGGGGTATGCCTAAGAAGGCCATCTTGATCGAGATCGCCAAGTGCGACCTCGTTTGCGCAAACTGTCATCGAATCAGAACGTGTCTACGGACGCACGACCATTCGCCGGTGAGGCCCTAGTGGTGGGGCACTTGTTTCGTAATCAAGTCGAAGTGGGTTCGACTCCCTCCGCCGGCTCCAGGTAGTCTTGTTGTGGCACGCAGAGGTGTGAGAGAACCCCTGGTCGACGAGTGGTACACCGACTTCCTGCGTTGGGAGCCGAAGCCGCAGCGACGACAGTTGCGTGACCGGAACACCGTGTTGCAGAAGGAGGCACGAGTCATCGGCCTCATCACGGAGGTCCTTGAGGCTCTGCCCCGGGAGAGTCGTGAAAGGGTCCTGGCCTGGCTTGGATCGGCCTACGCTCTCGGGTCGGTCGAGCCACCCAGGCTTGCGAAGGCCCCCGAGCCGGTCAAGCCCGGGCCCTCGACGCCGGCTCTCTCGCCGGCTGCTTCAGCGGCACCCCTGCTGGTGAAGGCCGCGGCTCCGGAGGTCAAGCCTCCCGAGCCACAAGGCACCTACCAGCAGCGTCGTCGCAAGACAGCTCGCACGAAGCTGTAGTTCTGCTCCCATCGTCTAACGGATAGGACGTTGGTCTTTCACACCAGGAATAGGGGTTCGATTCCCCTTGGGAGCACCATGCTCAGGTAGCTCAGTTGGTAGAGCAGCGGACTGAAAATCCGCGTGTCGCTGGTTCGATTCCGGCCCTGAGCACCACCCCCGATGTCAGAAGTTAGGTCCCTGACTCGTCGTCGCGGTGTAGATAACGGGATGTAGCGCAGTGGTAGCGCGGGGCGTTTGGGGCGCTCAGGTCGCCGGTTCGATCCCGGCCATCCCGACCATCGGTACCCTCGGCACACATGGTGTTGTGCCCGTCGTACCAAGGAGAAAATGAAGATGAACAACGAGAACCTAGGACCCGCGGAGAGGATCATCAACACGGTCCTCACCTTCTCGGACCACTTGGTCCACAACCGGCCAGGGATGGTAGTCCCCGACCCTTCTTCGGTCTTCGGGGTCAAGTGGGCTCCGGTCACCCACAAGGAGGAAGACGGCAAGAAGGTCGTCTACCAGCTCGGTCGCACCGGCAAGGGCAAGAAGGTCAAGCAGACCAAGACCCTCATCGGCAACCTCTGGGCTGACGGCACCATCCGCGGAGCCGACCGGCGCAAGGTTGCCGAGTACCGCGAGGCCGGCATCTTCCCCGAGGTCGCCGTCTGGATGTACCAGCAGGCGGTCGAGGTCTGGCAGCTCGACCACAAGTTCGCCGCCAAGTGGGCGAGCTACGCTTTCGGGCAGGACAACCGGGGACTCAAGGTCGTTCTGGCCGCTCTGATGTTGGTCCAGTCCCGCAAGGGTGACCCCATCCGCGAGAACGGCGAGGTCCTCTTCAAGGACGACGACTACCGAGACATCGGTGAGGCCATGCTCCTGACCTACGACACGAGGCCGGCCGACGCTGGCAACGGGAAGAAGGCCAGGACCAAGGTCAAGGCCCAGCCCAAGAAGGCCAGCTCGGCCATCAAGCCTCGGATGCTGATCCAGATCCACGACGTGCTCTCGCTCGACGGGGTGGCGGAGATCAACCGAGAACTGGGCTTCACTCGGTCAGTTCGAAAGCCCTTCCTGGGGCGCTGGCCGAAGGTGGTCAAGAAGTGGCTGTGGTATCGGGAGGCCAACCCCAAGCTGCTCGCCGGCTTGATCAAGGGGGGCCAGAAGAAGACGGTCATCAAGCTGGCCAAGCTCTCGCGGTACAAGCCCCTGAGCCCGAAGTTCTTCGAGGCGCTGGGGTGGAACCAGTCGCAGGCCAAGGCAGGCCACCGCGGCGTGGCCATCGGCCTCAAGCTCGCCCAGGCCGAGACCTGGGAAGGGCTCTCCGAAGAGGCGATCTGCGAGCGGATCGTCAAGGAGCGCCCGAGCTTCAAGGTCATCGTCGGGTGCGTGCCCAACAAGCCCGGCGTCACGCGAGCCATTGTGGCGGCTGCCATCGAGGCTGAGTCCATGTCTGACAAGGACCTGGTCAACCACTCTCCGATGCTGGAAGAGCTGGGCTTGATGAAGGTCAAGTCCATCCGACAGCGGTGGGAGGCGGCGGTAGCTGCGGCCACCGACATGAGGGCGGCCAACATCGCGGCCAACGTCAAGAGCAAGGAGACTCGGGACAAGCTGCTGGAGGGTGCCGACAAGGCCGTCGAGAGGGCGGTCGAAGAGGTCTTCCGCAACATCCGAGCCTACTTCTTCATCGACCGCTCCAGCTCGATGCAGGGGGCGATCGAGGCGGCCAAGAGCCACATCGCGACCTTCCTCCAGGGCTTCCCCCTGGAGCGGACGCACGTGGCGCACTTCGACACGGTGGGCCAGGAGGTCGAGATCAAGCACAGGTCGGCCGCCGGGGTTCGCAACGCTCTGGAAGGGATCGCCGCCAGCGGTGGGACGGACTACGGAGCTGGTATCCGGGCTCTTCAGCACTACAAGCCGGCGAACGATGAGGACGTGCTCTTCGTCTTCATCGGTGACGAGGAAGCTCACGATTTCAGTGCTGCTGTCAGGCTCTCTGGGCTCCGGCCCATGGCCTTCGGCTTCATCAAGATCGTCGGCAACTGGGCCTACGGCCTGAACCGCTACCACGCGGTGACGGACACGGCCGCTTCGCTGGGCATCCCCTGCTTCATGATCGATGAGAGGACCTTCGCGGTCGAGGGGAACATGCTCAAGGATCCGTACGCGATCCCCCGCATCGTCAAGGGGCTCGTGTCGGCAACACCGGTAGGTCAGAGGGCGGAGGCACCCGTTCAGGTCAGGTACTCCCTGGCTGAGCAGATCCTCCAGTTCAACCTACTCCAGAAGCCCATCTGGGCAGAACAGGTACAGGTGTGACATGAGTTGGAGGGACCTTCTTCAGACCAACGACACGGAGACAGTCGTCTTCCCGTGGGTCGGAGGGAGGTCTCTCCAGGCTCACGATGGCCAAGGGTGGCTCGTCGAGGGCCGCCTGCCGCCCGAGCACGGGTGGTACGAGTTCGAGGTGCTGGTGCGCAAGGCACTGAGGTGGAAGCCCGTAGAGACCCCGTGGGGCGTCCTCAAGGACGTGTTGACGGGCTACCTGGTGGGCGACCGCTTCATCCCCGAGGGAGCAACACGGGTCGAGGCCAACCTGGCCAAGCTCGTGGAGGACTTCGAGCGGGTGCACCTGATCGAGATGGGCCTGGACCGCTTCGTCCGGGTCTCGGTGGGTCGAGCCTTCGAGGACGGCCCCCTCATCTACCAGGGGCAGGAGATGCCGCTGGGTGCCGAGCCGGACGTACTGGAAGCCTTCTTGGCCGAGGCCCGCAACATCAACAAGGTGCTGTGCGTACCTCCGGCTCTCGACGCGGCCTTTCGCATCGAGACTTGGCGACGGAAGGAAGCTGAGAAGCGACGCCGCAAGGAGCAAGAGCGGCGAGAGAAGGAGGAACGCAGGCAGCAGCTGATCGAGCAGCTCGGTGACGGTGCTGGTCGGCGAGCCATGGCCGTGGAGAACTTCGGTGAGGCGGCTCGGGCAGCTTTGGCTGTCGGGGGAGCCCACTACCTGGACCACCGACAGGGAACCCGTCGGGGTGAGATGGTCGTACGGTTCCGGCTCATGGACCGGCGCGTTGAGTGCACCTGCGACAAGCCCTTGCGGATCATCGAAGCAGGCATTGGTTTGACGGACGAGAGCACCGGGCGACGGGACGACAATCTGTTGACCTTAGAATCTTTACCTGGCACCATTACGCAGGCTGAGGAAGAAGGGGTGCTGGTGGTGTTTCGTCATGTTGGGTGAAGGTTCCAGGTTTGGGCGGTTGGTCGTTGTTGAGGATCGGGGACACAAGAAAGTGTTCTGTCGTTGCGACTGTGGGGCAACGAGGGTTCTTCCTAGGCATCGTTTGCGCTCTGGCAATACCAAGTCTTGTGGGTGCCTGAAATCCGAGGTGACGCGAAGGCGTTGGGAGATGGTCAGTGCGGCTACAGCTATTTTAGAGGGGTCTGTGTTCGGCAGACTAACTGTCAAGGAATCACATCACCAACGAGTCCAGTGCCAGTGTTCTTGCGGAGCGCTGGTCTGGGTTCGGAAGTATGATCTGTTGAGCGGTAAGACCTCCTCCTGTGGGTGTCTCAGGAGAGAGGTTGGTGCCAAAAGACTTTCTGTGGTGGCCACGGTTCACGGGGGTTGGGGCACCAGGGAGTGGAATCGTTGGTGGAACATGGTCCGGCGTTGCTCGGACCCCTCTGCTATGGGCTACGAAAACTACGGAGGCCGAGGAGTATCGGTTTGCTCTCGGTGGCAAGGCTCCAAGGGGTTTGAGAAGTTCTTGGAGGACCTCGGCCTAGCGCCCTCAGAGCAACACTCTCTGGATCGGATCGATAACGAGGGGCACTACGAGCCGGGAAACGTCCGGTGGGCCACGTCTCGGGAACAAGCCCGAAATCGTCGCAACAATCGCATGATCCTGGCTTTTGGTCGGACCCAGTGTTTGGCGGCTTGGGCTGAGGAGGTAAATCTCAGTCCGACCACCATACGATACAGGCTGCTGAAGGGCTGGGAGCCCGAGGAGGCTCTAAGAAGGAGGAGATGAAGATGCGAGAAGCAGGCGTAGTCCTCAACCGTGCGGGCCAGCCGGTCCATTGGCACGTGCCCGAGGACCGGACTGTTGGCTCGCTTCCTGACAGCCAAACCCTCTGGGAGGTCTTCTGGGACAACCGAGAGGACCTCGCGGGGTTCGGCCACAGCCATCCTGGTGGAGGTGTCCCCGGACCCTCCTACGAGGATGTCACAACCTTCGCCGCTATCGAGGCGGGGCTCGGGCGTCGGCTCGAATGGTGGATCACGAGCAGTGACGCCATGGTCGTAGCTCGCTGGGTTGGCCCTGAGAAGCTCACCTACGCCCCCATCGTCCTGACCGTTGAGCCCTTCTGGGCCGACGAGCTGAGGCGACGGTCGGTGGGCCTGACAGACCTGGTCCTGCGGGCTCGCCACAACACTCTGGCCTACCTGCAAGGGGAAGGCCCTCGACCGACCGAGGAAGAGATCGCGATCATTCAACGCGAGTGGTCAATCACCTGAATGTACATGTAGAAGGGAGGACCCGATGGAGCAGAACGAAGCACGAGTCAACATCACTTGGGGCGGGCAGAACGGGGACCTCCCGGACCCGGTCCAGTTCGACGCGTCGGAGGACAACATCCGGCAGTGGATCACCGAGGCCGTTCGAGCTGGCGATGTCCCAGGCATCCCGGCAGACGTGAACGCGGACTTCAGCGACTTCATCGTCAAGAAGTTCGAGCCCAACGAGGGTCGCCCCCACAACCTCATCCAGATCCGACCGAAGACCGCCTACGGGAGGTCCGCATGAGGATCGTCATCGTCGGTGTGGGAGCCCTGGGTTCCCACCTGGCGATGCTCCTACGGAACGTAGAGGCACAGCTCACCGTGATCGACTTCGATCGCGTGGAGCAGAAGAACGTGCTCTCGCAGTTCCACGGCAGGCCCTCTGTGGGTAAGTCGAAGGTCCAGTCCCTCCAAGGAGCCATGCAGTTCCTGTTCGGGGTCAGGATCGAGACGGTCCCCCACAAGCTCACGTCGGACAATGTCCAGCAGCTTCTCGGTGACGCGGAGCTGGTGGTCGACTGTCTCGACAACGGGGCGTCCAGGCGAGTCGTTCAGCGGTTCATCCGCAAGGCTTCTGTCCCGTGCCTTCACGGGGCTCTGGACGCTGAGGGTACCTTCGGTCGCGCAGTCTGGGATGAGGACTTCGAGATCGACGACGAGGCTGCCGAAGGGGCGGCCACCTGCGAGAACGGCGAGCATTTGCCGTTCATCACCATCGTGTCTGGGTACCTGGCCCGAGCGGTTCAGGTGTTCGTCACGAACGGAACCAAGATCAGCTTCCACGCCCATCCCGGCGGAGCTGATCGAGTCTAGGCAGCGACCTGCTGTCAGAAGTCTGGGTCTCGGCCGTCTTGGTCGTGACCCAGCATATGGGGCTTTTACAGAGGCTCGGCGCCTCACCCGATTTGAACTCGGGAGCACTTCGCTCTTCCAGCACCGCACCCTCGCCCCTTCATCGGGGCCGCCGCACGGTTCTTACAAGCAAGGGGTTCGACTCCCCGAAAGCCCCCCACTTTTTCGCCGTCTAGGGACGTGGGTCCCATCTTCTCGCATACGGAAGTAGTTTCCCGGCACCGCACTCTCGCCTCCGTCAAACGAGGCCGCCGCACGGTTCCTACAAGCACCAATCGCATGGTTCGACTCCATGAGACGGCACCGGAAGCGTTCCATCCGGACGTGCTCACAAGCAAAGTAGCTCAGTTGGTAGAGCTACGGTCTTCGAAACCGTAAGTCGCGGGTTCAATTCCCGTCATTGCAACAACACCAGCACATTCACCTCGGACGTTTCCTATCTGGGCTGTACAGAGGATCGGTTCCTCACCTGCCATCCAAGCAGGAGCATTTCGCTCTTCCAGCACCACACCCTCGCCTCCGTCAAACGAGGCCATTCGGTGGTTCTTACAAGCATGGGTTCGACTCCCAACCAGCCCTCCATTCACAGCCGCTTCTTGAAGCGGTGATTCTTGGTCTGACTGTGGCAGTTAGGACAGAGCCTCTCCAGGTTCTCGGGACGATCGTCGAGGGGATCTCCGTTGACGTGGTGTGTCTCCAGCACAAGAGGTTCTCCTTGCCAGCTCCCCTCCTGTTTGCATTTGCAGCAGACAGGCGATCTGCCTATCTCTTGGAGAGCCCGTCTCAATTGGGCCACACTACTTCGACTGCCCGAGAGGCGCTTTACCAGGATCTCCTGCCAGGGTTTCCGACGATTCCCTCTGTGTCGAGTTCCCTGGTTGGATCGCTGCCCGAGAAAGTGGCTCGTGTCTAACCCGAGCTGCCTTGTCAGTCTCTTGACTCTGAGGTGGCTGCTGCCGGTTTTTGGTAACTCCAGTCGTCGAAGGACCTCAGCAAAAGACACGCTGCTGGCAACAACCTTTCGGAGGACTTCGCCCTCAATACTCGGCCCTCGTTTCCTTCCAGGGAGCCGGGAAGAGAGCCCATGTAGGGCCATCCATTTGCTGACGGTGGTCCGACAAACACCAAACCGAGAGGCAATCATTCGGAGGGTCAGACCCTCTTGGAGGTACAGAGCTTCCAGTTCTATTTTCGGCGGCCTCAATTGGGGTCTAGCCATACGGCCATTGTAGCAGACTTTCTGTAGTAGTACCTCTGCTGTAACGGTCACCAACGGGATGTGGCTCAGTCTGGTAGAGCACTTGTCTGGGGGACAGGGGGCCGCCGGTTCGAATCCGGCCATCCCGACCGCGGAGTGGAGCAGTTGGTAGCTCGGGAGGCTCATAATCTCCAGGCCGCGGGTTCAAGTCCCGCCTCCGCACCCACTAGGGCCGCTCAAGCGGCTTCTACGGGCCTCGCCATCAGGGACGCCTCCTTGGTGGTCGCAGGCCCAAGCGGCCCTCCTAGGCCCCTTCTGGGGCTGGTGGGGCACCATCCAGCGGGGTGGAGCAGTCTGGTAGCTCGTCGGGCTCATAACCCGGAGGTCACGCGGTTCAAATCCCGTCCCCGCAACCGGGGGAAGCATGACCAGCTTCCCCCTACCACCGGAAGGCCCTTGATCGGCCACCTTCCACCGGCCCGTGACAGCGGGGGTGACACCCTGTGGGCCAACACCATCAACGTTCGATTCGGGGTAGCCCAACGGTAGGGCAGCGGCTTTTGGTGCCGACGGTGCCGGTTCGATTCCGGCCCCCACTCGGGATGTGGCCCAGTCTGGTAGGGCGCCTGCTTCGGGAGCAGGAGATCGGAGGTTCGAATCCTCTCATCCCGACCACCTGAGCTTGGGGTTTGGTCACCTCGGGCTCCGGGTCCCCTCAACCTCAAGGAGTCAGACATGAATCCGATCCAGCGCTGAAGAGGCGCCAGCTCAAGGAAGCAGCAGATCGGGGTGGTCCCGGCGCCCGGCTGGAACCCGGGTCACCGTGCAAGCGGTGAGGGTTCAACTCCCTATGCTTCCGCCAACCGTCAAAACCAGCTCTGCGGTTCAGCAGAGACCGCCAACCACAACCTCAACATGGAGGACTGCAAGATGTCGCCTCCCAACTAGTTCAGCGTCAAGAGCGCTGGGCTGGGTGGGCTCACGCTCACCCAGCTTTTCACGGCGGTGTAACATACCCCCATGAGCAAGAAGGTACGGAAGGTAAGCGTCACACCGCTGGGGGCACCCGTAGCAGCCGGCTTGGTGCTCGGGCCGCCGCTCGACAAGCTCGTCGAGATCGCCAGGCGGAAGCTCGGTGAGTTCATCCCCCTCGACCAGTGTGAGCACGGCTGGCTCTACCACATCAAGGCCCGCAACTTCCGGCTCGGGATCTACAACGAGGTCGAGAAGGAGTTCATCGGCATACGGACCAAGTTCGGCAGCCGCTACCTCTTTGGCGAGTACCACTGGGACACTGGGGAGCCTTTCGGCACCGTCAAGCCGATCACGAAGCTGGAGCAGGCGCCGTTCGAGAAGCTCTCGGAACGCGATGACGGCGATGCCGGTGAGACGATCTTCGACTGGCTGGAGGTCAAGGACACCGAGTACCCACGTGAGAAGTGGCCGCACGAGGCGCCGGGGCACAAATAACTGGAGAGGTGGCCGAGTCTGGCTGAAGGCGGCGGTCTTGAAAACCGCAGTGGCGTCAACCACCGGGGGTTCGAATCCCTCCCTCTCCGCCACATGGAAGGGCAAGCAGATGGGCGACTGCACCTGCTTCGAAAGCGGACGAGCGACAAGCCTTGGGGGTTCGACTCCCCCTCCTTCCGCCACACGTGTTACGTTCCCTTCGTGGCACGGACCCTTGGATTCGAGGCGTGGGAGGTCACTGGCGAAGTGCTCGTAGACTTTACCCAGTGCCCCGAGTGTAAGACCTTCGTCCACTTCAACGGCCTTCCTCCTCGCTACTGTCCACAAGGCCACGAGATCACGACCGAGCCGGTGATGCCGGCAGGAGGATCTCATGGCACGAGGACGCGCCTTCCGAAGGCATCAGACCCGCCTGGCTAAGTGCCGGGCTCGCTTCCACCTTGTTCACAGGTGGGGGATCGAAGACCCTACGCCGGCTCACATCGGCATCGTCGCCAGCACACACTGCTGTGCTTGCAGCTGCTGGATGTGTGGTCACTTCCGAAGGTCCGAGGGGCCTACGTGGCAAGAGCTTCACGCGGAGCTGGCTCTGAAGGAGCAGCGGCCGTGAACGAAGCCTGCATGAGCAACTGCCGTGACCCCGAGAACCGCTCCAAGAAGGGCTGTGTCTGCGGAGGCCACCAGGGCAAGCGTGGTCGCAAGAAGCGACGGCCCTGGCGCCAGCGTCAGAAGCGTCGCAGCAAAGACTAATTGACGGCCCCCTCATGGGCCAAACTGGAAGTACAAGATCGGGGTGGTCCCGACGCCAGGTTGCTACCCTGGTCATCGTTCACGCGGTGCTGGTTCGACTCCAGGTACTTCCGCCAGTGTCCCCTCGGGGTCTATGCCAGTCCCCCGGCGCCAGGCGTCGTCGCTGAGAGGCATCTCGCCGCTAAAGGGCGTGCTCATCGAGAAGGAACACTGACTTTTTACTTGTGTCCTTGGGTAGTCATGCAGGACTCCCAAAGGTTACACTGGATGGCTGGGCTCTTGGAGGGTGAGGGATCGTTCTTGAAGCCACCCCCAAGTCAACCTCGAACCATCTCGATCTCCGTGCAGATGACGGACTCCGACATCATCGCTCGTATTGCGAAGGTTTTCGGAGTGAGTTTCTGCAAGTGTCGGCCCCAGGCAAGCCACCATCGCTCATCCTTCAGGGTGTCAGTTAGCGGGCGGAAGGCCGCGATGTGGATGGTGCGCCTTCGCCCCTTGATGGGGGTTCGACGGCAGGGACAGATCGATGCCGCTCTGGCTTGCCACAACCCCAAGGTGACACGGCTGACACCAGAGCTTCGACGAGAGATCGTCAGAAGATTCCAGGCTGGGGAGAAGGCCCCAGCCGTCGCCAAAGAGTTTGGGATCGCTCGGGAGTATGTCTACCGACTGGTCAAAAAGTATGGTGGTATTAGCCAACTGGAGAAGGCACCTGATTGTGGCTCAGGTTTTGGCGGGTTCGATTCCCGTATATCACCCCAAAATTAACCCCACTTCCCTCCCTTCTGCATCGCCAGCCGGTGTAGAAAGGAGGCCATGGGCCAACTATTGGAGGCCCTCCGCGATCCCCAGCGGCGGAGGGCCATCGAAGAGGGCGGGGGTGACTATGACTACACCGACTGCTTCGAGCTGCTTGACGACATGGTCGCGCTCCGTAGGGCCTTCCCTGACGCGACCATCCTTGCCAACGACAACCCGCTAGAACAACGGTTCGGCTTCCTTGCCTACTGGCTCCGTGAGGGCGACGAGGTGGTGATCTACTTCGGGATGGGTCGTGCAGCCCTGGAGAACTGGGATGGCGAGGAAGATGCCACAAGAGCCCACCTCCTGCGGGAGGCTTTCAAGACGGCGGACGGCCGGATGACGATCCTTCGAGAGGTCGAGCGAGCGGCTGCTCGACCGGCCCCGGCTGAAGACGTGCACCGGCCTTCGATCTGGGAGCGGTTGATGGCGGATGACGATGACGAAATGCCCTTGTAACTCAGAGGATAGAGTAGCGGTTTCCTAAACCGAATGTCGGAGGTTCGAGTCCTCCCTGGGGCGCCATGTGCGAGTACGACAACATCGAGGGGCTCCGCGAGCTGCATGAAGCTCTCTGGCCCGAAGAGCAGCAGAAGAAGGGCGGCGGCCAGACTCGTCACGGTTGGGTCCAGATCAAGCTCGAAGCCAAGCGAGAGCTGACCAAGGCTGAGTGGGAGCAGGTCCAGCAGCTCATCGCCGAGCACAAGCTGGTCGTCGAGATGATCGGCACCAACATGTTCGGCGGGGTCGGCATCCGGCTCTTCGAGCACCCTCGCCTTCCTGGCGACGACCACGCCCACGTGCTGACCATCACTCAGGAGCACCTGCCTGGCCCGACGCGGCAGGATCACCTGATGGATCGGGACATCGAAGAGCCGGACTTTCGAAAGGCAACCGGCGGGAACTGTAGCCGGCTGGCCTGGGAAATATTCTCGGAGCTGAGCGACACCGAGGACAACCGGCGGTGGCTCAAGGACTACGGCCTCAACCAGCCCCAAGATCCGGGGCGCTACGATTACTAGTCAGAACGAACCCGTCGTGCTAGAACGAACCCAATCGGAGGTTCATTGTGCGAGGTGTCTCTAACCCTGAGTTGAAGGCTGAGTGTATCCGGCTTCGTGTTCAGAAGCGTCTCTCCTTGCGGGAGATACACCAAGTTACAGGGGCGCCCAAGGGTTCCTTGAGTGGGTGGTTGAAGCCTCATCCCTTGACGGAGGTTGAGAGAAAGGCTCGCCAAAAGGTCCCCAAGGTGCCCAAGAAGGATCGGGGGGCTGAGTCGGCTCTGCACAAGATGTCTCCCAATCCCTTGGGCAACGCGCACAAGGCACGAGTGGCTGAGGCTGCTGTCCTACTCAGGTTGGTAGTTTTTGGGATGAGGGTCTTCGGCCCGGTCTTTGACGGAGACAAGGCGGACTGGTTGGTGATCACACCCTCCCGCAAGACGTTCAAGGTGCAGGTCAAATCTGTCAAGGTGGTGTCGCGTGGTGGGCTTCCTCTTGTTGCTATCCGTTGTGCTGCGGGTCGGTCAGGTAGCCGCAGGTATACTGAGGGTGAGCTGGACTTTTTGGTGGGGTACGACTTCTTCACCGATACGGCCTATGTCTGGTCGTGGGAGGACCTTCGCGGCCACAAGGCCACAATCACGGTCTGTCCCGAGGCAGCAGAGCGATGGGATAAACTGTTCACGGGCGGATAGTTCAGTTGGCTAGAACGCCGGCTCGACACGCCGGAAATCGGGGGTTCGAGTCCCCCTCCGCCCACCAACACCACGCACACCATGAACTTGGCCTTCTACATCGTCTGGCTGCTGTTGGAGCTGTTCGCCCCAACGTGCCCACCCGACATGGCGAGGGCCGGGCTCACCTGCATGGACCGCTACGAGGCCCCCAACATGGAGGGGGCCAACCCGCTGGTCATGCAGTCGGCTGAGGACGCCGTGGCCTGGTGCAAGGACAAGGGCAAGCGGCTCTGTGGCGAGGTCGAGTGGGAGTGGGCCTGCCAGGCGTCTGGCGAGCCTTGCAACAACGACAAGCGCTGGAAGCCGTGGGACAAGAAGACGGCCAACACCGCCAGCGAGGTCGAGCGCCTCTGGCAAGGCTCAGCCTCGGGGGCTTACTTCGAGTGCCGGACCCAGAGCGGGATCTTCGACCTGCGGGGCAACGTCGAGGAATGGGTCATCAGCAAGAAGGCTGGGCCGGACACCAAGAAGCGGGACTGGCCCTTCACGCTGAAGGGTGGCTGGTGGGCCAAGATCACGCCCTGTCATCGGACCAACGACGCCCACCACGCCGGGTTCCGGTTCTACGAGACGGGCTTCCGCTGCTGCCTCTAGTAGCCCATCCAGGTGTCTACGGCCTTGGCGACATCGCGGAAGCCCTTGCCGCCCCCGGCTTTCTTGAGAACGGCTATGACACCCTTCGTGATGGCTGCCACGGCCTTCGCGCCCTTGGGCGTGCGCAGATACTCGTAGGCGGCCAAGAGCTTCGAGTCGGTGGGAGCGGCCCCGCCGTCGAACCACGCCTTCAGCGCGGCCTTGGCGTCACGCATCCCGAACTGGCTGGCACCACCCTTCTTGGCGGCCTTGGACATATCCTGGATCAGGGTCGTGATCTTGGACTTCTTCCCGAGCCAGTCGTTCACGGCCTTCTGGGGCTCATCGGGTTCTGCTGCGGCCCGGAACCTCGCGACCACCCGTTGTTCTGCCGAGCGGTTCTTCGCTGCCGGGTTGTGGTCGGCCGCCTTCGGGAAGATGTCGCTGTGCCCCATGTACTGCATCATCTTCTTGCTCTCACGCTCGTTGCGGGGCTTGTACTCGAACAGCTTCCCGTCGCCATCCTTGAACCAGACGAGGCCGTGCTTGGTCGCCGGCCCGGGTGACTGGACCATCTTGAGAGGTCCAGTCAGTTTCTCCATCTCGCCGATGTTCTTCAGCTTGGTGGGCTTGGCGGCGACTCGGGCGACGATGCGGGCGGCCATCTCGGCTTCGGAGTTCGGCATGACACCCCAGCTCGCTCACAAGAAGATTACGGTCCCGTCGTCTAGCGGTTAGGACACCGGCCTCTCACGCCGGGAACGGGGGTTCAATTCCCCCCGGGATCACCACGCATCTGGTCAGGGCACCATGAGCCCGACCCCTGACCAGACGGGCCGCCGGTCCCGTAAACTGGCTTTTCTACTTTTCCCACCCCTTGGCTTTTCGGCATGGGTTGCAGTAGGGCTGAAATGACCGATACTTCGTTGTCTTCCGTCCGAACAACCCGATAGGGAGGAAGGACTGACAGGCAGAGCACCAGGCCGTGCCTTCAGGTCCCACCTTTTTTGGGCGACCTCTTGGACGGGCAGGACGGTTACAAGGTGCGTGCGAAAAGGCGATGTTGTCCAAGTCCCAGAATAGTTCGTTGCTTACACCGAGCCAAGGTTTCTTGTGGTCCACTGTAAAGTCATCCACTGATTGGATGGCTTGGCCACATCGAAAACAAGAGGTCCGTCCTAGTTGCTGAGCGAATCGGAACAGAAGAGCCTTCTTGAGGCGGTACGTGGCTGTGCTGAAGTTCATCCCAAGTTGGGCACTCTTCTCTTGGAGACTTCTTTTGGCGGGCATAATTGTAATAATTACTATTTACCCCGCCTGTTATCAAGTTAGGGATCGTATGCATCGGGTGAGGCAGACGGCTTGTCACGCCGTTGAGGGGGGTTCGAGTCCCCTCGGTCCCGCTGTGGTCGTAGCACAACGGTTAGTGCGCCGGGTTGTGGCCCCGAAGGTTGCCGGTTCAATTCCGTCCGGGACCGCCACCCCGATTCAGTGTATCTAGGGGTATGCCCCTTTGGAGACAAGTTCAAGAGTCGGTGGTTCTAGGCCAACAGGTGGGCGAGCTGTTCGTGGCTGAGATCCGAATGATGGTGCCATCATCGGTCAAGGTCCACAACTACGGAGCCCGACAGGTCCATGCTCAGTCCGTGCCAGAAGTGGCCAAGCCATTTGCCCGTCTGGTGGGATCCCAGCTTCAGCTTTCACTCGAAGAAAGCTAGGTCGGGAAGGGGGTGTTAGGGCTTGTGGCAAGCCCGGCAGCGGGCCTCGTAGGCGTCCTTGCCGCCGACCCGGACCTGTGCGTCGTCTTGGACCAAACGCTGCGTACGGCAGGCGTCGGCCCCGCACTTGGTGCATCCTGATGCGGCTGAGCGGTGGGACAAGATTTTGCTCCCGGAGGCGTCTGGAGACGCCGCTAGCTTGTCACGCTAGGTCGAGGCCAGTTCGATCCTGGTCGGGAGCGCCACTTAGGTCGTGGGCTAAGGTAGCCAAGTGGATTCCAAATCCACAGGAAGGGGTTCAATTCCTCTACGGCCTGCCAATCGACGCTGGCATGGTTGGGCGTGGCAACACGCTGGGTGTCCAGACATCCACGAGTCAGCACGGCCCCAGGGTGCCTGGACGCCCTTGGGTCGGTTTAGGTCCTCAACGCTCCGGTTGAGCTGGGATCCCTTATAAGGATCGCGGCGGGGTTCAACTCCCCGGGGGACTACCGGCTTGATAAACTCCTTGTAGGTTATCAAGGTTATGCCCGCACCCCATCCCAAGCAAGAGGAAGCTATCAAACTTCGGAAGAAAGGGCTCCCTTACTCCGAAATCGCCGCACGACTGGGTGTGAAACTCAGCACTATCCAAAACATAGGTCGACGAGTCCAGCTCACAAGCGAGCAGCAGCAAGCCATTTTTCGGAAGGGACGGCGAAAAGCCGGGGTAAGCCGGACGAAAGAGACGGCGACTCACAAATACTGTCCCAGGTGTGAAAGGACCCTTGCTCGGGAGGACTTCCACAAGCGTGGGCGGTATCTGATGGGATACTGCAAAGAGTGTCAAAGGGCCTACGTATCGAAGAACCGAAAGGCTTATCGGGGGGCCATTCGGCTGATGCTGACAAGAGCCAAGACTGCCCCTTGTGCTGATTGCGAGGAGGTCCACCCACCTTGGGCAATGGATTTTGACCACGTTCGTGGAGAGAAGAAGTTCAACCTTTCTTCGGCGTCAGCCAAGGGGTTCAAAATTAGCACTGTGTTGGAAGAGATGGCGAAATGTGAGGTCGTTTGTGCCTTGTGTCATCGCTACCGAACGTATGGTGAGAGGCGTAAGGGACAGTAGCTCAGCTGGTTAGAGCGCGCGCCTGATAAGCGCGAGGTCGGCAGTTCAACCCTGCCTTGTCCCACTACTCAGTGTATACCCAGGGCATGCCAAATCAGAAGATCGAGTGCCCAATCCTCGGCTGCGGCTACAACGACAACATGCGGGAGTACGACGCGGCTCTTGCTCGTGATCTCAACCTGGAGACTACCCGCTCCAACGCCAACCCGGACGCTCACCAGGACATGGATGGGTTCGACCAGGATGTGGAGCTTGCTCGACTTCGGAGGGCGGTAGCGGAAGCGAAGCAGTTTTCTCCCTCGGAGAAACCTGAACTCTACTGCTTCATCATCGAGGCGTTCCGCAACATCGACGAGCAGCTCCAGCGTCACGGGCCTTTGCCCCATGCGTGGGTCGGCTCGGCCCGTACGTGGGTGGGGACTGAGAAGCCGTTGCGATCACAGGACGACGAGGTAGAGGGGATAGAGGATACCATGATGGCTTCCAAAGACGATACGGGCCGGTAGTGATAACGGGAGCACACTGCCCTCGCACGGCAGAGATCGGGGTTCGATTCCCCGTCGGTCCACCATGGGGTAGCAGGAAGGATTCTAGGGTGTTCGCCTTCACGGGCGTTGGCCTGCTGCGGGTTCAAATCCCGTCTGCTCCACCACACAACAAGGGCCTGTAGCTCAGTTGGGAGAGTGCCTGTCTGGCAGACAGGAAGTCGGGGGTTCGAGCCCCCCTAGGTCCACCACTTGGTGTCTCGCGTAGGTGCGGAGAAAGCCCGCACGGCCAAACCACCGTGAAAGCGGATGTTAGGGTCGGGCACCCGGATGCCGGGTCTGTAGCTCATCTGGGAGAGCGCCTGGTTTGCAACCAGGGGGTAGTCGGTTCGATCCCGATCAGATCCACCGGGGCGTACTGGAGGTGCCGCAGAGCATCTTGGGTGCGCTCCCACTGGCTGATGTAGCTCAGCAGGTAGAGCACTTCCTTGGTAAGGAAGAGGTCGCCGGTTCGATTCCGGCCATCAGCTCCACAACTGTGGGGCAAGTGTTCCACAATTATCCCTTAGTTATCCTTGTAGGGACTTGTCATGAGACCCCAGATCCATCCAGTGCCCATCTACCCCATCGGGGAATTCCTCGACGGTAGTCGCCTGTGCGCCTCCGTGCGCCCAGGCCACGAGGTGGACTGGTTCCCCGGTCATCGGGACTTCGACATCGACGTCCTTGACCAAGGGTATGATGAGGTCGAGGATGATGCCCCCACCCTTCGCGACGGAGAGGTACAAGCACTTCTTGGTCTTGGCCACGAGGGTTGGTGGGACTAGACTGTTAGCATGATCGAGCGCCGAAAGAAGGAAGTCACTTTGAGCGTCCCTCGTGAGCTTGGACCGCTCGCGATAAGAGTAACTCTCCAAGAAGCATGTGAAGCGATGCCACATGCTGGTAATGGGGGTGTAGCCCACATGGTTATCACGGGATGTCGACCCGACCCTCACAACAAGAAGAACGTTTTGGTGACCGCCGAAACGAGGTGGGAACCACAAAAGCTGGTGTAGCTCAGCAGGTAGAGCAGCTGCCTTGTAAGCAGCGGGTCGCAGGTTCGATTCCTGTCACCAGCTCCAGACGACTCACTTGGCTGAGGCAGCCGATGCCGACGCTGAGGGGGCCGCTGAGGCGTCCGCAGAGGCGGAGGCCGTGGCAGTCGCTGTTGCGTCTGCGGTCGCTGTGGGGGCCGCTGAGGCGTCCGCAGAGGCCGACGGGGTAGCCGGGGCCGGCGGGGTCTTCTCGCAGGCAGCGAGGGTCAGGATGGCGAGGGTGGCGAATACGGTGAGCGTCTTCATGGTGGTTCTCCGGTGTTAGGCCCCCTATAGCCCACATGGATGTTCAAAGAAAGATTCGCGGGTGTAGCTCAGCGGTAGAGCCCTTCGTTGCCAACGAAGCTGTCGTCGGTTCGATTCCGATCACCCGCTCAAATTACCTTGGGCCTAGACCTCCTGTCGTGTAGGCTGAAGGTTGTGAATACCAAGGTTAAAGGGAACAACGCTGAGTTGGAGGCCCTTGCGTACTTCAAACGGCACGGCTATTCTGTGGCCCTCCCTTTCGGGGATAACGACCCCTACGACTTGATTATCGAGTCCCCCAAGGCACAGGTCTACAGAGTCCAGGTCAGGTGGGTGAGTTGGCGAAACGACGTGGCCACCCTCTCGCTACGGGCCACAAGTCAAGGACGGTCCAGACCCTTGGACTTCAGCCGTATTGATGTCTTCGTCGCGTGGGACGGGAAGAGGGTGTACATCATCCCAACGAGTCATTTGGGGGCAAGTCGGGCCACCTTCTCGTTACGGACGACCGCTCCTAGGAATGGTCAGAAAAAACGGGTTCATCTTGCCCATGACTACCAAGACGCTCTGCATCTTGTGCCTTGAGCATTGCACCCCATCACCCGCTCCAGGCTCCTAGGTCCCGGCCTTCCAAAAGGGGACAACACGCGGGTACGCTTTCTGACGGTCAGATGCGGGCCTTCCAAGCCTTGCGATGCCGGTTCGAATCCGGCTACCCGCTCCGGTCGCTTCTACTTCTTCGCCCTGCTGGTACCGGTGGGGAGTCAAACCATGCACACGCTCAGACACGCAGCCGGTTGATGAGCCGGTGGAAGAGCGTGTGAAGGCTGAAGTAGCGGCGGGTGCACGCAGACAATCCGGACGGTGACGGGCCGAGAGTGCCACTCTCGTGATCGGGGTTCGACTCCCCGTGTCTGCTCCATTGACAACCACATCTCGTATGTTTAGTAGATAGGAATGCCTGTTTCCGACTGTCTCAGCTTCGCTCGGGCGTTGGGAGCTGCTGGACGTGCTCCGGGAGAGATCCGCGAGGCTGTTCGCAGTCGCTTCGGTGACTTGGCTGCCGATGCGCTTGTCTTTGAATCGACTGCCGATGTTGCCGAAGCTGTTGGGGACACCCTGGCGGCAACAGTGGGTGAGACGGCAGACGATGTAGTCGATCTGGTCGGTGACGCCGTTGGCGGTCTTCTCGACTGGTGACTACTCCACACTGCGGGTGTAGCTCAGTTGGTAGAGCTTCTGCTTCCCAAGCAGAGGGCCGTCGGTTCGAGTCCGATCACCCGCTCCGGGCTTCGAGCCCTCACAACTGGTCGCGTACCTTCTGGATGGAGAGCGTCCCCTTGGGGCCCTCGATCTCCCCGTCCTCGACAGGCCACTTCTTCTGCACTGCCAAGGCGTCGGTGTTGCGTCCCCGGACGACGGCATCGGCGATGTCTTCGGCCGTACCTCGACCCAGCCCTGTCTTCTCTCGAATGAGCTTTGTGAGGCGGTCGACCTTCGACTTCTTCTTCTCCTTGGGCACGTATTTGAAGGCCCATCGAGTGGCGACCCGTTGGGCCATGGCCTGGTCGTGACGCAGCTCGTTGATCAGCTCGCGTTTCAGGGCTCGCACCTCTTCGAGGGTCATGCCTGAGCGCACCCATCGAAACTTTCTGGTGACGTACCCAAGAGGCAAGGGAGCCGGTTGCAACCCGGTCAACGCGAGTTCGACTCTCGCCGTCACCTCCATGCCCCCGTAGCTCAACTGGATAGAGCAGCCGGCTTCTACCCGGCAGGTTGAAGGTTCGACTCCTTCTGGGGGTGCCACGTCGGTATCGTCTAGATCGGCCCAGGACACTTGGCTCTCTACCAGGGAACCGGGGTTCAAATCCCCGTACCGACGCCACGCCCGTGTAGCTCAACGGATAGAGCATCGGCCTTCGAAGCCGCTGGTTGGGGGTTCGACTCCCTCTACGGGCTCCAGTGTGGCTACGAATCTTCTTGTGGAGTTTCGTAGCCATGAAGCGTTGTTCGAAGTGTCGTCGGCCGAAACCCCTCTCTGACTTCCCCAAGAACCGAAGTCGAAAGGACGGCCACGGCCACGCCTGCAAGGTGTGCCAACGGAAGTACCTCAAAGCCCATTACGAGGCCAACAAGGGGTACTACAAGGCCAAGGCCAAGGTTCATCGTGACGTTGCCAAAGCTGAGCTGGACGCTCTGCTTCGTGAGGCCAAGGGCAAGCCATGCACCGACTGCGGGAACAGCTACCCCTACTACGTGATGGACTTCGATCATGTGGTGGGGGTCAAGGTGGCGGACATCAATAGTCTCCGAAAAAAGAGGTCCCTCAAAACGATTCTCGCTGAGATGGCCAAGTGCGAGGTCGTCTGCGCAAACTGCCATCGTGAGCGCACATTCGTTCGTCGAGGTCACCTTGACTAAAAGGGCTGGCTTCACTGTTCGTTGAAGTCGTCCCTTTTAGTCAAATCTCGACGTAGCTCAACTGGACAGAGCGCAGCCCTGCGAAGGCTGAGGTTGGAGGTCCGAGTCCTCTCGTCGAGGCCATCTCCCCGTAGCTCAGCGGATAGAGCATCGGCCTCCGAAGCCGTGTGCGCTGGTTCGATTCCAGCCGGGGAGGCCAGCGGTGTATGTTGCTCGCATGGTGAACGCGAAGCACGAACGCATCGAGGCCGCAAAACAGGATCGCCACAGGACCCTCGGAAAGGTCGCCTACGAGGCGTACTGCACCGGCTACGAGAACCAAGAGCCCTCTTGGGAGTCCTTGTCGGAAGAGGACCAGACACGCTGGCGGCGAGTGGCCAAGGTGCTCCGCTTCACGGTCGAGGACGAGGTGCGTGGGAGCTGACAGGGTCCTCTACTTTGGCTGCTGGCTCGGTGAGACGGGGCACTACCTTCATGTCCCTGGTGGGCAGTGGCCCCGAACGGACGAGGCCCCAGAGCCGTTGACGAACGAGCTAGGCCGCAACCTCGATGGCTACTTTTGCCCCAAAGGCAAGCAGGTCGAGGGTAAGGCCAAGATCACCTTCCAGGAGGGCTGGACGGTGATGGCTTTCTGGGACAGGTCCGCGGACCAGCGGGGCAACTCGCACTCGACCTACGTGGCCAACGGCCGCCGCAGCTTCGACGAGATGTGCCAGCTCGCGGTGAAGCACTTTCCTCGCATCTGGAAGCGCAGCACCGACAAGTTCAAGGTGACCTTCACTCCGAGCTAGGCGGGGGCGCTTCGGAGGGTGGCTGGATCGTGGTGTTGAGGTCGCCCGGCAGTGTGGCGCACTGGAACCAGAAGGAGGCCGTGTGCTTGATGGCTTTCGCCAGTTTCGGGAAGCCCAGGGGCTTGCGGATGTAGGCGTTGCACCGAGAGGCGTAGGCTTGGAGGACATCGCTGCGGGACTGCGAGTTCGACAGGACGATGACGGGCAGCAGGCTCAGGGCGGGGTCGGGGTCTTGGCGCAGCTCGTGGAGGATCTCCAGGCCGCTCTTCCGGGGCAGGTTGAGGTCCAGCAAGACGAGGTGTGGCTTCTTCACCATCTGCTGCAAGAGAGCGAGGGCTTCTTCACCGTCGGAGACGAGGTCGATGTGGTGGGGGAACCCCACCTCCTTGAAGGCTTCGGTGATCAGTTCGGCGTCGGTAGGGTTGTCCTCGACGAGAAGGATGCTGGTTATCATGCAGGTGGCCTTGCGGGGGTTCGGGTTTCGGGTAGTGTGAAGTAGAAGATGGCTCCCTCGTCTGGTTCGGACCAGGGCCATATGCGTCCCCCGTGGCGTTCTACAATGCGTTTGGCGATGGCGAGCCCTATGCCGGTCCCCGGGTACTGGTCCACGGTGTAGAGCCGTTGGAAGACGCCGAAGATGCGGTCCTGGTGACGCAAGTCGAACCCGATGCCGTTGTCTTGGACGCTGATGCGCCACCCCTCTTCGTGAGGCTCCGCTTTGATTTTGATGACCGGGGGCTCCCCTCGCTTCCGGTATTTGAGTGAGTTGGAGAACAGGTTCTGGAAGACCTGGGCGATCATGCTTCGGTCGCCCGGCACGATGGGCAGCTCTTCCTCGATGATGATGACGGCCCCTGTGCTGGCGACCGACCGAACGAGAGCCCTGCGAGCTTCCTCGACAGCAGCTCCGAGCGGGAAGGGCTTCGAAGGTGAGATCCGACCAGCTCGGGAGAACGTGAGCAGGTCGTCGAGCTTCGTCTCCATCCGCTTGGTGCCGTCGATGATCTGCTCCAAGAAGTGCTGGCATTCGGGGGTGAGCTGCTCGGCACATCGCTTCTTGAGCAGGGTGGCGAAACCCATCAGACCCATCAACGGTTCCCGCAAGTCGTGAGACGCGATGTGGGTGAGCTGGTCGATATCACTCTCAAGGTCGTCGAGCCTTGTCTGGTAGGCACACGCTTCCTTCCGACGAGGGCAATCGGAGGGCCTCTTGGAGTCGCTCTTGGTCATTTGTTGCCGGTCGTTGAGGGGGTTACTTTGGAGGCTTCGGACGCCTTGTATTGGGTCACCAGGTAGGTGGTCGCCGAGGTGACGATGAGCCCGAGCAAGGACACGATGGCGAGGATGATCTTGGTCTTGTTGGACATCTTGGCCTCGGTGAGCTTCAGAGCCTCCCGGCGCTGGGTGTCCTCTACACCGTCCACGTCGTCCTCGATTGTCTTCACCTTGCCCTCGACGGTGCCGACTCGGTGATCCAGCAAGTCCACCTGGGACCTCATCGAGGGCCTGCCCGAGTAGCCCCGCAGCAGTTCGCGGTCGAGGTTGTTGACCAGGTCCATGAGGCCCTTCTGCTGCGTCCTCTGTTTGACCAGGCCGACGTTGAGCTTTTGCAGCTCGGTGTACATCTTGTGGCTGAGGTCGGCCACGGCGCTGGTCGTCTCGACGGTCATGTCGCGGATGGCTGAGGATGACAGGTCGTCTTTCTGGGCCTGAATCAGCTTGTTCCGAGCGCTGGAGACTCGGCGATACGAGGCTGCTTCATCGGGCGGGACTCGGATGGAGTGCCGGTGCTTCTCGATGGCGAAGACGATGCGCCTGAAGGTGTCTTCCTCGTCCGTGTAGCTCTTGAGCACGTAGTCCGCGGCCCCGTCCCGGATCATCTGGAGCGCCAGGTCCCGGTCCTTGTTGTGGGTCATCACGATGACGGGGACATCGGGGTCGTGCTGGTCGATGGCTTTGAAGGTGTCGGCTCCGGTCGAGTCTGGTAGCTGTAGGTCAAGGACGATGCAGTCCAGGGCGACGCGGCCGATGATGCCTAGGGCCTCGGCCAGCGTCGAGGCTTCGTGGAAGTCGACGCTCCCCTTGAACTGGGCCTCCAGCAGATACCTGAGAATTTCTCGGTCGGTCGGGCTGTCCTCGACGATGAGTATTTGCATCGTGTTTTCCTTCACTTGTGCAAGCCCACAAGTGCTTTTGGGGTGGTCGTTTTCGGCCACCTGGTGGACGGATCCGTCCAATTTGTCTCCGCAGCGTTCCAAGGTGGGACGGTCGTCTCATACGCGACACGGCTGAGGTTCAAGTCCTCTCGCTGCGACCCTCTACCGGGATCGTCCAAAGGCAGGACAGGGGCCTTTGAAGCCTCGAATGTTGGTTCGACTCCAGCTCCCGGTGCCGTGTGTTAGACTGTGGTTATGGGTGTACAACAGTCTAACCCCCGTCGCAGTAGCCCCATTTGGTTGCTGTCACGGGATGATTTTCAAAGGCTCGTGGTCGGGTCTAGGACCCAAACAGAGGTTCTGGCTCACTTCGGTCTGAAGAATAAGGGTAACAACTGGGCAACTCTGAAACGGAGAATTGCGGAGGATGGCATTGACGCTTCCCACTTGGGTCGGCAACGTTACTCTTTTCCGTCACGTAGGACGCCTTTGGCCGATGTCCTCGTTAGGGAATCTACATTCAATCGCACCCATTTGAAGCGAAGATTGCTTCAAGAGGGGGTGTTGCGTAACGGGTGCCTTGTATGTGGGTTAGGGCCAGAGTGGGAGGGGCAGCGCCTGGTGTTGGTTTTGGACCACATCAACGGGGTGGCCGACGATCACCGCCTCTCAAACCTGCGCCTGGTGTGCCCAAATTGCGCCAGCCAACTACCGACACACGCCGGTAGAAAGAACCAGGGGCGCACATCGAAGCGGCCTCGTAGCTGCTTTTACTGTGGCACCCCTACGAAGTATTCCGACAAGTGTTGGCTCTGCGCTTGTCGGGAAGGGAGGAAGGTGAAGAGGCCATCGTTGAAAACGCTTCGCAGGGAGGTGCAAGAGCTAGGGTTCGTCGGTACGGGAAGGAAGTATGGGGTGAGTGACAACGCTGTGAGGAAGTGGTTGAAGTAGTCAACGGGCGAGTGGCGGAGCTGGTAGACGCGCCGGATTTAGGATCCGGTGGCCTTTGTGCCGTGGGGGTTCGACTCCCCCCTTGCCCACCAACGGGAGCAGATGATCGCCGGCAGCTTCGGCTGCGGGAGGAAAGTCCGGGCTTCACAGAGCAGGATGCCGGGTAACGCCCGGTCAGGGGTGACCCTGAGGAAAACGCAACAGAAAGCAAACCGCCTCACCGCTCTCGGGCCGTGGGGTAAGGATGAAAGGGTGGGGTAAGAGCCCACCGCGTTGGTGGCAACATCGACGGCATGGCGCACCCATCTGAAGCAAGGCCAGACAGGGAGGGAGTTGCTCGCTCAACGCTCCCGGGTAGGCTGCTTGAGGGTCGTGGCAACGCGGCTCCTAGATGAATGATCATCCTCGACAGGACCCGGCTTACAACCCGTTGACTTCGATCGGTGTACAAGGAGGGATCGTGGTTGCTCAACAAGAAGTCCCTGTGTGTCCCTTTTGCAGGAGGCCCGCGATCCATCTCAAGCGACACCATCTGGTGCCGCGGAGCAAGGGTGGCAAGGGGCCGGGCTCCACGGTCGGCTCCTGCCTTGCTTGCCACCGGGCCATCCATGCCCTCTTCTCCAACAAGGAGCTGGGGGAGAGGTTCAACACGGTCAAGGCCCTCATGGCCAACGAGCGCTTCCGCAAGCAGATCGCGTGGATCGCCAAGCAGGACCCCAGCCGGAAGCTCAAGGTTCACCGGGCAGCGGATCAACGGAAGCGAGGGAAGTACCGATGAGCCCGAGGGTGTGGGCTGTGTGCCAAGATTGCCGGATTCCGCTGGACGCTACCAACCGTGTCAGCGATGATCCCTACGCGGCATTCTGCAAGGACTGCTGGAGCAAGACCCTGCCCTGGGAGCCTGTGTGTGGATTATGTGGAACGGGGCTTGTGCAGGACTCCGCTAACCTGGCTCGAATATATTGCCCTCTCTGCAATGTCCTCGCGATCAACCTGAGCGGAGAGCTAGATGAGCGAGCACGAGCTGAAGACCTGGCCAACCGGTTTCGAGGCCCTCATCCGGGGGATCAAGCCTTTCGAGCTTCGTCGCAACGACCGCGACTTCAGGGTGGGGGACATCCTGAAGCTCCGGGAGTTCTTCGTCGAGACCGATGAGTACAGCGGCCGGTTCATCCGGGCACGAGTGCTCTACATCAC
>SDBV01003082.1_pt1 | contig 24806 bp, 34 predicted proteins | sample 2277081 | NCBI WGS metagenome assembly SDBV01 (sample SAMN10402039, study PRJNA504765) | marine sediment metagenome | isolation source: marine sediment core GS10_PC15, 223 cmbsf | place: Arctic Ocean: Southern Knipovich Ridge | collected 2010 | reverse complement strand
AAGACAATGCCCGCTCTACCGGATGGCGTAAGATCGTAATGTACTCATGCGGGCCTTCAAAGGCGTGGTGCCAGCCGTGGCGCATGTGGCCTTTTACAACCTGAATCTTTTCTTTTGTTTCTTGCGGCCATTCGTCACGCAGGCTGATATAGTTTTCTTCCGTCCATCCCATAGGTGGGACACCGGGGACTGTATAGATTTCTTCCGGGGCATATTCACCATCAATAATGCGCTGCAATGTCACACCTGCGCATTTTGGAATATGGATAAAAAACAATCTGGAGTGCATGATTATTCAATTACCTCCAAATCGAAATACTCGTGATTGTGCATAAACTCCGGCAGGGAGTGACGGTCGTAAGGCTCTGCATTCCAAATATCGACCACTACCGGGTGCAAATCTTTCTTTCGGGCGGGAAAATCCATAAAAACTTCATCCCACCACCCTGTCCTGAATTCATCGGCGTGCATACTGAGCGCGAGCTTGTAGCGCGTGTCTACTAAGTTGCGGGCATAGCCGAAATGGTGGATATAGCCAGCCCCCTCCGGGTAATAAAGGGCATCGCCATTTTCCTGAATTTGAGGCAGGTAAATACGCACGGGCCGCAATTGGTCTCGGCATACATAATTAAACGAGCGCCAGTGATGCAGCATAGGCAAGCGGTAATGGCGGTTGGTGAGTTCGCCCGCTTTGTAGCGTCTTAAAATATCCTTGAATAATGCGGGCTGGATAATCTCATCACCATCCAATTCCAGCAACAGGTCTGCATCGGGGCATATCTCCATGGCGCTCTGTGCCCCGATAGGCATACCCTCCACCCACTCAACTCGTGGGCCGCCTGCCTGACGGGCAATATCCATCAATTGCTGACGTTCATCGGGGCAAGGTAGATTAGTCTTGCCTGGAAAGTTTGCGACAGGCGTATATAGTACGATGTGTCGTTCAGCGAAACCCTCAGTTGACTTGATAACCTCTGCTAGATAATCAGCACCGTAGTGTAGGCGAGTAAAGGCTATAATTTTCATCTGCACCTTTGCATTTATTCCATCCGCAATCGAATTCACGGCGTCTGGAATATTGCCGCCCTCAGTCGCAAGGCCGACGTACTCAAGCGCATCTGAGGTGCTGTCTAATCCCCTCATCACACATTCTTCAAAGAGATTGTCAATGCACAGCAACTTGTGCAGCTTCTTGCCACTTACCTTGCCACTGGTTACAGCCCGCGTGATGTGGCTATAGCTGCGAAATGTGATAGCGTCTTTATATGGCCCGCTGTCGGGTACTGTTTCGGCAATGACCGGCAACTTGTAGGCCGCCGCCAGCGCGTAGCGAATCGGTGCCGTGGCGGGTTCGTCGTGCTGGTGAATATGTAGCATCAAACGCGAGCCTTTAAGTACTTCGTGCCGCCTTTCCGAATCATGACCGGGATAATCTTCCGGCCAACGCAAATCGGCCAGCTTCTCCTTTACGACCACGCGGCGCGGCGTCATATAAGCCAGCATCGCCACATCATAGCTGCCATTCACGCTGTCTGACCCCTCGGCCAGGCCAGGGTGACTGCCCAGCAGCACATATCTAGCACCGTGTGCTTTAGCGTGCGTCGGGTCACTTGACCACAGCTCATCCACCGTGTCCTTGTTGGACTGGTCGGTGTAATCACCTGCGTACTCAAACTGCCAAAAGATGATGCGCGCTTGTGCCTCGGAACAATCGGGGATGCCCTCCGGCGTCACGAAAATATATGTGTTGGTCGAGCTGCCCAGATACAGACTGTCGCCGTAGCACACCTCGAAACCTGACAGCTTGACTAACTTCCAAAAGTCAGCATACGATGGGTATTCCGTGCGCGGCATAACAAAGACGGGTAATTGCACTCCCTTGCGGCCCAACCTGCGTACTCTCGCAAAATTCGGCGTGTCTGATACCGGCGAGCGCGCCAGGGCAGGGGGAGGAGCATCGCGTAAGATTCCAGCCTGCATGAATACTTCTTCCAGCACGTCTATGCCATACAGCCGCTTTTCTTCCAACTCAACCTGTCTATCTGCTTGCTCAGGCACGGTCTGCCATAACTCAGGCGACGCATTAACATCTTCCTGAAGTAACCAGGTAGTCTTCGGATAGCTCATGCGCGGGTAACGCCGCCCACTTTGGCGACCTCGCTCCTCCCGATTACCAGCCCACAATGCCAGTGCCAACACATCCCCGTGTTGTTTTTCACCTATCGGTTCTTGCACAACATATCCTCCGCAACAATACAATCGTTGACCACCATACCGCTTGTTGATTTCATGGCGCAGCTTCTGTACATCGCCGGTGTGATGAATGTTTTTCGACCGGCCACCACCCACTGCGTAATGCACTAACGCTTCCGGAACTCGGATTCCACAGACCCCGCGCGTTACGAGCTTCAGGAAGAAATCCGTGTCTTCCATTCCCGGCAGAGATTCATCGAATCCATTCACCAGTCGAGCCAGGTCAGTCGGCACTATGGCCGTGACCAGGTGATACGTTCCCTGACACCAGGCTCGCTCTGGCGCTTTCACATGACGCTCACCCTGAAACCAGTCGGTATATACGTACCGGCCCGGCTCTATTGCTGCCAATCCACGCTCTGCAAAGTTCGGCTCCAACCAATCATCCGCATCCAGAAAAGCCACGTATGGCGTTTGCACTTGCCCAAGCAAGTGATTGCGAATGAAGCCCGGCCCCTTCCGCTCCTGATCTACCATACACAGGTGCGCTACCGGCAAGGTCTGTGCTGCCACGCTTGCCTGCGCGTCCTTAGCAACCTCTACGTGCTCAGGCGCGATTGGCGTGATTACCGTTAGCTGGGGGAGGAGCAACTCCCCCCCCAGCTTGCCATTAGCTTCTACCACTTAGGTGTTGTAAGTCACGCCACCGTCAGCAGAGAAGTGAGTATCACCAGGGAAGGCGTTGCGGATCGGAGCGCGGAACACGTATGCTACATCGTCCACGCGACCTGCTAGCCAGGGCGTTTCCAAAATCAATCGGAAACGCGCCCCAAAGTGATATTCCTTCGCCAGACCGGTTGAGCGGTAGCCGACGATGTACATGCCGTTGTTCAGGATTCCGATGTCATCACCCGCGAAGTTAGCAAACTCCGTCGCGTATTGGTTATTCATCGGGAAGTAGTCCAGGCGCAACAGAGGCATGCCCTGCCACGAAATCGGCATAACATACACGTCGCTCTTGAACTGATTGTTAGCGAGAATGTCTTGTGGGATGCCTTCGCTGAACACGACCGGCACCGGAATGCCATCCACCAACAAGTACTGGCCGTTCATCATCTCAAGGCGAAGCCCTGAAACATCGTTCCCCATCTCGACGATGGGCTGACCTGCGTTGGTGCTGGTCACTCGTACCGTGTTGTAACTTAGCGCCCACTTCTCGACAATGCTGCGAAAGGCTTCCTTGCGCATCACAATCGCCCACACGACGCCATCCATGCCCATCTCGGTTGCACGATCTTTCAGCCCCCACACAATGTCTGTGATGGCCTCTACGATGTCGCGTCCATCACCACCTGCGATAGTGGCACCGACATCAACGTTGAAGCTGAGTACGGCACTATCGAGCGATGGTACCAACGTTCCGCCCACATCCGTCCAGCCCGTCTTGACGAATTGGTCGAAGCCGTCGAACTCTACAAAGTGGCCCAGTTGTGTATCTCCTGAGGCTTTGCTGTCGTCGCCTATGATGTACACTGTTTCAAGCGTCCGCTGTAGATCGACTCCAATGCGGAACAGTTCGTGCGCAATCGCAGACTGAGTGTCTCGTAGCTGGAACATGATGTCGGGAATTAACGGGCTGCCAGTAGGCCCCGAATTCAAGATATTTCGCGGCACGTCGGCGCGGTCACGCAACTGACCGATCAAAGGAATCGCTTCCAGATCAGTCTTTACATAGTAACTGCCGAAAGCGAAGCGAATCTTCGCTTTCTTCAGTTGGCCGACTCCCGGCGGATTGCCGGTAAAGCCAGTTGCGTTTGTGCCACTACCGAGCGTCTGCCCGGTCATAACCTCCAAGTCCTCATTGGTGAAGCGACTTGGGTTGGGTGTCAGTAATTGCGACAGGCTGCGCGGGCGCACCAGCGTAGCTAGCATTTCCGGTCGCACGCCAGGGGCGGAGAACAACCCAAACTGAGCAGCATTTCCTTGAAGCGGCCCATGTAGCGCTGGTGCGGTCAGGGTAGTTGAGGCCGGGTCATTCTTCTGCGATACCATCAAGCCCATATCACCCAGGCTCTGGACGATCTCGTTAATTTGTTCTACTGAATAACGCTTTGCTGTCATAGTCCTTACTCCTTGCTAAGTTAAGTTTTGATTAGTCAGGCTACTTTTTAATCGGAATATCCAGAAAGGTAGCCGTTTTATTCAGGGATTTCTTGGCCTCCGCCTCGATCTCCTCATCATCAAAGGCTGTGTCTTTGTCCTTTGAGGCCTGGCGCGGGCGACTGCTGACTTTCTTTTCTAAGGCGTCAAGGCGCTTGTTGGTGTCATCGAACGTCCCTGCCATCGCCTTGACTGCCCCCACTATCTCGATCTGGCCTTCCGCAATATCGCCAATATCTTCGAGACTCTGGGCCAGCGCACCGCCCAGCTCCTTGACCACGCCCTTGATGACTTCTTCCTCGTCCTCTTCTTCCTCGTCCGCCTCATCGTCATCATCGGCGGCACGCTCTTCTGCCTCTGGCTCCTCTGCCTCGCCAGAATCTATATCGTCGACGGCGTCCATTGCGGCTTGTGCCACAATATTTTCCACGTCTTCGAGTTCGGAAACCTCGGTAGCTTCGTCGCTGCTTACTGCTGCCTGTACCACACCTGCCTCCTCTAGCGCACCGAGGATTTTAGTGGCGACGACATCGGCAACGACAAGCACGTCGCCTTCCTTACTCGCCAGGTCCTTGCGCTGTACTCCTGCCATATCAAGCAAGCTCTGCTTACCTCGTAATGAGGCGCGCAGCTGCTTCGCTTTATCCTTGCCGACTATTTTTTCGAGAAAATGATCGCGTTTCTTTGTCATAGCTATTTCTCCTTGACTAAAATTTCTGCTGATGTTATTTGATTGGCTGCCTTATCTAATGGCAATATAGATGTTTCAAACTTGTAAATGTTCTCATAGACACCGTTCTGTTTATCGCGGCGCAGATGGTAGAATCGGTGCGATGTGCCCAGTGCGTCGGGGTAACTATCCATCCCGTCCCACACCTCTTTTATGCTGGCGCGTACCGCTTCTTCCCCGCTGATTGCCAGATTCACTATGTCGTCTGGTAATTCGCGTGCCACTTCGATTAAGAAAGGCCCTTCCATATCTGCATATATGATTTCTCCTATGGCATCCCCACCGTGCCAAACTAACAGGGAGTCTTCGCCAATAAACTCACCATCACTCCAGGATGATTCTACATACTGGCGCAGTGCCTTTTCGCGAATGATTTCGCCCTCACGGTCACGGTAGGCATTCGACGTAACCAGTAGCATCAAACGTAGGCCGCCAGAGCCGTTTTCCTTAACGACCGCCTTGATGTCAGCAATGTCATAGATACGAACCTCTGCAAACGGCTCGTAATTATCGCGACCCAACACCAGCGTGTCTGCCCTGGTCTGTAAGTCAACTACCAGCTCCGGCAATTCCACCCCTTCGGGCAGGTAGGCAAGCGTAATGTGCGGATGATAGTTATCGGGTTCGCTGTAGGACGACATATCCAATCCCTGCGCTGTAAATTGCTCGAAGATATGCGCTTGTAATGCGGCAAGTGGCTCAGAATTATCGACGGCGATGTGTAAAACCCTCTCGTCTCCGTTCTCAAAAATCCCCAACTGCGAGCTTGATATTTCAATACTGCTCGTGAATTGCATATCACTCATGATGCCAAACAAGGCTGAATTGAGAACCTCGCTGGCATAGCAAATCGAAACGTGAAAGGTCGGCGCATTCTCCCATTCAACTTCGACGCCCGTAAGCGCGTCTTGCAAAGAACGCATGACCCTCAATACCTCTGTATCGTTAGCCAGCGATAAATACGCGAAGGCATCTACACCTTCTTCCTTGCGCAATTCAGACACCTTAGCCCCTCCCTGCCAATCTGCGCACGAACCCTAACAGGCGGTCGGTGATGCCTTGACCGGCTCGATTGGGTAGCTTTCCACGCGCCTTCCCACTGGCCTTTGTCATGAAGCAGTCGCAGCGGAAGCCCTTACATGCAAGCTTGCTCGAACCGGGCCATAGCCCGGCCTTGATATAATTCTTCACCTTCTGCACCTGCCCGTTCAGGGTCAGGCATGTCTCACAGTGCTCAATCGTTTGGCCCAGATTCCACTTGTACAGCGCATTCATGTCGGCGTCTGCCAGGCCGGCGTAATAAATGGCCCGCAAGCTCTTGTTCGCCCAGAGAACAGCACGGTTTTCGATGTTCAATTCTGGATTAGCAAGAACCTCATCAACGAACTTGGTAATGTACGTTGACTGTGCCGCCACCCACTCGGCTACCTTACGTCGACGGGCCGCGAGTTCTTCAGCATCTAGCCCGGCAGGGTCAGCGCCGCCGTCCTCAAATCCCCGGTCATAGGCTAGCTTGCCGCTATGGTTTAGTTCATTGCGCAGCACCGCCCGGAACACACCCGGCTTCAGGCCTTGACCTTTTTCCACCGTGCGAGAGAATCTTTCCATGAAATCTTCTGCGGCATCGCTGAAGGCCTTATTGACACTAATGAGAGACTTGGCAGTATCCAGAATGTTTCCACTGTCGGTTTGGGATGTCTCATCAGACGCATCATCTTCGCGCTCAACCAAAGTTTCACGTTCCTCTGGTTTCGGGTCAGAATCTGGCAGACTGCGCACTTTGCCATCTTGATCCACCAGTACGTCGTGAACCCCTTCAATCTTGGCTGCAAGTAGTCTTCGTCGTTCGTCAGCCGTAAGGTCGCTCGCTATGGTTTGCATAGTAGTTGCCCAGGCTTGTGCTTTGTTGGCTTGTTCAATGTCTTCTTGAGGGTCTTGATACTTCCACGCAAATTCTGCATATTCGGGCAGCGCTCGGTTGATAACCCGTTCCAGACCTTTCAAAATGCGACCGAATGCCTTGCCACGTGATTTCTGGGCCAGTATCTCGCCCCCCGTGCCGGTGCCGAGTCCAGTCCCGGTCTGCTCCCAAATGTCTTGAATATCTAACCCTATCGCCAGCGCAATCTGGCGAACATCAATTACCGTATACTTCTCAAAATCGAATTTCTCAGGTGCAGTGGTGTAGGACAGGTACTCTACACTTGGCTTAATGTCCATCTGCATAGCGAAAAGTCGTAGCGTCCGGCCCCATTCGCCCGCCGCGTCCGTGCGGCGCTCGTTATTCATGACCTCAACTGCTTTGCGCAGGTTATCCTCTGTTAAGTTAGCAAATACGGCGAGACCCGGCGGTGGCTTATCATCGAGAAATTGTTCGATATAGCGCCCCAGTAGAATTTGACGGTAAACCGGCGCAATGGCACGCGATAGCGCGCAATCACCGTGACCGGGCAGTGATTCATCGGAGTCAGGACTATCTATAAACTGAACCACACGCCCACGTGGCATCATGTGCAGCTTGTTGTGGATGTCGTAATAGATGACAGGAAACTCAAGATTGCCGGTCGGGTAACACCTCGCGCTATCCAAGACCGCCAGTCCCGCGACCGGCCCAGCCGGTGCCTCAAGCGGGTCGCCTGGCGCAATCAATTCTATGAACGCGCCCTGATCGTGACGGCTGTAATCAATAATCAGCGTCGATATAAATTGATCCCAGTCGCCAAAGTCAGCATTCATCAGCAACGCCTGCCAGCGGTCGGCATCATCCTTTGAGGACTTGACCTCCCACGGCGTTGACTGCACCCGCTTGATGAGGCCAGCTATTGCGCCGCGAAACACGGTGTTGTAATCGTGACGGTAGAGGTCGCGAAGTACTCGCTCGCGCTCGCGACTTCCCCAGCCAGGCAGAAGCGGGCCGCGAACGCTAACACCACCGAATACCAATGGAAACTGGTTTGCCGGTAGGTGCTCCTGTACGGATAAATTCTCTGCGCGACTGACCGGGTCAAGTATTGTCATCGTTACCTTCCGCGCTTTTGCCAGAGGCCATAGCGCAATGCGTCCTGACTGTGGTCTGATACTTTAAGTGGAACCAACTCGCCCGTTTTGGCTTTCCTTGAGTCGGAGCGGTACTCTGACATTTCAAATATCAAGTTAGAGCAACGTGGATGCACTCGCAATAAGCGCACACCGTTACCATCCAGAATGAATTGACGGACATTCTTGATACCCTCAACAACGACGTGCGTACCGTTGGCGTTGGGGAGTCCCTTCTTGCTTAACTCTCCCCGGAACATGGCCGCGCTACCGTCCACCCATGAGAGTGACTGCCTCCGATATGGCAGGGCAAGCACATTGTCTATTGTTTGCTCGTGCGTCTCTCCGCAAGCAACGTATTCATCAAATATATTCACGCCGCCCAGTTCGTTGTCCTGGAAGAACAGGACTACACGCGGGTGATAATTCGCGTATCCCGGCCCATCGCCGTACACATAACCGTCATCTACCCCCCACCACACTTCTTTGTCGGGGTTATATTCTGCGTCGGTCGTCACATTCTCGGTTGATGACCAGTTGGAATAGATGCGCCCTTGTGTGTGCTCAACATCCCAATCACCCTCTGCTAGCCGTGCTCGCTCGACCGGGTCGGCACCTGCATTGATGTTGCGGATATAGTCTTCGCTAATCGAGGGGTTGTCGGTCATCAGGGCTGGATAGAAGCTACGCGACTTGGCGTCAAAGTGGCTGCGCTCGACCTCAACGTCCTGCTCGTCAATACGCGCAAACCAACGTTCACGATTGACGATGTCGCGTGTGATGAAGCGCTGCTTGACCCAATGGTGACCAATGTTGCCCGGATTCGTAGCAGCCCGCATATAAACCCTTAGACCAGTTCCTTTTTTGACACGGTTGCGAGAAAGCATATACAGATACTGCGACTCACTGAATTCAGTCAGTTCATCAAAGCCCACGAATGCAAACTGCGCACCCTGATACTGGTACCTAGATTGCTCATATTGCATGTGTCCGAAGTAAATCCGCGCACCGGAAGGGAATATCCAGGAATGTTTTGAGCCGTTATATTTTCCGCCCAGCATCGGATACCATTGTTGCGAGCGGTCGATAAGACCGTCTGCCGCTTCCAGGCTGGGGAAGATGCGACGGAATAAAATTGCGCGATAGTGAGGATTATCCACCTGCCGTAGCGCTTCCATCAGTAGGCATTCAGTCTTGCCGGGACCGGCTGCGCCACCAAAGAGCGCCTCGTCTGATGGACTAGACAGGAAACGAGTCTGCTGACCATCGTGCGGCCACCATTCCAGTTGAGGTTCAGTCAGTTTCGGCGCTGTTGCCAGCATCTTTATCCTCTGTCTGTGGAAGGAAGATCGAAGGGCCTACATGATGTTCTATCGCCCCGCCATCCTTGCCGGTTAGTTCGCGCTTCTCCGCAGCGTAAATTCCCACTATCTTGCAACGCTGCTCAATACACCACTGCACGCCAGACAGGTAGCGCGGGTCGCCGCGCTGACCTTCCTCTTTTATCGTTGCTTCCTTGCGTTCACCAGACTTGCCCTCTGTACCCTTCTTGGTAATGGTTTCCTTGTTCTGCTTTGACTCTTCCCACTCATGCCAGTATTCGCGTTCCAGCCGGTCGATGCGCGCAAGTTCAGTGGCCTTTGCTTTATCCAGGTCAATAAGCGAAGACTCGCGCCATTCTTTTTGCAGCGCTTTTAAGTCGTCACTGATTGTTGTCTGGCTTAATTCCAACTCATCAGCAATATCCTGTTGAATCGCGCCAGCAAGGTACATGTCAGCGATTCTGCGTCGATCGCGTGCTATTTGTGCTGCACTTCTACGCTTTGCCATTATTGTCCCAAGTACCGGTAACTACTCGTTATAATCCTGAAATCTGCGAGCTATTCCACATGCTCAGGCTCCAACATCTCTTGCCTGATATGCTCGGCAATTGCCCGCATAAATAGCGGCGGTACGCTGTTGCCGATGCGCTTAACGCTATCCTTCCAAGAACCGACAAACTTAAAAGTATCTGGAAAGCTAGCTATTCTCTTGAGCTCTCCTGTGTGCAGCAATCTAGGTTCTGCGGAATGCATGTGACCGCCAGAACCAGATTCTTGCAAAATCGTTGGGGCTGGTCGAGCATCATCCATTCGCAGCAATGAATATCGTTCGTGGTGAGCATGGCCGCGTCGGGTTTCACGCCATCGCTCAAGCTGTAATTTCGTTAGGTTGCGAGACAACTGTTCGTAATCATCGCATTGCGCTATTGCATGTCCAGTTGATATTGTTTTGCTTTTCGCCCTCGGATGACTCGATTCAATGCCCAAGTCTCTCCGAATCCCCATAAATATCATTCGCTGCCTGCTTTGCGGCACGTTGAAATGCTTTGTGTTCATTAGCCGGGCAGACACCTTGTATCCGCTTGCCTTCAATTCGCGCATAATCTCAGCAAAAACCAGTTTCATTTTGCCCTTGACCATGCCCGACACGTTTTCCATCACAAAGACTTTTGGCTGCAAGCCCCGCAGCAATCGCACATATTCACGGAATAGCTGATTGCGCGGATCATCCATAATGCGCTTGCCTGCCGTGCTGAATCCTTGACACGGCGGCGAGCCATCCAGAATATCAAGCTCGCCTGGTTGCAAGCCGCTCATGTCCAGCGTTTCTTCCACGCTCAATTCTGCAATGTCGCCGTGATAGACTGGCACTTCCGGAAAGTTGAGCTTGAACGTCTCGACTGCATTGTCGTCCCATTCCACAGCAAGTAGCTCCCGAAAACCGGCCATGCTATAGCCCAGGCTGCTACCACCTGCGCCAGCGAACGTACTGATTACGGTTGGCGCGTTTGCCTCACGTGGCGCAAGGTGGGCTTGCCATGCTTCGTCAAGCAGAGCCAGATATTTATTTGGGGAAGCTGTGTCCGCACTCAGGACATTCAACCATTGTGACTTCATCAGCTATGCTTTCGTCATACTCTTTGAATGTAACCCCTGCAAGGTCAAGCTCGAATTCATTGGTAATGCTTTCCAACAGACCGTCTATCTCATCACCCATGTCAATCTCGTTCAACAGCGCCGCCATGTTCTCAGTATTCGGCGTCGCCAGCATTGTGAGCCAGTCGAAACTTGCCAGTATCAGGCGCTCTTCTTCTTCGCTCACATCGATGTAATCGACCGGCACGCTTGTCTCGTTGCGCGATACCGCAAGCGCTACCCGCAAGTGCCCATCTACTACGCGCCCGGTCTGCTTATTGACGATTACCCTTTGCACCCACCCGACCGTATCCATCACGGTTTCAAGGTGCTTTTGCTGCTCTTCGGGGTGAATACGCCAGTTGAGCGGGTTGGGTATCAGTTGGTCAGGCGCTTCTTCGCCACTGCTGACGATGCGGTTCTGCCAGTTAGCCACCAACGCCCCCCAGCTCATTGCCTGCCACACCGCACAGATACGGCACCGGGTTAACGCTCTGCGCATCCGGGCCAAAAGGATCGCCTACATAGCGTACGACCTCGAAGTGTAGATGCGGGCCGTCCGACATACCCGTGCTACCCACTGTACCTATCGGGTCACCAGTCATCAAACCTTCCCCAATTGGTGGGAAGGGTACGGTGCCCATGTGCGCGTAAAGCGTCAACATGCCAGCGCCGTTGTCCAGAATAAGATAGTTGCCATAGACCGGGCTGAATCCCGCATCTAACACGTAGCCATCGTGTACAGCTACTATCGCAGCGCGTAATGCGGCTTCGATGTCAACTCCCGCGCTGTGGCCGCTGTACTGATGGCGACCTACTATTTTTCTTGAAGCGACCGGCCAATCCAACCCGTTGTTTACCCCACTCACGAACTCACAGTCTGCCGGGGCAGGTGGGTCAGGATTCCAGAAGTCAAAGAACGCTATGAATTCACCGTCGCTGTTGCGTATCTCGCAATCGCTAGGCCACTCTGGCACTGATGAGTAGTGGAAACCACTACACGGGCCGCGTTCTCCGGCAAGGTAAACGTCTATCGTGCCGTCTGCCCATTCAATCGTGGCGCTGGATACATACCCTTCTATGCAACGAATCTCATGTCCGCAGCGCGTGACACCCGGCGGGAATTGCCAGTTGCCATCGTTGTTCCAATCTAATGTGCTGTAGATGCTGCCATTGCTCAGGTAGTGAGTTTTTGTTCTGAGGAATACGGTGTCCAGAACCGACAGCGCGCAAGCATCCCGTGCTTCTGCCATGCCCCGGCATTCGTAAAGTACCAGGCGCGTGAGGTAAAGACGTTGGTCGCTTTGCAGTCCTCTAAACCAACCGCTCTCGGTTGATAAGCCAAAGCTGGCTAGAATCACCGGCGTCTCTTCATCCAGACCGGCTCTGTACTCTGCTATGTGGTCTGCTACGCTCTCGTCGATTGCTTTTTGCAGCCGCGCCTGCTCGGTCTCGGAATAGGAAGTATCTACCAGCGGCCCGTCTCTGCCGAGGGGTGGTGCAAAAAAGAGCGTTAAAGATAGAAGGATTGCCACAGCATGAGTGTGACATTTTTCGGGGAAAAGATACCTAAGTTAAACCCAAGATGCCTAATTCACAACTGCCCAGCCATTTCTTGGCCCCCAGGGCCGCCGGACTAGCATGCGAGTTTCAAGTTCGGAAAGGTAGCGCTGTAACGTACTGTGGGGAATGTTCAGCATACTTGCAAGCTGTAATGATGTGACCGGCTCCTTACCCTCGCGTCCTCTCTCTCGGATTTCGTCAAGGATACGTTGTTCGTGCGGCTCGACTGGCAAAGCAAAGCGCATCACTACGCGGCGCACAGCTTCAGTGAACGCCCGCTCTTCATCGCACCCCTCGTCAAGTAGACTCGTTTCCGCTTCTACTATGAGCCTGGAGAACTGCACTAGCACATGATTACCGTTTTCCATAACACCTCTCAGAATCCCACATTATCCAACAGTATCACTCACGTCCTTTACGGTGCAAAATCCTTACATTCTATGTAAGTTACTTACACATTTTTATAACTTGCTGCTATCCTCTTTGCACTCTTCGCATTCGACATACACCGCTAAACCCTCAAAGCCTTCCGTTGGCGCGGCTTTCCACTCAACAAAGCGCGCGCCAGTGCCGCCACAGATATTACTCACTCCTTAATCGCCGGGGCGTCTCGCTCAAAGAATTGCCACGCCCACATAAAGTCGCAACCCGCACGCTGCGCAGCCTCATAGTCTTCGGGTCTATCCCCTACCATTAGGGTGTGCTGCGGCTCGACTTCAGCCGATACCATAATCGAATTGAGCATGCCTGGCGCGGGCTTGCGAAGCCAGCTTTCTTTGGTGTACCTCGCTTCAGTTCCTTTTGGGTGGAATGGCGAGTGCTTGCTATAGCGTGCATCTATTGCCGCCCTTGCTGTTACCGCCAACTCGAAGGCTTCCGCGTCTGACAGATAGCCGAACGCAACGCCGCCTTGATTGGTCGCCACTGCCAGAATAATTCCCGCTTGCGTTAATTCGAGACACTTTTCAACAACGCCAGGAATCATCTCTTGCTCATCAAGACGGTTGATGAAGTTGGTATAATTTTCTCTGTTGCGGCAAATCGTGCCGTCCTTGTCGAAAATCACTAACTCGTATTGCTCGTCCATATCAATCTCCTTTAATTGTCGGGGTAGGGGGCTTGCGCGCATCTGCTACTTCCTGCTGCCAATTCGGCAAATACAGGCCCAACTCGTACAACCCAAATCCCCCACGCTCGGCTAGCCTCTCAAGTGATTGTCCTCCGGGATAGTCGCGGGCATAACCCTCATACACCATTTCCGCAACCGACCGGGGGATACTTTTTAGGCTTCCTCCGCGAATGATAGGAAATTCTTTTTTCGCCATCAGCTATCCTTTCGTCGTTGGGGGATTGCGCCTTTTGTACATCATAATTTCGTTAACTTCACGAATCCACCGACCACGCATTTTCCGCATCCACTCAAAATTCGCTTTGCATACGCTGTAGAATCAGTTCAATCTGCATTATTTACCGTCTTTTCGTTGTCGGGGTAGGGGGCCGGGCTGCCGTCATCTTGGGCATTGTCTCATCCGAGAAGGCCAAGTCTTTAGTTCCCGCCCAAACCGTTTTATTGACACGAACAGCCCCGCCTTTTAATACTTCCCATACCATGTAGAATGGCGAGTATTAATCTAGTTCAATATGACAGCTTACGCATACAGGAACTACGTCCAGCTTGTGCTTTTCCTCGTATCCCAGGTGGTGATGGTAGTGCTGCGCCTGGTTTTCGCAGTTGACGCATGTAAACTCCCGCGCCGGTTTTTTTCTTCCTTCTCGTACTTCGTTTCCAACAGCAAGCCGCGCCCTGTGTTTTTGAGGACTGCGAGCTATTGACTTTCGCTTCGCTTCCTTGTGCAATTCTCTTCCGCTTTCGCTTTGCGAATAACTTTTACGAATCAACTTGCCCTTCTCGGTTTGTGAGTACGCCCGCGTCGAGTTGTAATGACAATCTTTGCAATGAGCATGGTGACCATCACCGGCCCGCTTGTCCTTGTAGAAGTTCGTTAATAGCTGGGGAATTCCTGCAAGGTGGCAATTCGACCTAGAGCAGACCTACTATCGCTCATCAGTCACTCTCCTGTGCTTGCTCTGGCACACTTGACAATTCGTCACGACAGAACCTCAACGCACCTTCGAGGGTTCCTAAATGCGCGTCACAATACCAGCCCGCTCTTCTGTTGCCTAATAATCTGTCGTTGTTGTCGGCAGGCAGCCAGACGAAAACAAGATACCCGCCCTGGATAGACTTCTCAATTTTTGTTCTGTTTCCAATTGTGCCGTTTATCACTCGCTCGCTATCGCTCATTGCCGCCGCCTTTCAATTGGTCGTGCATCGCCTGATGCACCCACGTCCAATCTACCAAGAGCCGTGGCTCTAGCCTTTCGTGCTGGAAATCAACCATCACCCTGTCCATTACCCCGTGTACCCTGCTTAACAGTTCTTCCAACTCCGCGATGCGCTCCTGGTCGGCCTTGCGCGCGGCGGCCAGGGCGTCAACGTGGTCACACAATAATAGAATTTGCGTCGGCCCCGGCTGTATCGTTAGCCATCCATATCTTCCAGCATGGCCGCGAATTTCGGCCACGTCGCTTGCGCTCAGTTGTTCAGCCATTCGATTGCTCCTTTTTACGTATGAGAAGAGTCCTTATCGAAAATTACTTCCCTATCGCCAGCTCGTTGAATTGTTCAACTGAGAATTCACCTGAAGCAAGGCCATGAATAATTGAATTTCCCCGCTTCAGACCGGCATCATATGCCTTCGTGACTGCCTCGTGAATGTAACTAACCAGGTTCTGCATAGCCCCTGCCTGCTCGTGGCTCAGTCGCACTCCATAGCAAGACACTTTGTCTTTCCCTAACTGCTTGCGCGAAATGACCAGGCCGGGCGGGTTGTAGAGGACTCGCGTAGTGTTATTATCTACCTCGCCGCTGACCAACCGAGTCATCAGCCCTCTAAACATTTTCGTCTCATCGATGACGCTACCGTGTCGACCGTGGGACTCATGCTTCAGCAACTCGATGTCTTCAGCAATGAAGTATGCGTGCTTCGCAGCATCCGTCAGCGAAGTCCTGCCGACGCTCAACGCCTTCTGGCAATCCTCGCAGACGACCGGCTCGAACGAACGCTTCACCTTTTCTTTTCCGCAGGTGACACAATTCTGTTGTGGCCCGCGTTCCAGTTCCCTGCGCCGCACAATGTCCCCCTTGATACTGAACGGCAACTCCCTGCGGACAGCCTCCCGCTTTGCGATTTCTAATGCCTCGCCTTTTGTAAGGCCGTCCATGGGTTCCGCGTGAAAGATGCCCTGTGCCTCTTCACCCTTTCTCTGCTTGTGGCCTTCGTGGGTTCCAGGCGGTTTCATACGCACGTCATCCGGCAATTCGTCAGACCAGCCTTCAAACTCCGTTTTTCGCGTCTTGTACGTCTGCCCGCCTGTACCCTGAATCGGAATCATCTTGGTGGCTTTGCACCAGACAACCGGCTGCTCATTGCGGTCCAGAATATTGCGGATTTCTACCGCATACTCTGGATTGCCAACCCGTCTAGCGTAACGGCTACGGATGCGGTAACTTGCCACCAGTTGAATCCGGCGCGGTTGGAAGAACTGCTCCTGCTTTTTGCTGCTGTATTTCTCTGGCATTTCAACCTCAATTTATGAGAACGTCACTTTGGGAAAGTCATCTCAGGCATAGTCACCCTCACCCTTGAAGGCCATTGCCAGTGTATCAAGTATCGGCTCTGGCTTCCGTCGTAGCTGTTTATTCGACCACATCGCAATTTCGAGAATGGATGCGTCCTGGAATAAGTCCATAATAATCTGGCCCGGCGACCAATCGGTAAACTGTGGCTTAATGTCCGCCATGTCTTTGCGGACGTGGTCGATTGCTTCCTTCACCACGTCGTATTCTGAGCGCACAATAGCCAGCTTGCGGCGCAAGCCTGCTGACTGTCCAAGTGCCAGCGCCAATGAGTTTACTATGCAGACCAATTGCCGCTCTCGCATAATAAAGGCCATTATCTTTTGCCCCGTGTCGAGGTTCGGCACATCCCGAACCGGCACGGACAACGGTAGCTTGTTCTTCACGTTAGTTGCCATCGAACCAATCCCTTTCCTTCCACGCTTTCGCCACCATGTCAAATAGGCCATAGACAACGGCTACTGAGATTGCTGCAATTAATGCCTCGCCTACCGCGTGCATCATGCTGCTTTCGCCTTTACTTTCAGTTCGGCCTTGAGGCCGCGCATCAGGGGCAGCCAGTCGCTGTGCAGAAACTTTTCGGGGTTGGAGCCTGAACTCTTGTGACCGGCTGCTCTTTGCCATCGCCACACCAAAACGTCAGGCTGCTCTTTCGACAGCGGAACCTTTGCCACGCGCCCCAATGCCTTGCCGCTGTGGGCTTCGATGAACTCGCCACTGGCGGTTACGATTATCCGCCTGCCCCAGAAGGCCGGGTGCCGGAAGGCGTGTGTACGCCCGTTAACTTTGTTTTGCATCATGCCGGTTCCGGTTCCGACAGGTTGGCTAGAAGAACCTCGAAATCACCCACATCTAGCTCGTCCTTGTCCAGTGCCTTGCAGCGCGCTTCGATGAGGGCCAGCACCTCGCCGCGTGTCAGCCTGTACTGGAGCGTAGCCACCTGGTGGAACTTGAGCTTGACTTCCTTGACCGTAGCCTGCGCCGCCTTGCTGTCTGGATGGTCGTAGACTTCAGGCGGGTGCAGCGGCAGGTCAGGATATGCTTTTTTGACGAAGCGATTGATACACGGCAACAGACCATTAGTCAACCTGACGATACCGGCTGATTTCAACGTCGCAATGGCCTCGACCGGCTTGTCACTCCGGCGCAGTTTCAGATACACCCCCGGCTTGTCGGGCGGGCAGAACAGTTCGTGATAGCCGTCTATATCCAGTGGTTTCTCGCCCCGCCATCTCACCGTTTCGAGAACATCTTCAAGCGCGTGGTAAAGTTGGTTGGCGACGTTCACCTGGCAGTTGCGTTCCTCAAACACCGCAGGAAGTTCGTCCATCACTTCAGCCTGCCTTTCTGAGGCGGATAATATCGATTGTGCAGGCGTAGCAGTAGACGCCTGTGCGTCCGGCAATGGCGTTTTGCGCGCCCCGTTGTTTGACGCCTTCCTTGCAACCTGAGCAGTGGAAGGCGTAGGTGCTTTTTTTATAGGCGCTTTGGTCTTCTTGCGTCTATCGTGAATTTCGTCCAGTGTGTCGTCCGCTACCTTACGCAGTACATCGCGGTCGGTCGGCTTTTTCTTACCGCCCTTGCTGATTTCAGCAGCTATCTCAGCCAGTTCATCTGATACCTTTGTGGCGCTCACTGTCGGCGTAAACATCCCTCGCTTCTTGAGCCTGAACGTTTCCTTGACCCGCAACTTCGCCGGGAAAGCGTCCGGGGTCAGACGACCTTTTGTCACCCACACACATTGCACGACTGTCGGAATGACCGGCTTGCGTGCCATACTGGCCTTCAGTAGCTTTGCCAGTTCTTTTGCAGTGACCGGCTTGGTTGGCTTGATTACGATTGCTGGCTTGCGGTTCAGAGTCGCCAGCCATTTAAGCGTGTCGTCTATGTTAGACATTGTGTGCCTCCGCTTCCTCTAACAGCATTAGGCCAGTTTCACGTAGCTGGCGTATCAATCGAAGAGCCTCATCATTCATGCCTGCATCAATAGCCTGAATAGCTAAGGTAGATTTGTTGCTCAGGGTCAGCGCGTAATCGCGTATCTCTTCGGGTGTCATTGTCCAATCCTCTCTTGCTCATCTAACCGCGCCCCACAGTGAGGGCAGTTAGTTACTGGCTTCAGGTCTGCTATGTCACCAAATTGGTCTACGACCGGCGCTAGAAATACAGGGGTTTCGTGTCCGTTCTCATCTCGTATCGATTCAATCGACAGATGAGCGCCGCAATCTAAGGTAGTGCAGTTGTGTTCTTGCCAGTCGAAGTTAACCATCCCCCTGCCCCTCTCCCTGTGCTTTGGCGATGGCGGCCTTTAGTTCGTGCCACAACCATACTTCCGGATGTTCCATGCGGTCCATCTCTGCAATGTCCTCATGCCATGCGGAGATTTCGTCACGGCATTGAATCACAAGCGCTAATAGTTCGTCACGGCTAGCTGCCAGCACGTCGATGTCACTCTCTAGTGCGAACAGCAAGTCCTGATATTTGTGACGCTCGTCGAAGCGACGCAGGCTGCCTTCTGGGTCGGGATTTTGCATTGCGTCCATTGTCATCGTCTACCTCTCCTGTGCCTGTGACTCTGCTTCTTCTGTCCACACTGTAGCCATGTTGGTTACGCCGTTAGGCGTCACGAATGTACGGATGACTCCCTGCTTGGTTGCGTCGGCATCGTCTCGCATGCCCAGAACCGTTTCCTCTAGTCCATCCACCTCGTCACGCAATTCAAAAACTTCCTCCCAATGGCCCTCAAGCTCGGAAACCCGTTCGGAAAGCTCTAGCTCATGCTGTTCCAGATGCTCAATATATCCATGCAATTCGCTGGCTTGGTCTTTCGTAAGTACGACAGTTTCGCTTATAGTAGGCACCCACAATTCGCGGATTGCATCATAGACTGTGTGGGACTTGCTTGCGCTCTCCAGAAAATCAATACGTGCCATCTTCACCTCTCCTATTGTGCCTGATGCTGGCGTGCTAATGTTCCTCGCTCAAAACAATTGACTGACATTCGAGCGCAAGGTCGGTGTTGCCTTCGTCGATAAGGTCCGTCAGCATCCGGTATATGTCGTCCGGTACCTCATCAAGTTCCATGTCCATCGTAACCGTTCCTCGGTTGCCCTTCTCGGTCTCAAGGATGTACTTGGTCATCAATCCCTCCACGTTACTTTCGTCGTTTGGCATATCTAGACTTATGAACCCCATTCTGAAACCACCTCAAGTAAGGATATGGGCCGTGTTTCTTGCCGCTCCTGGTAATCTTTTTCCATTCGAGCCTCACTGCCGTGTTGCCGTTTAATGACTGGCTGATTGCGACCGGCTGATACTCTCCATTTTCATCTGCTATGGACTCAAGGTGCCGATGCACTTTGATGGCCCCTAGCAAGATGGTAAGTTCCTCTTCGCTCAAATCGGAAAGCAGGTCGAGAGCCGCGTCCAGACTTTCGGTGTTAGGGTAGCTCTCCGCATAAGTTTTACGCATGTTCTACCCTAACAACTAGTGAATTCTCAGCGCCTCAACAGCAGCGCGTGCCCTTTTGACGACTTCAATCCCGAATGATTCCGGGTCTGTCCAATCCTCTTTGGATGTGTAGGGGTCGGCCTCGCGCACAATCCAGAGAAGTAGTTCAGCCCCAGCGTCTCTTAGATAGTTATCGCAGGGGTTGCAGATTTTCTGCCCCTTTGCGTCTGTACTGAATAGTGGGCCTCCACAGTGCTTGCATCTCATCGTGAGTTGTATCCATTCACTAAGCGGTTGAACCTACGCGGTATGCCATTTTTCCAATTGAGTGTGTCGAGCCATTCAACGATGGCTTCCCGGCCCCACTGCTCTAGCTTGTATTCATAGCCAGCTTCGCGGTCGGATTGCAAAATAGTGTGGCAAGGCTCAGCGTGTACCAGCATCAGGTTGATGGAGTCGTCTATACCCTGCTGCTTATTCTTGGGCAGGTCGGACTTGTAGACGATGGTGTGATGAATATTGCAATCCATATCGTTGGCTGGCATTGGCTCTCCGCAATAGTCGCATTCGGAGTAGCGCTCGTTGTACATCTGCCATTTGTTTTTGATTCTCATCTAGTAGGGCAATTCCGCTAGCTCGGCACTCTTTATCGAGACCGGCAGTTCGGCCCATGCTTCATCGATGAACTGCGCAACGTTGCGCCTGAAAGTCTTGCTCAACATCCACTCGCCATTCGGTGCAAACCTATCGCCCAGTCTGCCGCCCAGCACAACCTTTTCACCAACTAATGCCTTCGGCCCGCCGTTGCGTGCGGCGCGTTCTGCGGCAACACCTGATTTCACCAGATACAAATTAGCGCCCACCTCTATCAACTTGTGTCGCCCACTGGCGGCCACATGCTGTAGTGTGCGCTGCTTGAACTGGTTGACCTTGTGCAGTTGGTTTAGCTGGCTGCACAACTCTTTTGCCAGTGACTCGCGGTCTACTGGCGCAGCTTCGGGCAATGCCTCAACTTCCTTGAGAATTTTCACGTCTCGGCTGGTGGGTCCTCCCGTAACATGCGCTCTCATCACCACGTCATCTATAAAAATCTGCTTCTCTTCGCGCCTGGTCAGTTTGATGACGTTCACGACCGGCTCGAAACAATAGTCGTTAATCAGCGCTTCGATGTCTTCCAGCTTGCCGTTGACCACCGTGAAGCGTCGGCCATCTTCTATCCAGCCCTGCCATGCGCGGGCGCTCACCTGCTTGATTTCAACGACCGGCTTGATGGGCTTGCCGTTGGCACGCGCCATGAGTTCCTGCAATACATCGGCGGTGCGCTCAGCCAAGCTCAGCTTCGAGTGCTTCGCCACCAGGTGCTGGCGTAGCTGCTGTATCCACACGATGCGCTGCACTTCGCTCGCAAACATCTTGAGCGTGCCAGTGTGCAGGGCCTTAATGCAATACTTGTCGCCTAGCTTCCACAGGCAGTAATCAAACGACTCACCGTCAACGCGAATCGTCAGCGTCCGACCGGCTGCATAGGCAGCGCTGCACTCAGCATGTGAGTCCATGACAACATCGTCGAGCATCTGCTCAACAGTGCGTGCTTGCGTGCCGCTATGAAGTTGTGTCCGTGATAGGGGAATTGACTTGATTATATCAGATTTGGTCTGGGGGGATAGTGCGTTCTTGCTTGACATTTATTCCAGTCCTTTGTATTCTCTTAGTGGCAGACTTTCCAGTCCTGCCACGCGGCCCCTAGACGGGCCGCTTTTTGTTTTGCGATGGTCAAAGTATACTATATTTAGGGTAGATAGTCAAGTACTTGACCAGAGTCGTAAAGTAGTGTATACTCACTTTTGCAGGCGCGTATGTTATTATTAGGGTTATGAAAATGGCATTCCGCACTAAAGTGAAAAAGTACATACAGGCGCTAGAGCCACAACCAACCGTCCCGGAAATTGCTCTTGCCACCGGCATGAGCAAAAACACGATTCGCGCTTGGATGCAAGGCCATGTCGAGAGGGTAGATTCTGATGTGGTGGGAAAGTGGCTCAGGTATCTGGAACTGGATGGCTGGAAGGATGTACTTGAGGACGACCTGTACTTCCAGTGGTCAGATGAGAAGTTTGACCCAACAGACGACAGTGCAGTTATCGAATAAGCCAGTCTAGCGGCTAGACTTTTAGCAGAACTTAGGTGTATGCTTACCGCAATATCAGAGTCATACACCGGAGGAATCATGAAACGCTGGATACTCTTAATCACGTTGGCGCTGGCAGCTTGTACCAGTGCGACACCAGAGCCGCTCCCAACACTTGCACAACTCGCACCAGCACCAACCGTCGCGCCCACGCTGGCGCTAGCGCCACTGAGCACGGCTGACTACCTGAACGAAGTGGGTGACTTTTTTGAAACGACAGGCGCAATAGCAGGCGAAATCAACCGTCTTTTAGCTGAGGCAGGAAGCAATTCGGCAGTGGCTAGCGATTTGGGGTGGCAGATAGAGCTACAAACCCAGGTTGAGCTTCATCACGCCACGCTTCAAGCGTTTGTAGGGGTAATTCCGCCTAATGCCGACCTCGAAGAAATTCATACGCTGATTGTTGCGGCGCAAACAGAGTGTGACGACGCATTTGCCCTTTTTTTTGAGGCACTATCCGATGGGATGACCGATGATGATGTGCCTACTATTCAGGCCGCGGGAGCAATGATCGAATCGTGCACGGCAAAAGTGATTGAATCCACCCTGGCAATGCAGGCGTATAACTGACGCTTTAGGAGAACCATGAACAAGCTACTGCGAAAGCTAAAAAAGAATCCGCAAGAGAAACAAGTCTGCTTATGCTTGAATGAAGATTGCTCTTGGAATGAAGCGCTGGACAAGCATCCCGACGAAAGTTTAGCATGTCCAACTTGCGGTCAGGACATGACGCACGACCCCGCGCTGGAGAGGATGCTAAACCAGGCCGCAGCCTTTTTCATAGACTTACAGTCAAGCGGTTAAGTGTTGCGCCAGAGGACTGAGGAAGCAGGAAAATAAACTATGCTGTATCGGAACAGAAACGGAAAGTAAATGAAATTAGATGACCTTTATCAGATGTCATGTTTAGCGGGTGACATAAATCACTCTCCTGCCAGGTTACCGGATGATACGCTGGGAATTTCCGAGCATGTCTAATCTGAGTGAATTAAGGGTCTGGGTTGTAGATCAATACAGCGAAGCGGCTTCTGCTGTTGCATCAACACAGCAAAACGATTTGACTAGAACACATTTTCTAGTAGAATGAAACGGATTGCGTAAGTAGGGGGGCGAGGCATGACGCGCCCCTTGATAGTTACCGGGAGCAGATACAGTGACCCTAGAACCAAAATCACAGGACGAAGATAGTGCCGACGATTTGAGTCCCTTGCCGCTAATTATTGCTGAGAAATGGGATTTTCCTCTTGCTTATGCTGAAACCGAGTATGGCATCGTGTACGCTGTGCGTGATTGGATTGCCGGGCTAGCTGGCACAAGTAACCCCAAGCAAGCATGGGATGGTATACGACGCAATGACGATATGTCTGATGTACTGGTTTCAATACAGTCCTTACCCTATCAGAAAAGCAACGGCGTAACACATCGTGCACCGTTTGTGGATGCTAAGAGTCTGTATAAGATTGCTGCCTATCTGCGTGCCACTAAGAGCCGCCCCGCGTTACGTGCAATCAAAGACTACCTTGCCAAAGCCGGGGTATTCACCGACCTGGCCCGCCGTGACCCGGAAGCGGCAGAACTTACGCTACGCAAGCGGCGACGTGGCAAGTATCTGCAACAGGGCAGAGCGCCTGAATGGATAGCCACCAGAGAACTGGGCATCGTCACGCGCAAAGAAATGATGGCAATTGTCTACGACCTCCTGCAATCAGATAGCGAATACGGCATCATAACCAACGACACCTATCGCGGCGTGTTTGGCATGACCGCCAAAGAGTTGAGGCAGCACATCGGCATTCCGCAGAGCGCGGTAGTGCGTGACCACTTCAGCACGATGGCACTTGTCTATACTCAAGCCGCCGAAGAAGCGTGTCGCCTGAAGTTAAGCAAGTACGAAGATGGCGATATTGTCGAAACTGATGACGTGCGCAGTGTGGTGATTACGCTGTCGAGATTGGTCGGGCAGCAGGCCAAAGAAATGTCGCGCATGCTGGGCACCGACGTGGTGACCGGCGAACCTTTGCTGGGGAACGGTAAAGACGAATGAAACTTGACACCACATCAAATCAGAGTATGATTCCTGTACCCGACATTCCCGCCTCTGGCGGTCGAATTGCCGGGCTTTGTCTTTTGGAGGCAATGTTTTAGTGAGGTGTTGATGGTAGAAACGGCGCAGCGCCGATGTGTGAGCGCTGCTGGCAGCAAGCGGTGATTCGCGTCACCAATTGCACGGGGTTGGCACCCCTGCCGGTAGCGCAACGCCAACACATACCAGCGCTGCATCCGGAACTGAGTGTGCACTTCCGTGATAGGTTTAGCACGCTCAGAAGGTCAGACCTACCGTCGATGCTGTCAGCACCTCAGTAAGCCATTACCTGTGATGGTAGCACAAACAGGTCGCAATGCAAGTGATTTTGGCAAGTCCTGCGCTGTTCGCCGGGGGTTGGTCACGACCCTCACCCCTCCTACTCGGCGGACAGCGCGGGGCCAGTCAAAGCCCCATCTGGTGTTTGGCGGCCTGGTTGGCTGACCGGGTCGCCGTTTAGCGGATTAGCTCAGGGTAGAGCGTCCGACCTATAAAGTCGGAAGGTCGCTGGCTCGCAACCAGCATCCGCTACTTGAATACAGAGTTTACATTTAGTATGGATTGGCTTATAATTATGATTGTACGTAGAAAAAACAAAAGCCCTGTGTTCGCAGGGCTGGGCGGGCTAGCCGCCTTGATTTTCCACTTGGATATGGGGGTCTTGCGTACCCTCAGTATAGCCAAAATCCGAGGGGTGTCAAGTGCTGTTCCTGCCCCCTACACGAAAGGGACAGTAGCATGACAG
>SDBV01003081.1_pt1 | contig 24812 bp, 21 predicted proteins | sample 2277081 | NCBI WGS metagenome assembly SDBV01 (sample SAMN10402039, study PRJNA504765) | marine sediment metagenome | isolation source: marine sediment core GS10_PC15, 223 cmbsf | place: Arctic Ocean: Southern Knipovich Ridge | collected 2010 | reverse complement strand
ACGGTCTCGTGCGCCCCTCCGGGGCGCGGGAAGGGATGCATCGTGGACCTGGGGTTTCGCCCCGCCGGAGCGGGCCTACACCCCAGGCTACTTGCGTACGCCCCTTCGGGGCGGTTCTTTCTTACTCAGAAGGTAGGATGCGGCTTGCCTCGTGCCGTTACCAGATTGTTCACCAACTTGTGTCGGGTTGCCTAGTCAAAGTGGGGTAAAAGTGTTTAGAATATGTTAGATTTCCATCTGTGGAAACGTTGCCGAAAACTCTTCTACTTGGGGGAAAAGAAAATGAACTCACCGTCTCAAAAAATTGGTCGTCTTGTGTGCCTCTTATCCGTGAGTTGCCTTGCACTCACTACTTGTGCGTCCGATCCTGTCCCAGGTGGAACTCGAGGAGGTGAGACCGGGGGAAAAGTACTTCTCCTGACCAAATCCTCCGGCTACATACATGATGTGGTAAAGGAACCAGATGGACAGACCAGTCTCGTCGAAAGAACTCTCGCGACGATCTGCGCGGAGCTGGGCCACACCTTGACCGCTACGAAGGACGCCAGTCTGATCAATTCAGCGTATCTAGAGAACTTCGACGTCGTAGTCTTTTACACGTGTGGGAACCTGACTACAAGCGGCCGCGACGAGCAGACCCCCATGGGGCCAGGTGGGGTAAAGGACCTGACCCAGTGGATTGAAGACGGCGGCGGATTTGTCGGATTCCACAGTGCCTGCGACACACTTGAACCGGAGTCCCCGGAAACCACATCGCCTTATCTGGAAATGCTCGGCGGTGACTTCAAGGTACACGGAGGTCAGTTCGTGGGGGAACTCGTCTCCCATGATTCCTCCCACCCGACAATGGCTCATTTCCCCAGTCCGTACTCCCTCCATGAGGAGTGGTACGTGTTTGAGAATTTTGCCGCAGACGAGGTGCACGTATTAACTATCCTCGATCCGGGAAATGAGGGCGAAAATCAGGAAATGTATGACCTCGAACCGTATCCGTACAGCTGGTGCAAAGCACTTGGGGAAGGACGGATCTACTTCACCGGCCTGGCCCACAATGCAGCGACCTGGGACGATCCGACTTTCCAACGGATTATTCCTGACGTCATCCAGTGGGCCTCGGGTATCGGAGAGGCACAGGCCGAGCCCAATTACAGCCCCTGAATTCCCTGGGCGCCCCGGTTCATTCTTCCGGCCGGTCACGCCAGGGACGGTCTCTTAGTTACGATGCTGAGAGTCTTCTTGGGATCTGACCTGACGCACCCATCACGCGTCGATCTTGGAGAAATGTCCTTATCCTGGATCCTCCAGATAAGGAGCGGCATCCACTCTTTGTGGTTCTCAGGAAAAGTGCGCCGATGACAAGGTTTATCGGGCCGCACGAGTTCACGGCCATCGTCGCCGCGAAGCAAAGGACCCGGTAGACCTGCACCACACGCTCGCCGTTGCGCTGTTCAGTCTCACCCGTTAAGAGTCCAGCCGGGGCGATATTCTCGGCTGAGCAGGTCGTTTCCTTCGGCGCTGTTGGTGACCCGACCGGTAGCCCCGTCGTAATCGAGCTTTTTCCCGACGCGATAGGCCACGTGTCCCAGGAGCATTTGCTCGATCATCGTGCCGCTGTAATCGAAGTCGCACGAGGTCTTGAGATCGCCTTTGCAGGCATTGATCCATTCCTTCTGGAAGACACCCAGGTCCGGAATAAGCTCGTCCTTGGAACGCGGTTTGTAATAGGTCATATCGGCTTCCGAGCCATAAGGGATCAGGATACGGGAATTGAAACTGGCAACGAGGAAGCCTTTCGTACCCTTGAACATCGCGCCGTGACCGATCCTGTTCAAATCAACCATACCTCCGGGCGATCTTGGCATAGCGCCACCCTGATACCAGCTGAGGCGGATGGCGGGCCGCCAATCATTGGCGGGATGCTCGAAATGCTCCTGGAATTCGACGGGAGTGACCTCGGGATTGAACGGTTCACCCTCGGCCTCGGCGGAAGTCGGCAGGCCGGCGTCGACCGCGTTCCAGGCGAGGTCCATGGTATGGCTGCCCATGTCGCCGATTTGGCCGCTACCGAAGTCCCAATACATATTCCACTTCAGGCAATTCACGCCGACTCTGCCGGAGAAGTACTCCGGGTTGTAGGGGTGGAACGGCGATGGCCCAATCCACAGGTCGTAGTGGAGGTTTTTCGGAGGGGTGCCTTGGGCAGGCAGATAACCAGGCCGGCGGATCTGGCGATCGCCCCAGGCATACACATCACTTAACTCACCAATCGCGCCGTCTTTAATCAATTCACGCACACGGTTGAAGTTCGGAAAAGCGTGACGCTGCATGCCGACCTGCGTTGCCAGCTTGTGTTTCTTTTCGAGGTAGGCCGCCCGGACCAGGCGTGCCTCTGCCACGTTGTTGGCCAGCGGTTTTTCGCAGTAGATGTGCAGATCGCGATTCAGCGACCAGTTGGCGACGAACGCGTGCGTGTGATCTGTCGTGCAGCAGACCACAGCATCCAAGTCCTTTTGTTCGAGGCACTTGCGCCAGTCGACGTAGTGTTTGGCGTTCGGGAACCTCTTGGCGGCAATGGCCAGGTGATCTTCATTCACGTCGCACAGGGCCACGACGTTCTCGCTCGAGAGCACGTCATAGTGTGCCTCGGCCCGGCCATACGCGCCAATCAAAGCAATATTCAGCTTGTTGCTGGCCGCATGGGCGCTGGAGAAAGTGCCGCTTGGAAGAATGAGGAATGCGGCCCCGGCGACCGCACCGGATTTAAGAAACTCACGTCTTGGGGTTGTTTTAACGTTCATCGGCTTATTGCGGGTTGCATCGTTGAGGTTCTTCATTGGTGAGAGTTCCTTCCTAGGTTTTACTTATCCCGACTTCAGCGCACCAAAAATTCCGGGGGGAGGTCTTCGTAATTTCCACCCGTAATGCTCTCGGCATTGTATTTAAGAACCTCTGACAGAATGAGCCACAGAGCACACAGAGGTCACTGAGAAATGAAGATTTCCTAAGAAAAACCCTCGGTGCCCTCTGTGGCAAAGCTCTTTTTGTTATAAGCTTTAAGTCTCAACAAGCTTGATAATGATAATACGATTATCCGAAATCCTCAACTGATTGCAAGGGAAATCTCGAATGATCCGTCGAAAAAGGTTGATTTCTTCGTGACCCCTAACCTTGGCAATAACGGTCTCGTGCGCCCCTCCGGGGCGCGGGAAGGGATGGATCGTGGACCTGGGGTTTCGCCCCGCAGACGGGATTGCACCCCAGGCTACTTGCGTACGCCCCTCCGGGGCGGTCGAACCGCTTAAGACATCCCTTGGAGCACATTCTCGTCACTTTCACAACGTTTGGTACACTTATCTGTGCTCAGCGCCATTCACCACGAACCTGACTTCACACGATCTGCCTTTTAGAACTGGACAGCAACCACGTCGAGCAGGTCGGTACGCTTGCTCTTGGGAATGAGGACTGTCAGGGTCTTTTCGTCATAGGAATGACTCAATGCCTCACCGGTTCGCAGCAGTTTAACGTTCACAGGCCGTTCGACATCGTTAATAACGATTGGCTCATCCCAGGTTTCACGTCGGTAATCGGGATGCAAATACCATGTATTGTCATTTATGGTAATTGGGACATTACTTTGTTCGGGATAGGGTCCGCCGCCTATGTTGCCGGAAACGGATTCCCCGCTATGCTTCATCCATTCTGCCATTTCGGCACATTTATCATAGAACTCCTGCGGCATCTGCCCGTCAGGGCGGGGGCCGACATTCACCAGTAAATTAGCGCCCCAAGAACGGCACCTTGCCAATGAATACAACACCCAGCCGGTATCCTTCAATCTTTCGCCTTCTATGGAGTTTTGATAAAACCAGCCGCCCTGGTTCCAAAGCTCACATAGTTCAATCCAGAAGCCGTTTTCCCTCGCGTTCTTGATTTTTTCGTATCCAAACTGCCCAAATGTTTCAGGCGTGATATAGTCGCCTTTGCCGGGGCCACGATTATTGACTAGAATTCCCGGTTGAAGTTCGCGCATTTCTTCGACACTTACCGGGGCGCCACTATCCCACCACCAAATATCCACTTTCCCAAAGTTTTGGAGTAATTCCAGCACCTGACCGCGTTTGAATTTGGTCGTCTTCTCCCTCCAGTCGGATGGACGTTGAGGGAGGCTTTCAACATACTCATGCTTGTAGTTTATGAAAACGCCTTCTCTTTTCCCCGGCGATTCCTCCGATCCCCCGAAATAGTAATTCATGTACTCGCGCTCGTGATACCAGTCGGACCCGGAAAAATAGAATCCGGCTTTCATGCCGTTTTTGCGGCAGGCATCGAGATAAGGAGTGAGCAGGTCCCGGCCGTTCATGTGTACACGCGTGTTCATATCGCCGAACTGGCTGGGCCAAATGGCATAGCCCAGATGAGGCTTGGCGGTAAGCACGGCGTACTGGAAACCCGCAGCCTTCGCTGCTTTCATCCACTTGTCAGGATCGTATTTTTCGGGATCCCATGTCTTTGCCAATGCCCAGAACTCGTCGGGGCTGCGGTAGGGTTCGTTGAGCCATGCCGGTTTCTCATCATATATCCTGGTAGACCAGGAACTACCGGTCTCAGGATGCGCACTATTAATTCCCCAGTGCATGAACAGCCCCAAGCCGGCATCGGGAAACCATTGGGCGTCTGGATGTGTGGTTCTCTCGGGCCTAGTCACGACTTTGCTTGACAGATTGAGATCTTCCCCCTCCGACTGTTTGTCATCCTGTGCCTTTGCGTCCACTGCGGAAAGAAACACAATCCCGATTGCAAGAAACATTGTTAAGGATAGGGTTGTCTTTTTTGCCACCGTTTCAACCTCCGGTTCGATTGGAATAGTCAATAACAGAGATTTCCCGTATGGACCTGCCTGCGGAGCCCGCAGCCTGCTCTCCAAGCATTCTAGTCCATTTTCCCGATGCCAACAACACAAATTCTGTTGCCAGGGTGTCTTTTTGAGGCCGTTCATCCCCAGGAATTATCCTTGCATAAGCGCCCGACTGTGCTGTTCATACGAATTGGGACAGAGCCCTTGATATTCATGCCTCAAACGTCGGCAAATCCTTATGGGCACCCTGTCGCCAGAAGAGGACTGTCAGCTTGAGGAATGCAGGGCGGAGCACAGGCGGCGGGAATTTGAGCGGGAAGAGAAGGTGTATGTGGTCGTGAGTGGAGATTGACAAGCAGACAGAAGAATTAAGAAAGAGAACAGGGGGCGAGGTTTCAGGGCCTCGGACATGCGACCGACGCAATGGAGATCGAGTCTAGCACGTCACGCATCTGTTTGATCGCTTTGTGAATGGCTTGGAACACACCACAACTGGGCTGCACATCGCAGCTCCCTCGCTTCAGTGTGCACTCGACAGATTCCAGGGGGCCATCGATGGCCTCGATTACCTCCAGGAGGCTGATCTCCTTCGGATCCCGCTCAAGAGAGAAGCCACCTCCTCTTCCTCGATGGGACATGAGGATTCGCGCCTTCGCGAGCTCCTGAACCACCCGCGTCACGCTGTGAGGCGACAAGCCGTACACTTGAGCCAATTCCTCCGCCGTCACAAGCACTCCCCGGCCTTGAGCCACATAATACCCGACCAGGTAAAGCGCGCTGGTTGCGGCCTTCGAAAACATCACTATGCCTCCCGTTTTGGGCCTGTTTCTGAAATTTGCTTGATCGTACTCCTTAGGCGTAGAATAATTCAATGACGGCGATATACACTTTGCTATGATCATTTACGACCACACTGCCAAACTCGCCCACTTCCTGGCCCTGGAAGGCGCCACGCCAGCCACTTGGCGAGGCCTTCTCATGGAAGCGAAAGTGGATTACATTGGAAGCTGGGTGGAATGGCGAAAAATACAACCCCGGGGTGGAATAGAGAATGGAAATCAAGGAGTTACTCGAATACTTGGCGCGCGCTCTCGTAGACCATCCTGAAGATGTAAAGGTGCGGGAGGTGGAAGGGGAGAAGACCTTGATCCTGGAAATGAGAGTGAACAAGAACGACATGGGTCAAATCATTGGGAAGAATGGACAGATTGCGAAAGCGATTCGAACCATCTTGAATGCGGTCGGCGCCAAGCTGGGAGTCCGGACAGTTTTCGAGATTGTCGAATAGTCCGATAACAATATGAGGTTTCGGTCATTTGTTTCTGGCAGACAAGAAAGAGAAGGAAGAGAAGATACGCGCAGGAGTGCGTAGGAAATGGGGAGCAAGCTGGCGGCGGATTCGGGGATTTTCGAGGCCAGTGGATTGAAACTCCGATGCTATGGATGGCAAATTTGTCACACTCCATGTCGCGAAACCTCAACAATCTTCCATTATCACCCGTAGGGGAATGCTCATAAACCCCTTGATTCCATTGACTTTTCAACGCCCTTCAATTATCCTCAATTAGGGCCGGCCTTGACTTCGAATCCGCAGGTCGGGATTTCGAGTCTCCCCGGCCGCGCCAGTTTTTGAGATTGAGGCTCCTGCCGGGACGATTTCCTTAACCGTTTGCAGTGGCGGGGTGAAAGAGGATTTTTGGGAGAGTTTTGACTCGTGATTTGGAAAAGAAAGTCCATTCGAGCCGGTGACGCCTTTTCGCGAAAGGGCCTCGAGCTCGGAGTTTCCGAAAGCGATCTGAAGCGCATCCTGAACCACGCTTCCGCGGTCGGCCTCGAACCGGACGTCAATTTATTTGAGTCCAGGCAGCTTTTCAGCAACTGGGTCGAGAAGATCCTGTCGGAGCGCAATCCTCTTCTGGAGGACAGGCGGGAAGAAGATATTGTTGTGGTTCTGCGGAGAGTGCGGGAAGAGTTGGGGTTGTTTGCCGCGAAACGAAATGATCGGATATGGTCCTCGCGGGAATTGCGCGAGGGGCAGCAGCTTTTCTTCTCGAGGGCGATGGAAGGGCGGCCCGCAGTGGCGGGCACGTCGATCCTGGAAAGTAATGAGTCGCGCTTTGTCGTCCGGGAGCCTCGACGCGACCGGATTGTCTTGGATATGGGTGAGAAGGATGCGGCGCGGGTCAAGTTTTCCTTCAAGGACACCGGATACCAGTTTGAGACCGACATCCTGGCTCAAATCAAAGAGCCCCGGGACACCATCTGGGAACTCCGGCACGTCAACGAGATCGTCAAGCTGTACGAGCGCAGATATCCGCGTATCGAGTTGAAGCAGGAAGTGGAATTCTGGATGATTCCCAGGGGGAAGTTCTATCAGTTCAACGAGATGACCCGGTATCGCGCGGGTTCCCCCTACAAGCTCGTCCGCGGCCTCCTCCTCGACATCAGCGAAAGGGGGCTGGCCCTTTCTTCTCCGGCCGGCATTTCGCGAAACGATTTCGTTTATCTCGACTTCTCCCCGGTTCAAGGGGGAGGGGGCGAGAGTATTCCCCTTATTGGCGAAGTCGTCAATCACGTCATCTTGTCCGAGGATTCCCACATCATCTCGACTCGAATTCCCGGCACCATTTCATCGGAAGCCCGGGCCCGCCTGAACCAGTTCATTCGGGGACGATTGGGATCGGAACCCACCTAGCCGCCAGGATTCCGCCTGCCGCCGAGCACCCTGTCAACTTCGTATTCGCAGGTAGAAGATTCGATTCTTCTTTCTGCTCGTGCTCGTAATCGATCATTCCTGACCGGCTGCGAGCACGAGCACGAATTCAATTCTCCAGGACCCCCCCGCAAATTTGATGCTGACGAGGTACGAGACCCGGGTTCGGGGTCTCGGGTTCGGGGTTTGAACAAGTCGGCCTGCGCGAATCTGCGGCAAAAGGTTTTTTTGGAAATGTAGCGGAATAAACCGCCAAGACGCCAAGAGCGCCAAGAAATCAAGGGCTTGAAACAAGACAGAATTGACCGCAGGGCACACAAAGAACACGGAGAAATTGGGAGAATCTCTTGTTTATCCTGTCATCCTGTCTGGTCTTTTCTGTGACCTCCGTGTCCTCTGTGGTGGAGGTCTTTCTGTTAGCCGCTCCAAGAAAATTGCGCCGAGAAGACTTCCTGGCGCCGTCCGGCGGCTGTCTCAGGTTTTTTCTTCTTCGTGGATCTTCTGGATGATTTCTTCGAAATGGGCGGCGTATTCGATGGAGTCGTCCTGGTGGAAGTGGAGTTCCGGGGTGTAGCGAAGATGGAGTCGTCGGCCGATTTCCCGGCGGATCCAGCCCTTCGCTCTGTCCAGGCCGATCAGACTGGACTTGACCTCCTTTTCGCTCCCGAGCACGCTGACATAGATCCGGGCCATTTTCAGGTCCGGAGTCATTCGCACGCGGCTGATTGAGACGAAACCGATGCGGGGATCTTTCAGTTCCTTCAAAAGGAGATTGGCGATCTCCACCTGAAGCAGATCCGCGACGCGTTCTTGTCGAAACTTCATTTGATTCGTTCCGTTCGAAGGTTCTTGGTCCTAGAACGTTTCGATTCGGGCGTCGATTAGCTCGCTCTCTCCGTTGTCCTCGATGAATTGGAGAACCCGGTTGAGAAGGCGGTGGACTTCGGAAGACCGCATCGCCACGCAGGCTATTGCCAAAACGGCCCGCTGCCATTTATCGTGGTGGTCGACCTCGGCGATGGATATGTTGAATCGATTACGGACCGTTTCCCGCAGGCTTTTCAAGACCCTGCGCTTCCCCTTGAGCGACCGGCTCATCGGGATGTGCAGGTCAACCGTGAGTAGGCCAAGGGTCATATGGGCTGGAGCTTCCGCTGAGCGACCGGCTCATCGGGATGCGCAGGTCAACCGTGAGCAGGCCCAGGATCATATGGGCTGGAGCTTCCGCTCGACGGCGATCTGTATGTATGTTTCCAGGATGTCCTCTATCTGGATGTCATCGTACCCATCGACGCGAATTCCGCATTCAAATCCCGCGCTGACCTGGCGGACATCATCCTTCTCCCGCCGGAGCGAGGCGAGGCGTCCTTCATAGACAACGTCCTCTCCCCGTTTGACCCGCACGAAATGATCGCGCCGGATTTCTCCATCCAGGACGTAGGACCCGCCGATTGTTCCGAATGTGGAACTCTTGAAAATCCGCCGGATCTCCGCGTGGCCTTCGACGCTCTCCTTCATCTCCGGGGCCAACAAGCCTTCCATGGCGGCGCGGACATCGTCCACCAGCTCATAGATCACCCCATAGGTCCGGACGTCCACCTTCTCCACCTGGGCCTTCTTCTCGGCGCGGGGATTGATGGAGACGTGGAAACCGAGAATGATGGCATTGGAGGCGGAGGCGAGTATCACATCGGACTCATTGATCTCCCCGACCGCTTCATGGATGACCTTCAGCTTGACTTCTTCGCAGCTCAGCCGAAGGAGCGAGTCCCGGGCGGCCTCCAGGGATCCGTGGACATCCCCTTTCAGGACGACATTCAGTTCTTCGACCTTCCCTGCCTGCATCTGGTTGTAGAGGTCTTCCAGAGTCACCCGGGTGACGGCGGCCGCTTCCTTTTCGCGCTCCCGGCTCTGCCGGGCCTCACTGATATGGCGGCCCCGTTTCTCATCCTCCAGGCAAATGAAGGAATCGCCCGCGTCCGGCACGCCCGACAGCCCCAGGACCTGGACGGGAGTCGCCGGCTGAGCTTCGCCGGTCTTCTTCCCGTGTTCGTCGAGCAGGGCCCGGACCTTGCCGTAGTGTTTTCCGGTGATGAACGCATCCCCGAGACGGAGCGTCCCGCTCTGAATCAGGACTGTGGCCACGGGACCCAGTCCCCGGTCGATCTTCGCCTCGATGACTGTCCCTCGGGCGCGCTTATCGGGATTGGCCTTCAGTTCGAGGAGCTCGGCTTCCAGCAGAAGCATTTCCAGCAGGTTGTCGATCCCTTCACCCGTCTGAGCAGAGACGGCGACCATGATGGTTTTCCCGGCCCACTCCTCGGGGACGAGATCATGCTTGGACAGCTCCTGCTTCACTCGGTCGGGATTCGCGTCAGGTTTGTCGATCTTGTTGATGGCGACGACAATCGGCACCTTTGCCGCGCGGGCATGGTGGATGGCCTCCACTGTCTGAGGCATCACGCCGTCGTCCGCCGCCACGACCAGCACGACCACGTCGGTGACTTGAGCCCCGCGGGCCCGCATGGCGGTAAACGCCTCATGACCGGGAGTGTCCAGGAAAACCACGGATCGTTTCCCGAGTTCCACGCGATAGGCGCCGATGTGCTGGGTAATTCCTCCCACTTCGCTCTCTGTCACGCGCGTCTTTCGAATCACGTCCAACAGGGAGGTCTTCCCGTGGTCGACATGCCCCATGATGGTGACGACGGGCGCCCGGGGAACCAGGCTGCTCGGATCATCTTTCTCTTCAGCGAGGAGAGCGTACTCCTCGGAAGTCGTGACGCGAACGGCGAAACCATGTCTTTCACCGATCTGTTTTGCGAGTTCGACGTCGAGCTTCTGGTTCTTGCTGGCGAGGATTTCGTGATCCATCAGCTCCAGGATAAAGTCATTGACCGCTAGCCCCAGTTTCTGGGCCAACTCTCCGACCGTGACGGCCTCGTCAATTTCGATTTCCTGAGATTCCGGTTTCTCCTGCGCATCTTCCGCTTTAGGGGGGGCCTTGGCGGCCTCCGCCCTCCTGCCGGCAGGACCGGTTCGCGGCTTCGGCCGGCCAAGACGATCCCGCTTTTTGAATGTGACAACCCGGGTCCGTTTTTCCGCTGACGGAACCTGGGCCTTTTCCGTCGGGGCGATCTTTGTGTCGGCGACCGGTTGAGCTCGAACAGATACCTTCGGGGCATCGGGCTCGAAAGAAGCTACCGGTGGGACCTCTATGGGGGCCGCTTGAGGCACGGCGGTTCGAGATGGCATCAGTTTTTTCGGGGGCTTCCCGACGGGTTTTTCTTCGGGGGGTTTCTTCTCTGGTTTTACCTTGGCTTTGGGAGCCGCCGGCTTCTTGCGGGGTGCTATTGGTTTCTTCTCGACCTGAGCGGGCGGAGTCTTGGGAGCCGCCTTCTTCTTGGTTTTTGGGACCTTGGCGGCCTCTGGAGCCTTCTCCTTGGTTTCCTTCTTGTTGGGTGTCGCAGGGGCCTTCTTCTTGGCCTCCTTTTCGGCGGTCTTGGGTGCTTTTGTTTTTGCCTTGGCCTTGGGTGCTTTTGTTTTTGCCTTGGCTTTGGGGGCCTTTTCTTTTGCAGGGGGCTTCGCCCGCGGTTTGGCCTTCTTTTTCAGGGCTTTTTCCGCCTCGGTGACTTGATCGTCATCCAGGGCGGACATATGGGATTTCACCGGAAGGCCCAGATCGATAAGACGCAGAACCAGATCCTTGCTCTCCAGCCCCAGTTTCTTGGCTAATTCGAATACCCGCATCTTTCCCTTGTGTCCTCGGCCTTGCCGCTTCGTTGAGAAGCTCGATCGCTACTTGCTGCCATCCTCCTCAGTTCCGGCGCGTTCGATCTCTGCCGGTGAGGCCCCATCGTCGGCCGCATCCTCTTCCCCGGACGGATCTCCCTCCGGATCACCTAAATTTACCGCCTCCGCCGCGGCTTGTAAAGAGTGGTTTTCCTCATTCTCGTCATTCTGGTCTTCCGCGGAGGCCTCGTCGGAGGCCTCGTCGCCGGTTGATTCGGACGACTCCTCCGAAACCTCTGCCGCTTCTTCTGATTCCGAGGGAGACTCCTCTGAACCTCCATCCTCGGAGTCCTCGGTACCCTTCCCGAACACCGAAGCGGCGTCTAGTACTATTTCTTCTTCTTCTTTTTTTTTCTTCTCCTCTGCAAGTTGGTCGAGTCGGAATGCCTGGCGGAGGGCGGCTTCCGGTTCCATCTCACGCGCGGTGTCCAATATCTTCTGGGAGGTCTTCGGGCCCAATCCCGGGACCTTGCAGAGGTCTTTGAGGGTCGCTACAGCGATCATCTCAATCGATTCGAAACCCGCTTCCGCAAGCGCTTGCGCTGTCTTTTCCCGCACGGCGGGGAGGTCCAACAGCTTGCCCAGGGCGGTTTGCCTCCGGTTTTCTTCAAGGAACTCCTCCGCCTTGGCCGCCTCAGCGCTTCGAACGTCCTCTTCGCACTTGATGTCGATTTTCCAGCCGGTCAGCTTGGCGGCGAGGCGGGCATTCTGTCCTTTCTTCCCGATGGCCAGGGAAAGCTGGTCCCTGGGAACCAGCACTTCCAGGGAGTGGTTTTCCTCGTCCACCCGGATGCTGGAAATCTCCGCCGGGGTAAGGGCGTTGTGGGCAAAGATTGCAGGGTCCTCATGCCACTTAATGATGTCGATCTTCTCCCCGTTGAGCTCCTCCACGATCGAGCGGACCCGGGCGCCCTTAAGTCCCACACAGGCGCCTACGGGGTCCACATTCGGGTCATTCGACAAGATGGCCACCTTGGTTCGATGGCCCGGTTCCCGGGCAATGGTCTGGATCTCGATCACCTTGTCGAAGATCTCCGGGACTTCGAACTCAAAGAGGGCTCGGACAAGCAGGGGTGTCGCCCGGGAAAGGATGATCTCGGGCCCCCTCGGAGTCTGCTCGACTTTCAGGACATAAGCCTTGATTCGGTCCCCGAATCGGTATTGCTCCCTGGAGGACTGCTCGCGGGGAGGAAGGAGGGCTTCCGCCCGGCCCAGGTCCGCGATGACGTTTCCGCGGCTTTCCCGCTTGATGATCCCGGTGATGACCTCTCCTTCCTTATTCTTAAATTCCTCGTAAATGCTCTCTCTTTCGGCGTCCTTGATCTTCTGGATGATGACCTGCTTCGCGGCCTGGGCGGCGATTCGGCCGAATCCCTTCGGCTCAATCTCCACTTTCACCACGCCACCGAACTCCGCCTCCGGGTCGATCTCCTTGGCCTCTTCCAGGCCGATTTCCTTCCTCGAATCGGCTACCGACTCGACGACGTTCTTGCCGGTGTACACGTGGATCTCCCAGGTGTCCTCATCGATGTCGACCGTCAATTCGTCGGAGCCCTGGTTGGCCTTGCGGGCCGCCGTTTCTATCGCTGTCGAAAGCGCGTCGACCAGGATTTCTTTCGTGATGCGTCGCTCTGCCTGAAGTTGTTGAAGAATCGGCAAAAAATCACTCTTCGTCATCGGAAATCATCCCGTTCTGTTATCTGTTCAGTTCTCCGTGTCCGTCTATCACCATTAGAGAACATTCAACTTCGCACTTGCAACGGCCTCGAAGGGAAACCGGTAATGTTTCTCTCCGTCGTCAATGCAGATTTCCTCTCCATCCACGCCCTGGAGCCGGCCGCTGAACCGTCTCCTTCCCTCAATCCGGGAGTGAGTCGTCAACCTGATCCGCTTCCCCACGAACCGCTCGAAATCCGATATCTTCCGGAGCGGGCGGTTGACACCGGGGGTGGAAACCTCCAGGGAATAGCCCCCAGGGATCAGATCCATCACGTCCAGGGCGGGACCGATGAGTTTGCTGACCCGCTCACAGTCGTCGATCTTGGTTCCGCCTTCCTGATCAATATAGAAAGCCAGCTTCCTGCGGGGAGGATCGTACTCCACCTGGACCAGCTCATATCCTTGATGGGCCAGGAAACCCTCGAATTCGTCAATCAAGCGTTGCCTGATGTCCGTTCTCGCGCTCATAAGGATTCCTGTTCAGCCCTCACAAGAAAAGGAGTGGGCCAAGCCCACTCCTTCCGTCAGGAGCTATCCTGAATTCATCCTAACATAGTGTCCTTGCAGATTTCAATCTTTCCGATCACCGCCGCCCGCGTCCACCGGATCATGCAGGATCGCGGCCTCGGTCCACGACCCATTTCTCCAGACACCTTGAATCCTGCAAGCGACTAACCTATACTTTTGGAGAAGAATTCCCGCCGTTTATACAGGAATGGGAGGCCCCAGGTATCTCCGGAGGCTCCAGGTTCTCTGATTCACGGGCCGGGAGGCGGGAAAAGCCGGGCCTGGTTTTCAATGTTTCTCTTCAATGCGGATGGGACAATTTGGGCAAAAAAGGCACAGGTTTCAGAGAATGAGTCGACAAATTGAAGGAAAACTTGATGCGTCGGGGAAACGATTCGGAATCGTCGTTTCCCGATTCAATGAATTGGTTTCGGGACAGCTTTTGCGAGGAGCCGAGGACTGCCTGATCCGTCACGGGGCCAAGCCCGACGCGATCGAGGCAGCCTGGGTCCCGGGTGCCTTCGAGATCGCCCCCGTGGCCCGGAGAATGGCGCTCTCCGGGCGCTACGACGCGGTGGTCTGTCTCGGCGCCCTGATCCGGGGCGGGACATCCCATTACGATTACCTGGCAAGGGCCGTCACGAACGGAGTCGCGCAATTGGGCCTGGAGTTTGACATCCCGGTCATCTTTGGCGTGATCACCTGCGAGACCCTGGAACAGGCGATCGAGCGCTCGGGGACCAAGGCGGGGAACAAAGGCTTTGATGCCGCCATGGCCGCCATCGAGATGGTCAATCTCTACCCCGATCTGGAGCGGCCAAAAAGGCGGAAGTGACCCCTGCGGGGGAAGCATCCGGTCCGACGGGAAGCCTGCTGCGGGAAGTCCGAGGGGACAAAAGCGGGCCGTGAATCGTCCTCAAAAAGGGAGGAGTCGGCTCAGTCTCCGGCCGGGGTCCGTGCCCTGTGGGGAAGGCCTTCTCCGATCCCCTGAGCTGTTTCAACCGCCTTCGACGGTGGCACGATAACACGGGTTTGGGTTCCGTACCGCTGACCTGTTTCCGGGCGTCCCGGATCTCCGCCGCATAGTACCTTGTCAGCATTGAATTTGCGGGGTGTCCTGGGGAATTGGATTCGTGCTCGTGCTCGTTATTCCTGCTCGTACTCGCAGCCGGTCGGCAATGATCGATTACGAGCACGAAGGGAAATCGAATCGTCGACCTACGAATACGAAGTTGACTGAGCACTAGGTTTTCCCGATGGGTATTCGCCGCCAGGCCCGCGAAAGGGCCCTCCAAATCCTCTACGAGCGAGAGATCAACCCAGAGTCCATCCGAGAGACCGAACTGTATTGGGAAGTGCATCCCGCTCGTCCCGATGTGCGGGATTATGCCGAGCATCTCCTCGACGGCGTCCTCGCCTTCCAGGCGGAAATCGATGCGCTCCTGGAGGAGAGCAGCGATCACTGGCGCCTGGGGCGGATCGGAAACGTGGAACGAAACCTGTTGAGAACCGCCGTATTCGAGCTGGCCTTCGACCCGGCCGTTCCTCCCAAGGTGGCCATCGACGAAGCGCTTGAAATCGCCAAGAAGTACGGGGGAAGCGAATCCGGGAAGTTCGTGAACGGCGTGCTGGACCGGATCAAGAGGCAGGTGGAGGCGGAACCGGCCGGTTCCCAGGGGGATGCGGATTCCCCCAGGGAAATCCCGAGCTCCCGTCCATAGTCCTCCCCTGGGAAAGGCCCCATCTAATGGCTTCCACGGCTACTGAGGCCAAGGCGAAAGAGAGTCATCGGGAGCAATTCGTCTCATCGGCCTTGCCGAGAATAGGTTCGTCGCGGCAGGGGAAGGGTTTCCTTCCGTTCCCGAAGAATCCAGGCTGTCCGCCATTCGCGGTTTTCCCCGATTTCCACCGGGTATTCTCCTTCCCGGGCCCTGTCTTCGGGGTGGCGGAATCCCCGGCTCGATACGACGCTGAGCCGCCTTGCCCCGCCGAGTGGGTCCTGCAGTCTATTTGGAACCAGCAGCTGCTCCGCCCCGAGGCCCTGGTCACGCTGAGGGGACAAAAGGTCGAGGTTCTGGCGCCGGGATTCTGGAACTCAGGCCCGGGACCGGATTTCTTGAGAGCGGTGATTCGAGTCGGCGGCCGGCTCCTGAGGGGAGACGTCGAGGTCCACCGGCGCGGGTCGGACTGGAAGGCCCATGGCCATTCTCTCAATCCCCTCTATGACGAAGTTATGCTCTCGGTGGAGTATGAGGCGGGGGACCGTTCCCGGGCTGTTATCAAGCGGGACGGAAGCTCCATTCCCCGGGTTGCGATCCGGGAGGCCCTCGCACAGACCCTCAGGCAACTCGAGAGCCGGTTTGGGGCGCTTGGTGAGAGGAGACATCGTCCCGCGCCGCCGGGCCGGTGTCGATCTGAACTCGACCCGGAGGGAGAAGAGGGAATTGCCCGGATTCTGGAGTTGGCCGGGGATCTGCGTCTGGATGAAAAGAGAGGGCGTTTCCAAGGGGTGGCAGCCGCCATCGGTCCGGAAGAGGCCGTTTACCGCCACCTGTTGGAAGGGCTGGGGTACAGCCGCTATCGGAAAGAATTCGTTCGAATCTCCGAGAAGGCGCCCCTTTCGGCCTGCTCCGGTCTCAGTCTTGGAGAGATCCACTCCCGGATGGCGAGTGCCCTGGAACAAGCCGGGCCTCGGACTCGTCCTTTCGGGGTGAGACCGGCCAACCGCCCGGAGCAACGCCTCGCGGGCGCGGCGGTGCTGGCACGGCGACTGATCGAGGGCGAGATCGGCCTGGCCGCATGGTTGGCCGTCCTGGACTTTCCTCCCCGGAAGGCGGCCTTCACTCTGGAAAAATCACTCCAGGTTCTCGATTCCAAGGGCTCAGCTCCCGTCGGCCGGGCGAGGGCCCGGGTCCTCGTCGTCAACGCCGTCATCCCCGCCCTGTTGGCGACAGCCCATGAAAAGGCGCCTGCAATTGCCCGCCTTTATCGGTGTGTTCCTTCAACACCGCCGAACTCGAAGGAGAGGACGGTGCTGGACAGGCTTTTCGGCGACTTCGATCACCTGCCCATTCCTCTCAATGCCCGCCGCCGGCAGGGGCTCCTTTACATTGGGAAGCGATGGTGTTTGACGGATCCCCTCTGCCGATCCTGCCGGGTTCTTCCCCTCCTGCGCGTCGGTAACGCTGCTCTTTCCTGATTTCGTGTCCTTCCCCGGTCCTTTGTCTCTGTCCGAAGCCGGAGGAGGTCCGACGGGGCGCTGCCTCATCCATTTCCCGAAAACACCGATAATAGAATTAGGACCGAAATCGAATCGGCTCTTCTTGGGGTCTTGTGCTGAAAGGACTACTGATTGCCCAAATCCGATCGACCGCCCACACTCGCCCTGGCCATGATTGCCCGAAACGAGGAGGAGAACCTCCGGGAACTCCTGCCGCAGCTGGGGGACGCATTCGACGAAATCGTCCTGGTGGACACCGGGTCCAAGGACGGGACCGTCGAGGCGGCCCGGGAATCCGGCGTCAAGATTCTCCATCATCCCTGGAACGACGATTTCGCAGAGGCCCGCAATGTCGGTTTGGAGGAGTGCGAGTCCGATTGGATCTTCGTGCTCGACCCGGACGAGCGGGTCGTGGGAGGCCGATATTCGGATCTGCGCGCTCTCGCCACGACCCGGAAGGACCTGGCGTACCGGTTCCAGGCCCGCAACATCTGCGATCGCCCGGAAGCAAGAGGCTGGCGACCCTTCGAACCCTCGGATCCGGCGGCCAAGGAAGGGCCGGGGGCGTTCCCTTCTTTCAAGGTCCGGATGTTTCCCAACCTCCCGGGGGTTCGGTTCAGAGGCAGGGTCCATGAGCTCGTAAATGACGATTGCGAAAGGCTGGGCCTTAACTTCGTCGAGTCAGAGATTGTCATTGATCACTCCGGGGAGAACCTCTCTCCCGAGGCCATTCACTCGAAGAACGAATATTATCTCCGGCTGGGTCAATTGAAAGTGGAGGAAGAGCCGGAAAACCCGAAGGCTCACTACGAGCTCGGAAACCAGCTTGTGGAGCTGGGGCGGCTGGAAGAGGCGGGCCGGTCTTACCGGCAGGCGCTCCAACTGGCCCCCCAGTCGCCTCATATGTTGCGATCGATGGGGGGCGTCCTGGATCGGCTCGGAGAGCTCGACGAGTCGATTGATCTCCTGGACAAGGCAGTGCGTCTGGAGCCCGAGGACCCCCTTCTCATCGCCGACCTCGGAATCCTTCTCGCAAAAGCCGGTCGGTTCGAGAATGCAATCCCCTACCTCGACAGGGCCCTGAAGGAACTGGACTACTCCCCCACAGTCCGGTACGCCCGCGCGCTCTGCTTCGAGTCCGTGGGGGAAGTTCAGGACGCCCTGGCGGACCTGGGAGAATCCCTCCGCCAGCTTCCCCAGAATGAGGAGGTCCTGGATCATCTGGTCGAAATGAGCGCGGAGAAGAGTGTCATCCCCCAGGCGATCCAGATTCTGGAAGAGTTGATGGCGGATTCGCCGCCCCTGGCCCTTCCGTTGGCGGCCCTGGGGACTCTTCACCTCAAGGTGGGGGAGAGAAGTCGGGCCGTTGACTGCTATGAGACCGCTTACGCCTGGGAACCCAATAACCCTCGAATTCTCAACGACTTAGGCGTTTTTTACTTTTCTGAGGGGAATGTGACGAAGGCGGTTGAACTCCTCAAGAAAGCCCTCCATATCCATCCTGATTACGAGGATGCGAAAGAGAATCTAAAAGCAATCCTCGCAATTCTAAAAGGGTCAACCACTTAGCGATACTAAAGCTTTTTACGTTTTTTGCCGATAAATCTATTGGATTTCCAGGTGGACTGTGCTCTGGCTCTCCCTTGATTTGAAGGGAGTGATCGAGATGGGCATCGGGCACCATCTGGACCTTGGTTTTGCAACCGAAAAACAGCCAAAAGGAGGTGAATCAGAGGAGTAGTTTTTTTTAGGGCAGAAATGAGGAAACGCCGTCTCACGGAAGGGGCGGCAGAGGAAGTCAAGGAGGAATAAGACTATGGGATTGAGGATTAACACTAACGTCGCGGCTCTGAACGCCGCCAGGATTCTGCGCCGATCGACCGCCGCCCTGAACGTATCCTTGGAAAGGCTCGCTTCGGGTCTTCGGATCAACCGGGCGCGGGACGATGCGGCCGGTCTGGCCATTGCTGAGGGCTTCCGCTCTCAGGTCCGGGGTAATCTTATTGCCCAGAGGAACGGCCAGGACGCCATTTCGCTGGTCCAGACGGCGGAAGGCGCGTTGAGCCAGTCGACGGAGATTCTGCAGCGAATCCGTGAGCTGGCGGTCCAGTCCGCCAACGGGACGCTGTCGGACGAGAACCGGGCGAACCTCCAGAGTGAGGTAGAACTGTTGATCGCCCAGATCGACAGCATCGCCAACGACACCGAGTTCAACGGGGTGATCCTGCTGGACGGTTCAACCGCTACCTTCACGGTCCAGTCAGGCGCCAACTTCGGCCAGCAGCTGACGATCACCCTCAGCGCGGCCCAAAGCGACGACCTGAGCATCAATTCGAACCTCGCCGTTTCGGGCATTCTGGAGGCCGGGAGCGCTATCGAGATCATCGATTCGGCGCTTCAGGCGGTGAACAGCCTCCGCGCCGAGCTCGGTGCTCAGCAGAACCGGCTCGGGTTCACTATCGCGACTCTGGGAATTCAGGAGGAGAACGCCGCGGCATCCGAGAGTGCGATTCGGGACGCGGATATCGCCCTGGAGACGATCCAGTTCGTACGGAACCAGATCCTGCTCTCCGCGGGTACATCGATCCTGGCCCAGGCCAACATTGTTCCGCAGACAGCCCTCACATTGCTGGGCTAATTGCAGAACTCCCCACAAGGGACATGAACGGGGGCGCCTTCTTACCGAGGGCGCCCTCTTTCTTTATGGAACCACGGATAAACACAGATATATCAAGAAAAACAATGACAGGGATATACAGGATGAACAGGATAAGGGAATCGGGAGTCACACCCGGGATTGAAAATCATCCTGTCCATCCGTGTTTGTTTTTTTATCCGTGTGCATCTGAGTTCATCTGTGGTTAAATTTCCCGATGACGATGAAACGAATACGGCTGTTGGAAGTGGTCAATGATCTGGCGTTCGGCGGGGCGGAGAAGACCCTCCAGATACTCGTGAAGTATCTGAACCGGGACCTCTTCGACATCCAGGTGGCCGGGGTCAAGGAGGGGGGGCCCCGGGAGGACATAATCCGTTCGCTTGGAGTGCCCGTCCATGTCCGTCCCGACCTCACGGAGCTGGTCCGGGATCAGCGGATTGACGTGGTTCATGTCCATCGGGCGGGATGGCCGGAACCGGAAGTGCTCGAAGCCGTTCACGCCGGGGGAGCGAAGGCCATTGTGGAGACGAATGTCTTCGGCCGCGTGGACGACAGCCCTTCGGGCCGGCTCATCGACCGCCATCTATTCGTGAGTTATTTCTGTATGCGCCGCTACCAGGGCTGGGTGGGGAGGCCTCTGACGGACGGCAAGCATCACGTGCTTTACAATCCCATCGATATGGAGGTGTTCGACGAGTTCGAATTCAATCGGGACGAGTCGATTCCTTCGGTGGGGCGGATCAGCCGCGCCGACAATGCGAAGTGGTCGGCCCCCTGCATCGACATGGTGCCTCATCTTGTCAAAAAGGTCCCGGACCTCCGCTACTACGTCATCGGCGAGACGCCCGAGGTGATGAAGAGAATCCAGGACTTGGGGGTCTCATCGCATTTCGAATGCTTCCCGCCGGTGGCGAATGACAGGGAGCTCTGTGAGTTCTACAACCGGTTCCTTGTCTATCTTCATGGGTCCAAAATGGGGGAGACCTTTGGCTGTACGATCGCCGAGGCGATGGCGTCGGGGATTCCGGTGGTGACCCACAACTGTTTCGGGGGCGCGGACAACGCGCAGATTGAAACGGTAGACCATGGCATCACGGGCTTTGTGGCGGACACGCCGGAGGATTATACCGCCGCCGTAGCGGCATTGCTGACGAATCCGGCCCTGCGGAAGGAGATGGGGGAGGCGGGGAGAAAGAAAGTCCGGAACGAGTACGAGGCCCGCAAGATTACCCAAGGGCTGGAGCAGATCCTGACGCGTGTGTACGAAGAGAAGACGAGGATCTGATGCCCAATTCTAACGTCGGCTCAGCGGGAGCTTCGCCCTCCCATGCCCTATCGAACAAGGGATCGAGAGAGGGCGAGAGCTTGTCCTGAGTCTGCCGAAGGGCTCCTGCCGAGCCGCCCGGAAATGTTCCATTTTCTCCGCAGATGTCAATAGCGGCTTTGTGCCTTGGTGGCCTTCTGTCTTGGGCGTTGTAGGGATAGGTCTCAGAAGTAGTCGGGCTCGTTGCCGGGCTTCCACTTAATATTGCAGCCGATGCTGGGTTTTTGATCTTCTGAGAGCGGCTGGCCGTCGAGCACGGCGTCCAGGGCTTTCCGGAGGTCCTCCCCGTTCGGGACGACATCGTTCCCGGGCCGGCTGGAGTCCAGTTGGCCCCTGTAGACCAGCTTCTTGTCCCGGTCGAAGAGGAAGAAATCCGGGGTGCAGGCCGCTCGATACGCCTTGGCGACCTCCTGGGTTTCATCGAAGAGATAGGGGAAGGTGTACCCGGCCAGCGCGGCCTCCTCTTTCATCTTTTCGGGGCTGTCGTCGGCGTACTTCTCGACATCGTTGGGGCTGATGCCGACAATACCCGCCCCTTTGCCCTGGTATTCCTTTCCCAGTCGGGCGAGTTCTTCCCGGATCAGCTTGACGAAGGGGCAGTGGTTGCAGATGAAGGCCACCAGGAGCGCCGGTGAGTCCTTGAAATCGTCCAGGGAAACCGTGTTCCCGTCCGTATCGGGTAAGCTAAAACTTGGTGCCGGTGTTCCCAAAGAAAGCATCGTGGAAGGCGTTTCAGCCATTTGTATCTTCCCTCCTTCTCAATGATCCGCGAAGATCCTGGCGAGACGTTTTAATAGGGGAATTGAATGGGGTAAATATATAGAAAACAGGATTCGATTTCAATCGGCATTTCGCAGCCTGCAACTGGTGTTACAATAGATGCCGGGAAAGAATCAACGCGGGCCCCGTAGTCCGTCCTCTACCATTCGCCCGGGGGGGAGATTCGGGGGATCCTATCGAACGCGGCAGCGAGGTGAATCGATGAGCGAGAACACAATCGGCATGGGAGTCGTGGGCTGTGGGGGTTTTGGGCTCTACGCGATGCAGCATTTTGCCCAGATCCCCGGCGTGAAGCCGGTCGGAATGGCCGGGACGCATCGTCCCGCCGCGTACGCCGCGGCCCAACGGTTCGGTATCCCGGACATTGTCGAGGTGGAGAAAATGGTCGAGCAGGAGGATGTGGACATTGTGTACATTTCCACCCCTCCCTTCCTGCACTATGAGCAGGCGATGCTCGCCCTGAACGCGGGCAAGCATGTTATCGTCGAGAAACCGCTGGCTCTGACACTCGAAGAAGCGGACGGCATGATTGAGGCGGCGCGGAAGCGGGATGTACTTCTGGTCGCGGACCTGATGCAGCGATACAACCCTCTTTTCGGCGCAATCCGCCGGCTGGTGGAGTCGAAAGTCCTCGGGGAGATGCTCCACGGATTCCTGGAGAATTACGCCACGGACGAAGGGCTTCCGGCAGAGCACTGGTTCTGGGACCGGAGCAAGAGCGGAGGAATCTTCGTAGAGCATGGGATCCACTTCTTCGATCTGTTCGAAGGCTGGCTGGGGCCGGGCCGGGTCGAATCGGCACAGCGAACGCTCCGGCCGGGAACGGACATCGAGGAGCAGGTCCAATGCGCCATCCGGTACGGCGGGGGCGTCCTGGTCAATTTCTACCATGGGTTCCATCAAGCGGGGCGGATGGATCGGATGCAGATCCGTCTTCTCTTTGAGCGTGGGGATGTGAATCTCTTTGAATGGGTCCCGACGCAAGTGCACATCCAGGCGATCGCGGACGAGAAGGGGACGCGCGACCTGTGTGACCTTTTTCCCGGTGCGCGGCTCGATATTACGACTTCCTATGCCCCGAAGGATCGGGCCTGTGAAGCCCGCCACAAATCGCTCGACATTTATCAGATGCTGGAGCTGTATCATGGCGAGGGCGACAACAAGATGCACCGGTATGGAGAAATACTGCGCGCGGCGTTTCAGGATCAGATCGCCTGGATCCGCGACCGCCGACACGAGCGCGTCATGACAGAAGAAAACGGGCGGCGGTCTCTCGAGGTGGCCCTGGACGCCACGAGACTGGCGGCCGGCTGAGAGATAAACCGCGGTGAACAAAAAGGACATCGTGATGAAGACTGAACGAGGCAGAAACGTGGTAGCTGTCGGCGGCATACTCGTTGGGCTGGGGGTGGCTTATTTCCTCTTTCTGGCTGTCACGAGCCCCATGCTCGATCGCGATTCGAACACTGCTCAGATGGTTTTCACCATGCTGGGAATAGGCTCCCTGCTGGGCCTGTTCGTGGGCGCCGTTACAATCTACTCGGGAGGTTCTCCGGGAGAGAAAAGACGCGTCCGTGTATGGATGCATGGTGTCTGCGGGATCATGTTGGTGATCTTCAGCTGGGCCTGTTTCTCCCTCTACTACGCCAGCGAGCGGGTCGTGTCCTGGTACACGGGCATCGGAGGGGCCGGCCTTGCTCTGGAAGTCGTTCCGGTCTTCGTTTGTCTGAAGTATGGCTCTGTCGTGGTGGCGATTCTGGGTATGATCCCTTGCCTCATCGTCTTCCGGGACTTCGTGCAGGAGTGGAAAGAGGAAAAGGGCGATGAGAACGCCGGGAGCCCTGAGAGTTGAAGGGGGGCGTTGGCCGATCGGTTCGGGAAATCGAGCCACAGAGGGCACAGAGGGCACGGAGATGGAAGATAAGAAAAAGCGGATTGCCGAGGCTGGTGTGCTCGCGGTCATCGGTGCAGCAGCCATGGTGTGCCTTCTTCTTTCCGACGACTTCGGGTTTCCGAATTACCAGGTATATCGTGATCACTATGGGACATACGCAAACGCCAGGATGGTCCTTGAAGTTGTCGGGATCATCTGTGTGGTAGGGCTGGTCATATGGCTGGCGCGCAGATACCCACGGCTTCCGCCCAGACTAGAGAGACCCGGATGGTTGTGGATATGGGGATTGAATGGGATTGTAAGTGCGGTGCTGGGTGGCATGATTCTCTACATTTTGGCGTTCGTCGGTTGGATGTTTTATGATGGAGAAAGGGAGGCGCTGCGGCACGGCATTGACCTACAGATGCCCGAGTTGTCGAACTTTACAAGCGTGGGGTTCTTTCTCTTCGGATTATTCTTCTTGGTCGCTTCCGGGCTTTGTTGGCGAAACTTTATCCAGACATGGAAGAAGCCGAAAGTTGGCACGGAACCACCACATGTTTCGAAGGACGAAGACCAAGACCAAGCCAACAATATTCCGTCAATCCAGAATTCATCCTGATTATCCTGTCCATCCCTGTTAACATTCAATCAATCTCCGTGCTCTCTGTGTCCTCTGTGGCTAATCTCTTTTCCGAAAAACCAATAGGATTTCCCGCCCAATGCTGAATCGACTGTTCAACACCTGTCTGATCCGCCCGAGTGACCTGGAACCATCTCACGAAGACCTCGAAGTGGTCGGGACGTTCAATCCCGGCGCCATTGCCGTGGACGGCGAGGTCGTCCTCCTCGTCCGCGTCGCCGAAAGACCCAAGGAGCGGCGGGACGGCTTAATGGGACTGCCGCGGTGGGATATAAGCCGCGGGCTGGTTATCGATTGGGTTCCGGAGAAGGAACTGACGCTTTTGGATCCACGGGTGGTTCATTTCAATGAAACCGGCTTGGCTCGCATCACCTTCATCTCCCATCTCCAGGTGATACGGAGCGATGACGGCCGATCGGTCCGTTCAGTCGAGGGGCCTCGGTTCGGGCCGGAGACTGAATATGAGGAGTTCGGCGTCGAGGACCCTCGGATCACGCGCATTGGCGATCGGTATTACTTCACCTATGTGGCCGTGTCGCGGCATGGCGCGGCGACCGCGCTAGCGTCCACCACCGACTTTCAAGCCTTCGAGCGTCACGGAATCATCTTTCACACCGAGAACAAGGATGTCCTCCTTTTTCCCGAAAGGATCGGCGGGGAATACTTCGCGCTCCACCGGCCGAGCGGGGACATCCCCTTCACCCAGCCGGAGATGTGGCTCGCCCGC
>SDBV01003080.1_pt1 | contig 24817 bp, 20 predicted proteins | sample 2277081 | NCBI WGS metagenome assembly SDBV01 (sample SAMN10402039, study PRJNA504765) | marine sediment metagenome | isolation source: marine sediment core GS10_PC15, 223 cmbsf | place: Arctic Ocean: Southern Knipovich Ridge | collected 2010 | reverse complement strand
CTTCCAGACTGATCTGACACAATATCTATTTTATCCCAGTACCCAAATGTAGATTCCAACAAGGAATATTGAAACACGGTAAAATAGTGTCTTTCACTAAACTCAACATAGGGAGTCGGAAGCCTGGAAAATACCATGTGTTTCTCAAGTTTTGTATACGAATTGTTAATATCGGTGAATAAGCTTGGTTGTTCAAATTCATTGTTTACCTTGAAGTAGCAGATCCTTGCCCAATCGAGCGGGCCACATATGAAGTCGGTTAAACTGTATGTTTCTTCAACTTCCCAGCGTAGAAATGCTTTATCCCCACCCGGGGTCCTGAGGGGGGTGTCGATGAGTACATCAATAAATGAATTGTCAACCAGTATGTCAGCGCCTGATACAGTTTGTCTTTTGCTGACTCCAAAATAGGTGTCCTCCATCACAATTGACTCCGGCATTATTTCCCATGTAGATTCAAATCGGCGCTCGTCCGGGAGGGTCACTACCAGTTGATAGGCTTTCCCAACCTCTCCGCACATTGCTGCCTCAGGCAGCCGGTAAGTTCCTTCACCGGTATCTGTATACCGGGCATTGTTAGCTTCTTCATCGATCAATTCTACCAATGCTCCCTGTACCGGAGTTCCCAGGGCGCCAAACTTATTGGTAAAACTTATTGAAACTTCATGCACCTGTGAAAGTTGTGTGAACGTCCCAAAAATCACCAGCTTTTCCGACTTTGCCTCAGCCTCAAATGCTATGGGATCGACACAGGTTGTCAATGTCAATGCCATCATGGCTATAAGAAATATTATTATTAATCTGATCATTCTTCTCCCCAGTAATCTGGCCTTGGAATATTGTTTGGAAGTGATTTACAATTACAGCAAAAAGCAGGCTGATTTTGAGGCGCAATATAAACATTACAGGTTTTAGGAAAACGTATCCATTCCACTAATTCCTGACGAGTTGTACGAACTCTCTGCAATGTAACAGCAGCCACCTCAAAGAATCCAAGCACTTCTGAACTTCCTCCAATTTCCGTTATATTACCTGCTACTGAAGCAGGTGTCTTATCAAATATACTACCGGTGGGATTTGATGCAATATCTATTTTACTCCAGTATTCATAGGTGGATCCTGAAACAGCGTACTGAAAAACATTAAAATAATGCCACCAACTAAATTCCTGATAAGGAACAATAAGCCTGGAGTATATTCTATATTTTTCTAGTCTCTCCTGGGAATCATCAATGCTTGCGAATATGTTGAGATTATCAAAATTGTTATCCACTTTAAGAAAACATATTTCAGAACCGTCCAACGCAGAACACTGAAGGTCAACAATTGAATAAGTCTCTTCAACTTCCCAACGCAGAAATGCTTTATCCCCCGTTGAAGTCCTTAATGGAATGTCGGTCAGCAAGTCAATAAAATAATTGTCAACCAACACATTAACACTTGACACAATGGGTCTTATATTTATTTCAAATGTTGGTTTCTCCATTTGAATTGTTTCCGGCATTATCTCCCATGTAGATTCGTATCTGCTTTCATCTTGCAGTGTTACTGACAATTGGTAGGTCTTCCCCAATTCACCGCACATTGCGCCCTCGGGAAGTATGTATTGTCCTTCCTGAAATTCGATGTATTGTGCAGTATTACCTTCCTCATCTGCTAATTCTACATAAGCCCCTCTCACAGGAGTACCCAGCTTCCCAAACTCTCCCGTAAAACTGATGGATACTTCATGGTCTTTTGAAAGCTGAGTGAATGATCCGAAAATCACAAGTTTGGGTACTTTATCTTCCGCCTCAAATGGTATGCGGTCAATGCAGGCAGTCAGGGTCAAAACCCCCAGGACCACAAGGACCAAAGCGTTCATTTTTCTTCTTTTCGATATAATTTCCAAAGTTCCAATCATTTACTCTCCCCAGTAATCCGGTTTTGGAATTTCATAGTAAGTCGGTGATTTAATTCTTTTTGGTAATAAATCACAATAGCAGCAATAATCCGTTTGAAAGTAAGGAGGGATACGTGGATCACACACCTTAGGTATAAATATCTTTTCACGGATTGTACGGTATGTTGTAAAAACCCTTCCAACGGACAATGCAGCCACTTCAAAATAGCCCAATTCATCCAAACCGCTTTCAATATCACTTATATTCCCAGGTACACCCGACGGGATTTTATCAAATATACTTCCCGTGGGATTTGAAACTATATTTATTTTATTCCAGTACTCGTACGTGGATTCAGATAAAGAATATTGGGATACGCTAAAATAATGCTTGTTATTAAACTCAATATACGGAGTTAGCAGCCTGGAATAAACAAGATATTTCCCTAGTTCATTCTGTGAATTATCAATACCTGAAAACAAATTTATCAGACCAAATTCATCTTCAATTTCAAAATAGCAAACATCATAAAAATCTACGGGCCAAGGGCCGCATTCTACATCCAACAATGAATATGTTTCTAAAACTTCCCAACGAAGAAATGCATTGTTGCCACTTTGGGTCTTTATTGGCGTATCAATGAATACATCAATAAAAAATTGTTCAAGAATAACATCTGAGTCTGACAAAGTCTGTTTGGATTCAATATCGAAATATGTATTTTCAATTTGCACAGGCTCCGGCATCATCTCCCAGGTCGATTCATATTTTCGGTCATCAGGCAGGGTCACTTCCAATTTGTACGCTTTGCCAGGCTCACCTTCCATACTTCCTTTAGGTAGTACATATCCCCCACCCCTCACCTCATTATACTTTACCGTTCTCCCGTCCTCATCCGATAATTCCACAGTTGCACCTCCTACCGGTCTTCCAGGTTTTCCAAACTTTCCTGTCAGAATGATTGATACTTCATGGTCCTGTAAACGCTGCGTGAAAGTTCCGAAAATCACAAGTTTGCCTTCATTATCTTCCGCCTCAAATGGTATGCGGTCTACACAAGTGGTCAGGGCCAATGCCAGGACCGCGATAAAAAGTACCTTGCTTCGTGCAACCGCCCCCCCTCGTATCATCAAAATTCAAAATTATAAGTGATTGACGGGAATGCACTTCCCAGGATTGAAAGACGGTAAGCGCTGGCCGGACTGTTTTTGTCTTTTCTAAAGTATACAGAAAAGGCATTCCTTCTTCCATACAGATTGTAAATGGAGAATGTTATGCTGTCCTGGTATCGTTTTCTGCGAATTGCCCTTCGCTTCAGAGTATAAGCAACATCCAGCCTGTGATAGTTAGGAATACTAAATTGATTTCTTTCGGAATAATGTGGTACCACCACTTTGCCTAACCGGTATGTTGAAGTAGGCGCTGTAATCGGACGACCTGAAGAAAACACAAAATTTACAGCAAATTTGGATTTCTTACTGACAGTATAATCAAAACTGAGATTCAGGTTATGGGGGCGATCAATAGCTGATGATATCCACTCGGGATCTTTGTCAGATTCAAGGGCTACATACAATAATGAGCGTGAGTAGGTATAAGAAAAGGCCCCCTTTAGCCTGCCTGAGTTTTTTTTCAGGTATAATTCCAGACCGTAGGTTTCGCCATCGCCCTGGACCAAATCCTCATGTATAGCATTATTTAAAATAATATTGGCAAAGCTCTTGGTTTCAGTCAGGTTTTGCATTTGGTTATAGAAAATCTCTGCAGACGATTCCCATTTATTCAACTCGAAATTTTTAAAGAACCCAATTGAAAAATTGTCCGCCCTCTTTGGTAATATATACTCAGAAGAAACCAGCCACTGGTCATTGGGTAGCGCTGAAGAGGTATTGGTGATAAGGTGTAAATACTGGTTCACCCTGCTGTAGCTGGCTTTCACAGAACTGGTTGCACCGGTTGTGACCCTAAAGGAAAGCCGGGGCTCAAAGTTTTCATAAAATACACCCTCAGCGCCTTCTGTGGTCTTCTCCAGAAAAGCGGACCAACGCAGCCCCGCCGACACCGATATTGACTCTGAAACTTCCCATTCATCATTAAGATAGATACCAAATTCATGTCCGCCACTTCTGGAAATCCTTTCCTGCTCATCATTTGCTGAGCCATACAATACTTCATCTTCCGGTTCGAAATTGGTCCATTCTGCACCGAAGATGGCCTCGTGCCGATTCCAGATACCAATCAGGTTTTGTTTTGCCTTGATAAACTTTTGGCCACTTTGAAGCAGGTATGATTGTGATTGGGCAGGATCGTAACTCTCGTTAATACTTTGACCTAAAGACATCGTGAACTCTGAAAATAAAAACTCATTGATGGGTTGGTTCCAACCCAGCGAAGCGTTTTTTATATTCCAGTTGAATCCAAATAACCTGCCGTACCGGACCTTGTCACCACTCTGAAAGTAGGACAAAAAGGCAAGGCCGTCTTTACCAATCCTCTGATTATATCGAATATTGAAATCAAAAAATGAAGCAGAACTTTCTTGTATTGAAGGATTTTTAATTAAACGCAACAGGTAATCAGAATAAGACATCCTTCCACCAAGTAAGAGGCTTGATTTGTCTTTTATAATCGGAGTTTCAACCGCCAGTTTGGTCATTACTGTACCAATTCCCCCTTTGATCTGAAAATCCTCAGCTATGTTTCCCTTGAGATTCACTCTAAGTACAGAGGACAGTCTGCCTCCATATTGGGCAGGCATATACCCTTTATAGAGTGTTACATTGTTGATCAAATCAGGGTTAAAAACAGAAAAAAACCCGAGGGCATGACTTGAGTTAAAAAACAATGCTCCATCCTGAAGTATCAGGTTTTGGTCAATATTTCCACCGCGAACATAGTATCCCGAGGTACCTTCCCCTAAAGTTGAAACACCGGGCAAGGTCAATACCGTTTTGATCAGATCCGACTCACCTAGAAAAACGGGCATCTCCTTGATCTGGCGTGAAGTAATTGATACCACTCCCGCTGAGGCCGACCGGATATTTTGCTCAGCTCCTTCACCTGTTATAATTACTTCCTCAAGTTCCAGAATTTCTTCGTCTATATAAATATTGGCCGAACCATTTGAGAACACTGAAAAGTATCCAATAAAGGATTCGTAGCCTACGAAACGGATCTCGGTCAAATGGACCCCTGAGGGCACCGTAATATCAATCAAACCTGTTGAAGATGAAACTCCGTTAACTCCCAGAGCTTCTATGAAAAGTACTGCACCGGAAATAGGTTCATCATTTTGAAAATCAAGTATCTTCAGCTGGATGCGGCTGTCTCTAATTTGTCCGACAAGACTGGAATCTCCTATGTAAAGCATCGGAAGGTCCGCTGCTATCACAGGTGCATTAAATCTCTCCTTCACTAAAACATAATCTAATGACAATACTTCCGATATATCCTCGGAAGGAGCGATTATAAAATTAGATTCTGAATATTCAAGAAAACCTAATCCCGTATCTTCCAGGGCATTATTCAGAATCTGATCGATAGTTTCTCCAGTAAGGTTTATGCTTTTATCAATATCGGAAACCCATTCTTTTTTGTAGAATATTTTTACATCAAACCTTTCCTCAACCACCCGTACAAACAGATCAAAGGACCCGCTTATATTTTCCAGGGATATAGATTCCTGGGCTGATACCAATGCCGGGTAGCTTAAAAGGAAACATAGCCAGAGCTTTTTCAAATGTTTGAGAATTTTAACTAAGATAAGGTATCCCGGACATTCGTGTCCATAAATGGTAAGTAATAATCATACCACTTTCTTAAAGAGGATTCAAATAAAACTAACCATATAGATATTATTATTTGATTTAGGTGAAACACCAGATCGAAGGCTTACAATAACTATCCGATTGGAAAATATAAAGACAAACCATTATTCAAAACTTATGGCATAACCATGACTATGTCATAGATAAGAATACCAGCTTAGAAAATTACTTTTCAAAACGTTTGGCTATCCAATATATGTGCTTCGGTATGGAGGGAAATCAATATGCAAGTCACCGATCTTTTAAAATGATCCTTCTTCATTTTCTTTTGTATGCCCAAAAGAAAAGAAGCAACCTGCCTGCGCAGGCAGGAAGAAAAAGGCACCACGGCTGAAAACCCATTTCCACGCAAAACGCGCAAACCTCTCCCTGCAGAAAAATGTCTTACCCATTTTGAATACGCGGAGTTCAGTGCAAAAACGACATTTTTAAAGGCCGGCTAACCCGCAAGGCCTCAATGTGTTCACGCCGACCGTGGACGACCCACCGCACGGATTTCGGTATTTTACTTAAAAGTTTGTTACTAAAAATACTTTTTGAACAAGTTACTTCCTCAGCTTGAGCGAAGCTCAAACCGGATTCTGCGCAGTCGTGCCACACCTTATTACAGAATGATGAAATATCCTCAAGTCCTTGGTGGGTTAATGTAGATTCAAAGAGATGTGGTGTCTCGGAAGACCTTTGCAGAATTCAAGATCTTTTTGGTTACTTTTTCCATCGACTGGGAAAAAGTAACAAAGAAAAGAAATATTTTCATACTTCCGATTTGATGAGTAACCTTTTGTTTATCAATACAAACTAAATGGTTAATTCTATAAATAAAAATGCTTGCTGCTATTCAACGGCTTATGATTCCGCAGTGGTATCAATGAAATATAAACTGGTGCACATTTTTTATGCTGGCACGCACCTGCCTATCGGTTGGTAAGTTTGCAATGCATCGCAATTATTTCTCCAGTATCAAACGAAAACCCGTATGATCATTTGATGGTGTTGCACGTGTGTCATTCGGATCTACAAAATCATAAGCACTATATCCGTATGTCTTCAACCGGGACCCTTCCAGGTAATACTCTGCGACGTTACCTCCAATATCGTAAACATTGGCTTTCCCTAACTTTAGTGGAGAAAAACTTCCTGACTCTTTGATCAGACTGGTCTTCACTGAATCTATCTTTTCTTTCAGGATCGCCACTTCATCAAATGTTATTTCAAAACCTGCCCAGTAATTAACTGTATTTTCTTTAGGGGCCACTTTGTAAGCTTTTTTATGCAAATTCTTACCTTCAGCTGAGTTGGGCAATCGATAGGTTTTGCCACTCTTTTGATTGATCCACTCTATATAACTATTAATCTTATCCTGGGATAAGCCTGTGATTGGAAAATTTGTCTCCATGAGGGAGTAATGATAATTATTATCAAAAGCAGCATACTGGGCATTGGTAACTTCAAACCTACCTATTTGGATAGTGTCGGTACCCATTTTCACCATTTCAGGAAATAGTGTGTTATCACTCCAAACACCAAACTGTCCGTCATGAATAGACCAATCGTTCATTTCAATTGCTTTTGCCAGGGGGCTTTCTTTTTTGAAAGCGGTGTTTTCGGGTTTATATGTTTCAAATAAGTATGTGTCGAACCATGCCAGTTCTTCTTTCATTTTACGGAGTTGGTGGGTTATTTTTTGCAATCCATGCGGTTGTCCCGGAAACCAAAGGAATTTCACCGGCGCCTTTCCAACTTGCTGAAGTCCCCGATAATATTCCCATCCCTGGTCGCGGGGTACTGCCCTGTCTTCACTGCCATGAAAAATAATCGTCGGTGTCTTTATTTTTTCTATTTCAAACAAGGGTGATTTTATGATATAGGTTTCATTATAGGATTTACCATCTACGTCATCCCAGGGAGCTCCTCCAAAATAGTACTGGTCAAAGGTAACGCCGAACCTGCATGTACCATAATCGGAGGTCCAGTTAACATCACCCGCGCCCGGCGCTACAACTTTAAACATGTCCGGGTGACGTAGTGTGAGCATTGTAGCGATAATGGCACCATTCGACCATCCCATCAAACCTAGTTTGTCCCTATCGATGTATCCAAGCTTATCCAGCGCATCAATTCCATTCAGAACATCAACTTCTTCAAGATCATAATAATGACCTTTGATGGACTCCACAAACTCCTGGGAATGATTGCCTGAGCCATGATAATTTGGCTTAAGTATAAATGCTCCACGTTGTGAAAATATCTGGGGATAGGTTGACCATCGCTCCGACCATGTATCACGGTCGGTTCCGGTAGGCCCGCCATGAATAGAAATGACCAATGGATACTTCTTGCCAGGTTCGTAATTTTCAGGATAATACAGCATTCCGTTGACTTCTTCGTCCAATGCACCTTTCCAGTAAAATATCTCTGATTTTGCAATGGGCTTTTTGGTCAATTTCTTATTCAACAACACAAATTCCTTTTCATTGGTCACAAGAATACCTCTTTTCCCTATCTCCAGTGACGAGGTAAACCACCGGGGGAGTTTACTTGCTGTTGAATAAGCATACGCCAGCATCGTGCCGGATTCATTTACACCAATTACACTTATGTGGTCATTCTTTTCACCAAAATCCAAAATCTCCTTTTCCCAGGTCGTGCTTGTTTTTTTGTAAAATACGGTTGTAGTTACAGCCTTGTTCGAAAGAGCTACAACAATGTTAGTACCGGTAACCTGGTATCCGCTGATACCCATTTCCCAATCCAGGTTAACTTTTGAAATGGTACTACTGTTGATCTTGAAGAAATATAATTCTGTAATTCCTGGTCCCTCCCACTCCGGGCTGCTCGATGTTTCGGCTGAAAAGTATAATCCATTATCGTCACCGGCGAACTGAAATCTACCGGGTTGCTGGTATCCTTTAATTATTTGCTTTGATGTATTGTTCTCAATATCAAACAGGTAGGTTTTCGGTTTTGGAGAACCATCTACACCGTAGTGGGGAGACATTTGTAACCTGGTCACCAAATATTTCCCGTTGTGTGATACCGTGTATGTTGATACCGGATAGTTAGTATTTGTCAATCTTGTAATTTGCTTACTTTTTAGATCATACGAATATACTTTCCGGATTTTCCAATGCACTGAATCATCAATCACTTTTGTGTCATCCTTTTTGTTTTCCTCATCATAAAGGGTTTTGCCATCGTACGAGATAAATGCAAGTGAGTTACTGCTGATCCAACTGATATTAGTAATTCCATTTTTAAATTCATTTACCTCCGTAGCTTCACCCCCAAACACGCTTATTTTCCATAATTTTTTTCCTTTTTCACGGGAGGAAAGGAAATATATAAATTCACCGTCCTTTGAAAAAATAGGTGAATGGTCTGATTCGTCACTATTTGTCATTTGTATAGTGCGGGGCATTCCATCCTTTTGCAGATCAAACCGGGTCATGTAGATATCCGTTACAAATTTGTCTTTCTCCTTCGAGCCCTTTCGCCTGGTCCATACTACTGATTTGCTGTCTGGCGAAAAACTTAAACTACGGACATTTTCAATATTTATAATCTCTTCCGGTGTCCATTTGGTTTTGTCTTTTTCCTGTGAATGCACATCCTGCACAGGAGGAATTATTATCAACAGGATTAAGACGTATTTTATTGATCGCATTGTTTAGGTTGTTTATGATCTATAATAGGTAAAATTTATTTTGTTCAGATAATTCATGCGAAACTTCGGATTGGTGGTTGACCAGGTCTTCACCAAAGTGGGTTAATATTGTTCTTTTGGCAGTACCTGATTTTAGTTTTTCTTTTAGTACACTGTAAGATAAATGCCCGTTAACTTCCTTTAAAAAGTAATTGCATTCACAAATAAAAAGGTCGGCTTTATCACTCAGTAAATACAGGTTGTCGGTCCATTCTGTGTCGCCCGAATAACAAAATACTTTATCTCCATTTGTAATTCGCAACCCGTAAGGATTTGACCCTGGTGAATGTATGACAGGTAACCCTTCAATTTTTAAATCCTGAAATATAATAGGGTTTGAGTCGTCTAAATCAAGGAATGTTAAACCCATTTCGCAAAATTGTTCTATCAGTCCCGGATATAGGCTGTTTACAAGACTCTTAATTCGTGTTTCACAATTTTTGGGTCCAACAATAGTTAACGGTCGTGTTCTGTTTAAGAAAAAATAGGAATTGAGTAAGAAAAAAGGGACACCACCAAAATGGTCACCGTGATAATGACTGAGAACAATCATATCTATTGTCCTGCAGTCTATTTCATTGTTTTGAAGATTATGTATGGACGTGGCGCCACAATCAACTAACAATTTAGTTTTATCGGTCTGAAGATAGAAGCAGGTGTGATATTTGAGCAATTCACCAAAGGCATTGCCATTTCCAATTATCTGTACTTCTGTTTTTGGCATCTCACTTTTGTTTGAAAGTTATTCATTGATAATCAGTATATCAACTATCCAACTTAGTTATTGCACTTCTTCGCCGGAAAAGTATAAAAGCTCTTCCCCAGCAATCGCAATCACCTGGTCATTCTTTTGAGGCTTTATACGAAATGTACCGGTAAAGTCACCAAATGCCGGAAGGATACCCTGAGAAGATGAAAAATAAAAACATGGTAATTTAACAGATTGTCCCGGACTGCCTTTTAGACGTACTCCCGGATGCAGATGCCCTGAAAGGTTGTATTTTGTTTTATGGTAATTTTCAATTGGAATATGGGTAAATAAAAATGGGGCGATTTCCAATTGATTGTAAATAGTTAACCCGCTTTGCTCTAATTCGTAATGCTTAATAATGTCATGGTTTCCCAAAACAAGATGAAAATCTATTTCATTATAGATTTTAAAAAATGACTTGAGATATTCCCATTCCTGGTTTTGAACACTATGAAACAGATCACCAAGAATCAGGATTGTTTTCGGTTTGAAATGATCGATAACTTCTTCCAGACGCTGGTAATTGTTTTCCAGTAATTGCCCGGGGATAGGTATCCCGTTTTTACGAAAATGGTTGACCTTTCCAAAGTGAGGGTCGCTTAGTAATAAAAGATTTTCATCTTTCCAGAATAGCACACGATGGTAATGGGCAATAAACGTAACCCCCTGGACAATAAACTTATACTCCTTTTTAAAAATCTCGCGCATTAATTGATTTATCTTTTTTGAAATCTCCTATATAATAACTATGTTTCAATTTCGGCAAAAAATTCAATACCTGGAATGAGATTAAACAAATATAGTTTACTGGTTGCATCAATGATACTGTCATCCTCAATTACAAAAGGCAAAATCATAAATTTACTCATCGTGGATTGTTTATATACGGACGCAATTAAATGGATTTGTGAATTTTGACAAACAAAGTTTATGAAATTGGACCATCTTAAAACACTAAATAGCCACAAAGCCATTTAAACATTATTAATTGCTGGAAGAATGAGAAAAATCAGGATAAAAAGCATTTATAATCATTTGGCCAAATGTTGCAACAGGTATATTTGCCAACGGATTTATTCGTTCATTTTCAGTTTATTATATTTAAAAGAGATTCACTATGTCGAAGAAAAATGTCATAATTCTTGGAGCTGCAGGCAGGGACTTTCACAACTTCAATACTTATTATAGAGGAAACGCTGACTATAACGTTGTTGCATTTACAGCAGCCCAGATACCTGACATAGACGGCCGTAAGTATCCTGCAGAACTTGCAGGTGATCTGTATCCGGAGGGTATCCCCATTTATGACGAAAAAGACCTGGAGAAATTAATTATTGATTGGAATGTTGATGATTGTGTGTTTTCTTACAGCGATGTTCCTTATGAACGGGTAATGAATACGAGTTCACTGATTAATGCCGCCGGTGCCAACTTTGTACTTCTCGGCCCGGGAGATACGATGGTTAAAAGCGAAAAACCTGTTATTTCTGTAGTTGCCACAAGAACGGGATGTGGAAAATCACAAACATCAAGAAAGGTAATTAGGTACCTGATGGCAAAGGGATTAAAAGTTGTTGCTATTCGACATCCCATGCCTTATGGTGACCTGGTAGCACAAAAAGTTCAGCGTTTTGCAGAAGTCACCGATCTCGAAAAGCATAAATGCACAATTGAAGAGATGGAAGAGTATGAGCCTCATGTGGTTCGTGGAAATGTCATTTATGCCGGAGTTGACTATGAAGCCATTGTGCGTGCTGCTGAAAATGACCCCAATGGCTGTGATGTTATTTTGTGGGATGGTGGAAATAATGATTTCCCTTTCTACAAATCCGATCTCACAATTACAGTCGCAGATCCACATCGTCCGGGCCATGAATTGAGTTACTACCCTGGCGAAGTGAATATGCGAATAGCCGATGTTATCGTCATTAATAAAATGGATTCGGCAAGCCCTGAAGGGATCCAGACTGTTCGGGAGAGCATCGAAAAAGTTAATCCTCAAGCGGTTGTTATTGACGGTGCCTCACCAATTAAGGTTGATGATCCTTCAGTAATAAAGGGCAAAAAGGTACTTGTTGTTGAAGACGGGCCTACTTTAACCCACGGTGAAATGAAACTGGGAGCAGGTACTATAGCAGCCAGGAAATATGGCGCCGCCGCGATTGTAGACCCAAGGCCATATACGGTGGGGAAACTGGCGGAAACATTCAGTATCTATCCTGATATTGGGATATTGCTTCCGGCAATGGGATACGGCGAGGAACAACTGAAGGACCTTGAAACCACAATTAATAACACAGACTGTGATTCAGTTATCATTGGTACACCCATTGACCTAACCCGCATTATCGATATTAATAAGCCCAATACAAGAGTATATTATGATCTTCAGGAAATTGGTGAGCCTACACTCGATGATGTTTTAACTGACTTTGTTAAAAAACACAATCTGTAGATCATTTTTCATTGTTTTTACATAGCAACACTTGGCGCTAACGGGTCTAGTGTGTTAATTACATCTAAGTTAGTTTTTTGCAAATTTGTAAATATTTTTGTTCTCCAGGTGTGCCCGGTATGGGCAGAACCTGTAGCACAAGGTTCTTTCTTCCACGGTTTTGAACAAGCAGGCTTTCAGGCATAACTGCCTTTTGAAAAAATCAGCGAAAAAGTTTGCACAGATGCATTGAATAACTGACCATCTAACCCCAAAAAGATTATTTAATCCCCATAACAGGTTCCACTACCGGAGGTATGAGTCCAACATGTGCTACAATGAACCGATACCGATAGATATCGGTATTACTTCACATCATTGTAGCTTAATTGTTAACCACACTATTCAGTGATTTTTATTAAATCCAAATCCTGGTAATCAAAACTAAAATCTATGTCAGGAGAAATTCCCTTCATAGAGATGGAGGTTCCTTTCCCATTTTCATCTAATTGAAACATCACAAAGGCATCACAATTCATGGCCTGGTATTCCATGGCAACGGCAAAAGTATTGGCCTTGTAGTACTGCATTTCACCATTAAGTTTGGGTGATCTTAATGATTCGAACCACAATTTATTTTCTTTTTCATAGATCACAATTTCACCAAACCAATCGTCTTTATATCTCCCCGTATAGTTGTTAAAGTCCAGCTTTGTATGCTTAGCCTTTTCCACTTGTTCCCAAACTGCATTAACAACAGAATCTGGCTCAGTTTTTCTTTTTTCCATCCTCATTTCTGCCCATCCATCCCAATGCAGATCCTTTCTACCAATGATTTCGTCCTTAATATCATTGGTTAGTGCGATATAGCTTAATCCGCCAGCTGCATCACTGTTCGTGAGTACAATAATGCCAGCATTCAATTCAGGGATTATAGTTACCATAGAGAGCATCCCGGTCGTTCCGCCACTGTGGTCAACGATAGTATATCCATTTTGATCTGCAATGAAAAAACCGAGAGCATATCCTCTATAATGATTCTTATATACCCAACTGCCGTATGGGTCGTTGTGCATAATGGTGCGGATCTTCCATAATTCCCGGTGGTTCTTTTCAGAGATCAGTGTTTGGTTCAGACTGTCGCCATAAGCACCCTTATTCAGATGCATCACGACCCATTTACTCATGTCTTTTACGCTTGAATAAATCCCACCAGCCGCAGCTACGGAACCATCCTTCTTCATGTAAGTGCTTACTTGTTTGACCTCATTATCTTCAATTTTATGAGGCATGGCTATATTAGAATTGTTGGTAATATTTTGGTAAATGCCCGCTGAATTATCCATTCCAAGTTTGGCCATGATTTCCTCTTCAACAAATTGATCCCATCTTTTGCCACTAACCCTATGTATAACTTCGCCCGCTACTATGTATAACAGGTTGTCGTAATCATATTTGGTTCTGAATGCGGAAACGGGTGTTTGGTATTGAAAACTGCGAATTACGTCATCAACCGTAAAATCAGCACCAGGAGGGTAAAACATTAAATCTCCCGCTCCCAAGCCCAAGCCACTTCGGTGTGTCAATAAATCCACTATGGTAAAATTTGCTGTTACATAGGGATCATACATCCTGAATTCGGGAATATGATCGATCACTTTATCCTCCCAGGACAACTTACCCTGATCGACCAGCATACCTAATGCCGTTGTAGTAAATGCTTTGGTATTCGATGCTATTGTGAAAAGGGTGTTTTCATCTACTTGCTCACCGGATTCAGCTGATCTAATTCCATATCCTTTTAAATGTGTTACCTCACCGTCTTGAATAACAGCAATGCCGATTCCGGCCTGAGGAAATGTATTCAGGGATATATTGACCATTGAATCAATAAAGACAGAGGTAACTTTGGCTTGAGTAAAACCAGTGAACGGGAGTACTGTAAGTAATAAGATTATTTTATACATGAATTTTAGTTGTGGTTAACGGACTTGCATAAACGTCTGTGGCGGGGTTTCCAACCACATTCTGTCGGCAGAACATTTAAAGTTAGTTAATAAAACAAAAATGTCAGAATCTAATTTTACCGCCATAGCGATTTATGCCTAATTGTTGGCATCAGTTAATTTGCTTAAAAGTTCGGTGGGTTTCAACCTATTATCCCAAACCAGTAAAAGTTTAATAGACTTTGGCTGATTCTTGTAAAAAAGAGAAACCGATTTGTGTATTAGAAGTCTTCGAAACTCACTTTGCTGATAAGTTGGGGCAAGTTCAGGATTCTTTTTAATTTGTTCAATTCGATAATCTAATTTGTCAAGAAATTCTTCAACAATTTGATCACTCCAAAGTTCAGATAAGAATTCTTATGTTTGCTTTAAGGATTCCTTAGGACAGGAGTCCATATGACTTTCTTCATTTTCGGTTTAGAAGATTTCTTGATGTTGTATGTTCTATACAATCATCATCAGAGGCAGTATCAGATATTTTCAAGAGAGATACTATCTCTTTAGGGAGTTCATCTGGCGTACTGTTTCGAAAAACTTCCATTTGTCCAATCAAGGATTCATTTTCAAGATTTGTAATCCAGTTAATCAGTGCTATTTTTCTTTGTTCGATAGTCATGTTGTAAAGTTAATGAATTAGACTTCTTGAAGTCAATTGATGCCAACTACTAAATAAACAACATATAGTGCCTATTTCCCTTATAAATCTAGTTCAATTGTGTTTTGTCCCCCAAATTTGTCTGGATAGGAGCTGTACTAACCAAAACGACAAAATTCAGCTTTACACATCATCGTTCTTTCTTTTTGTGAGATATGCAATGTCCGGATGCTTGGAATAGCCCAGTATTACAAATGCCTCCATTGAATTTGTATTCCAGTCTCCAATCAAACAGGTAACAATATCAATTACAAGTTCGTTGCCATTGCCTTGCATGCGTAAGTTTGGATCTACCGTGAACCTGTTGATCCGACTGAAAAAAAACAGAGTCCCAATGATTATTCGAACAAACTTGATGAGAACGATTACATTTCTTATAATAAAAATAAAATTATGGTGACTCTGATTGGGGTAAATTATGATGAATAGCATAAAGAAAGGATGCCTCTAAAGAAGCATCCTCTTCTCCGAATTAAAATTCAGTTTATTGAAAGTGTGACTCTTACTTTCTTAAGCTTTTACTTTATCTTGTTTTTGATAATCAACCGATTTCCAAATGCCATCTGCAGCTACTTCTTGTACATATTCTGAGAAGTCTTTGGTTTTTCTCCCAAGCACCTTTTCAATATCATTTGTAACGACAGAATTTCGCGTATCACCCAATACCTCTGTAAACAAGTAGTTGATCAACCAGATATAATCTTCCGGCACTTCAAGCTCTTCAAGTATCTTGGTGTAGGCGTTAAGGGAAATTGAAGTAAATCCTATGTTTCTGCCTGTTGCCCGGGATATTTCTTCGATTACTTCCTTAAAAGTTAGAAGCCTGGAGCCTGTTAGCTCATAGATTTGTCCATTATGCTCCTCATGCAAAAGTGCCGCAACAGCCACCTCCGCAATATCATCTGTATCAACAAAAGGTACTTTAACCTCCGCCTGAGGTAACGCTACATGTCCTGCTACAATTGGATCTAAGAAAAAGCTTTCACTGAAATTTTGGTTGAACCAACTTGCACGAACAATGGTAAAGTCGATTCCTGAATGAATGACTACCTGTTCACACAATTCTGCTTCTCTTTCTCCTTTCCCGGAAAGTAAAACCAGCTTTTTGGCAGTCGATTCTTCAAAAAGAATGGTGAAATCGTTTATATCTATTATGTCTCTTGTCATTTAAGTCGGTTATCGCTAACGATTTTGGATACTGCGTTTTAATGCCGTTTATTTTTTGATGACAGCAGTCAATTATGCAAAATATTAAGTCTAATTCTCCTCAATTTCAAGCAAAAAGCTGCTTATTACTTGAATATCTTGTTCCGGATTATCGTGCATAGTAATATGGGCTGCACCTTGAATCATTGCAAATTTTGAATTTGGTACCAAACTTTGATAATATTGAACTGTCGATGGAAGAGCTTCATCGTATTCTCCACAAATAAAAAGTGTAGGGATTTTTATCTCACCCAATTTATCAGTCCGATCATAATCTTTTAAATTCCCGGTTGCGGTGAACTCACTGGGTCCCCACATAAAACCATAGATTTCCTCACTCATTCCTGCAAATGTGCTATCCATATTTGCATCCCATGGAAGTTTTTTAGCTACAAAATTTTGATAATATACAGATATGGCTTGCTGATACTCTGGTGAGTCATAAGTGCCATTATCAACGTTAATTTTTATTGCTGTTTGAATAGAGTCTGGAAGAGTGGCTATCAGTTCTTCTGCATCTTTTGTCCACATCGAGGTACTTAGGGCAGGGCTACTTAAAATCAACGCTTTGATGGCTTTTGGATATTTTAAATAATAATCTACCCCTAACATCGTACCCCATGATTGTCCATATAAATAAAACTCTTTTAATCCGAGAGTTTTTCTCAGTTGTTCAAGTTGTTCAACATAACTTTCAACTGTCATCAAGGTCGTATCAATATTGCGATCAGACCTTCCACAACCAAGTTGATCAAAAAAGATTACCGATCGATCCTTGCTTAAAGCTGCAAGCGGATTAAGATAATAGCTGGGAACACCTGGTCCCCCATGCAATAGCAGGAGAGGTGTTTTATCCCCTTCTCCAACAATTCTGTACCATATTTTCCCGCCCGTAACCTCAGCATAACCCTCACCAGAAGTTAACTTTATGTTAGGCTGACAACCTACAATAAAAGCTAAAAGCAATGTCAAAACTGTTAGTTCATAAATTTTTATTGTTTTCATGGTTTTATATGTTTTAATTCCTTTCGTCTTATTATAAATATCCTGTCAACGACTAATAAACACCATATAGTGCCTATTCCCCTTATAAATCTAGCTCAATTGTGTTTATCCGCCAAAACTTCTCTGAATAAGCGCCATTTGAAGCAAAACGACAAAATCCAGGTATTTATACTTCATCGTTTTTTCTTTTTGTGAGATGCGCAATGTCCGGATGCTTGTAATAATCCATCCTCACGAATGCACCCATTGAATTCGAGTTCGAGTATCGATTGCTCCAGTCAAACTTTCAGCTAAAGGGCTTATTTTTATATCCTTTTATTTCTGCTGCTAACAGCCTGTAGATAATTTAAAATACTTTATATACAGGATTATCCGGTTTTTCATCGAGCCACCTGTACAGTTTGTTTGTTGCGAACTCCGTTTTTGGTTGATTTTGACAACTTATTGTAATTCAATTATTTCAATTGCTGTTTCTAAGATTCTATCTACTCCTTTAATAGAATCTTTTTCATTAATCCAAACAAGCAAATCAGGTTCTATTCCAACACCTTCATGATATCCCATTTGGGGGTTTACCTCTTGCCAGTTTGATAGCTGATAAAGCCAACCATTTGGCAATTCCCTTTGGATTGGGTTTCCAGAACCTCCCCTTGTTCTGTTGCCAACGTGTTATCATTATGAAGACTTCCCAATTGCTAGGACAGTTCCATCCAATTTATTAGTGTCTCATACCAGTCTTGATTGTTGCTTGTTCTGGTAAGCCTGTTAAAGTCTATTATTAAATAAAGTGTATTCTCATGCCCATTTTTAGTAAATGTGATTCTTAATGGTTTGAAGGTCAATCCCCGGGAACGATCATCTCCAGGTCTGAAAACATTATCAAATCCATGATATACGCTTATCAGGTCTCTTTTTTCAAGAATTATTTCAGGCAACCGGTTATTTTGATGAGCAAATGTTATCGTCAATCGATCTTCTGTCATTTCGATATCTCCTTTATAACTATGGATGGGTAACAGGAAAGAGATATGGGATGGCAACCAATCCTTAAATTTTCGTTTAGCAATGTCTTCTTCAAATGAAAAGAGGACTTTATCTTTTTTTACTACCATATTTCCAAATAGTTATAATTACCTGTTTTATGATTTGTTTACCGGTGAAGGTGCAGCAAATGAGTTTTTTCACTATTGATTAATAAATTCTGCAATCCCGGTTACTAATTCCGAATTGATTGGCAAGTCAGGATTCATGTAGGAAGCAACATTTTCCTGAGTATCCCCGGAGATTGATTTTAACACATGGTTCATGTTGCTCACTATTAATAATTCACCATTTACCGAGGCTTGTTGCAGTTTTTTTGCTTCTTCCAGGTTTACTTGCAAGTCTTTATCCCCTTGTACTATCAATACCGGACAATCGAGGTTTCCAATAAGTTCGGTGGGCTTATATCTAAACCACGAGATTAAGTATGGCTGAACAGACGCCCGAAACAATGAGTTAAACTCAGGTGGAGTATTATTGACCTTATATCCATTTTTCAAACTGTCAATTATAGTTTCTACCTGACTGAAATATGCGGGGGGCAATTTTGGTTTTAGTTGATTTTTGAGCACTTCATCTGCCGGACTACCGGCGCCTGCTATTGAAATAAAACCTTTGATCTGCAATTCCCGGGCAGCAATTAGTCCAATCAATGAACCTTCACTATGCCCAACCACATAGATGTCTGAATATCCTTTTTGCTGATAATGGTTAATTAATGAAATAACATCATTTGCATATAAGTCAATAATCAATTCAGATTCATCAAAATTGCTAACGGCGCTTTTGGCAATTCCACGTTTGTCAAAACGAACGGTAGCAATGTTATTGGCTACAAGGGATGTTGATAAATATTTCAAACTATTGTTTTGCATATTTGGCTGGTTCCCATTTAAATCAGTAGGACCTGATCCGGCAATTATTATCGCTAAAGGGGAATTCGTGTCATTGTCAGGGCTCGACAAGACCGTATGCAGGTTAACTCCGTCCACCTGTACATAGATTGTATCAATTACCTGGGCATTTGCCAGGGACAGCAATGGAGCTAGTACTGCGAGTATGATTGCGCTTTTCATATTAGAAAAAATTATGAGTTAGATAATTTGATGTGTAATGGTTAATAATTGTTGAACCAATAACTGAAATCACGAAAAGTAGAATTAGCCTGCCTCCTTTAATATTCGATGAAACCTTAAATGCATTGAACATTAGTACAATTACCCAAACTGTCATTGACAGGGTAAATACCAATAATAATACAGCTATTGTAGTATCTAATATCGTAAGATCAACAGGTTCCCCACGTTGCAATACGGTCCAAAGTATATGCTGGTTAAATAGTTTTAAAGAACCAGAAAAACCAACAAAGGAAACAAGGAGGTAAGGCAGCCTTGCAAAAGCCTGCGTGCCAAATATATCCACAATGCGTACTGCTGATTTTGAAAAAGATATGGCCAGCACATAAAGAAATGTGGAAAATATAATCCAGGTAGAAATATTTTCAATTAATAGATACCAAAAAGAGTAGTCTGGACCCGTTTTTACAGAAATGATATCCGGGAAATGCTTATGGCTAAAAACGCTGACAAGCGATGTACAAATAATAATTAATAATCCGATCGTTAGTGATTTGTAACCAGCTATGTACCTAAATGGATTTATTAATTTCTTAATCATTTTGAGGTATTTCAAGTTTGCGAATAATTTCATCCAACATATTTCGAACTGTAGGATAACTCAATTTTAATTTTCCTGCCATTAACTTCAGGCTCCCGCTACTTATCACAAAATCCAGGATAAAATTCAGTTCTGCCGGACTTAGTTTCAGCAACTGCGGTAAATCGAATAGTCCTTTTATTGTAGTTTCACAACCGTCACATTGTAAGCTGATTACTTTTAAACCGGACTCACAACTTGGACAGTATATCGGTAGTTTCTTAGCCATTTTATTCTTGTCGTTTGAATGTCTCAATTAGTGTCTTTTCTATTTCCGGTGGATGACTGGTTGTTAGGTAGCCAAAATATCTGAATATTTCCAGGTACAGAATAATCACTGAACAGGCGCTATAGAAAAGATAAGATCCCTTATGTCTCTCAAAGCATCTTCTCTAAAAATGCTGTTTCCTTCTCCTTTTGGGTCCTCAAGGGCATGACCGGAGCCTTGATAAATTTTCACTTCTATGTTGGGTTTATTTAGGGACCGTAACCTTGCAGCACTCCTTTCTGATGGCACATTGGTGTCGTATTGTCCATACAGTACGAGTGAATTGACGTCAACTTTTTCCCAATCAGGAATCGGGTCATAATTTCCGATCGCATCCCAAAATCTCCTATTATTAACCCTGAGCAGATAACTCGTTAGTCGTGCGAGTAAATTTGAAATTCCAGGTAAAACCCCGTATTGTCTCAAATTGTAATTTTCTTCATAGACCAATTGTTCGTGCATCGGTACAGCTGCGCCTACGATATTTACTACAAATTCAGTATCTGTTGATTTTTTCGCTACAATTGGGGCAATATGCCCTCCCTGGCTCATGCCGATTACCCCGATATATGATATATTGATATCGCTCTGTTCCTTCAGAAAAGCCACGGCCGATTTCGTATCCTGAGCTAAATCTTCGAAACTTGCCGTTCGCCAATTTCCTTCGGATTGTTCTGAACCTCTTTTATCAGGTAAAAGAACTACAATGCCATTTTCCTTCAAATATTTAGTCAATGTCAGATACCAGAAACTATCCCGTTGGCTCGTACCTGATCCGTGTATTATAACAGCAGCCGGGAATGGGCCTTTCCCTTCAGGAACAAACAACATACCCGCCAGGTTTAAATTTTGCTGATCATTCTTAAAATATATTTCACGAAAAGTGGTTTCTTCAAGTCTGACGCCCTCAAAATGTCGTCTTTCTCTTTTGGTGAGTTGGGCAATTATTATAGGAATTATCAGAAGGCTTCCTATCGAGATCACTATAATAGTTCTTATGTGTTTCTTGATGCTATTCGCCATTTTTCATTTACCGAGGGTGTTTATGAGACAAAGGTAATGCAAAACTTAATAATATTTATTTTAAACTAAATATTATTAATGTAAATATAAATAATGTAAAATATTAATGAACAAATTATTGGAATTTCACATCATCTTTTTTTGTTCATGAGGATTGTTCAACACAAACTAAAAACACAGCGACCGGATATTAATCGCTTGCTGTATCCTGTGGGCTTCACTGTGTTTGTTACCTAATTGTTGTGCCTATGTTGCTCACTAATTGCCATATCATGACAAAAGTCATGTTTTATATTGATAATAATGTTTTACTTGTCTATAGAATATATTGACAAGATCCGGCTAGATGCGTGTAACCGCTCTTGGAGCAGCAACCGTTAACTACTAACCAAAAAACTACAAATATGACATTCCATGCGTTACTCGGCGTCATTAGCGCCGTCATCCTCGGTCTTGCTGTCGTGAAGCTTCTTCAGGGAATTCTATGGATGATTCACGGCCGCGGACAGATCAAAGTATATTGGGTCCACCTGTTTTGGGTTATGAGTGCCATCTCCGGGGCGTTCACTCATTTTTGGTTTATAGTGAGACAGCGAAATGTTATCGGAGACGTAAACTTTTACGGGATCGCGGATATCCTGTGGTTACCTGTCTTATACTACCTCCTCGCGGGCCTGTTATTCCCGCCGTCAGGCAAAAGCGATTCAGCCGATGACCGTCCAGTTGCTCTTCGGGACTTCTATTATAAAAATCATGCCTGGATCTTCGGCACGTTGTTGGCCATCACTCTGACTAATGCTGGTATGCTGAGAAACATAATCACACTAAACTTTCCCGTTGATCATTTTCCGGGTTTATATTTATTAATCTGGGCGTTCCTGTTAATCGCTTTGGCGGTTACCCCCAACAAGTGGGTTCACATGGCGGTGCCTATCTTATCATTGCTCGGTGGGTTCGCCATGTTACTTACCTGAATTGCCAGCTCAATAACACCCAACTAAGGGATATAAAGGTATTAGATAACCATTATGATTAGGCAGTTGGGAAAGCAGGCTTGTGGGGGAGAGCAGTATAACAAGCGATTGCTGCCGCATAGCAAAGAATCGTCGATAAAATTTAATTACCGCAATTAGGCACAACTAGTTATAATCGTACCTATGTTACTTTTATCCCATTATATTTTCAGGGATAATCGTACTTTTTGAGGATTGTCTGGCGTGTTTATCCCGAAGCTCTTTCATTTCTTCTCGTACTAATTCATCAAATGGATTGATCTTATGTCCAACTGGAAAAGAAGGGTGAAATTAAAATAATTAGAGATGGTAAACTTTTAGATACCACCAACAAACTTAATAAACACCATATGGTGTTATTCCTTTATAAATCCAGCTCAATTGTATTTATCTGGCAAATTTGTCTGGATAAACGCCATTAAACCCGAATATGCATTACAAAATCTATTCCGTGCTGAAACTACTTCAAAACAGATCGTTACACTCACTTATCTCAACTCACCTTAGCGGTGCTATGCTTCGTTTCCATAAGTGCCTGTTTTATTGCACTTTCAGCCCTCATAACGAAGTTCCAATACATAATCCGGGTTAGACCCAAAACGACAAAATTCAGTTTTACACATCATCGTTCTTTCTTTTTGTGAGATATGCAATGTCACAATGCTTATAATACCACAACCTTTCAAAGGCATCCAATGAATTGGTATTCCAGTCCTCAATCAGACAGGCGACGATATCAATTCCCAGTTCTTGGAATATCAGTTATCAGTATTTTTGCAATTCCCTGCATACGAAGGTTTGTATCTATGGCGAGCCTGTTTATTTAACCAAAAACAAATCAGAGTCAATGATTATTCAAACAAACCTAATGGGAGCCATTACATTCCTGATATTTTATATAAAATTATGGTGACTCTGAGAGGGGTTATATTATTCGAATATTACATAGTAATAACCACATTCCCTTTTTTGTGCCCTTTGTCAACATACCTGTGAGCCTCAACTATTTGTTCCATGGGGTAGCGTCTGTCTATGACCGATCTTAGCTTACCTTCCTCGCAGAGTTTTTTGAGAAACATCAGGTCTTTAGTCTTTAACTTAAAGTTGCTTGATAAAGCAAGTACGTTAAGATAGGTTCCTGTTTTCGTCAGGGACTTTTTACGTTTTGAAGATGCAATCTTACCTACTGCATCAAAAATAATGTCATAAGTATCATTGCTTTGTGTAAAATCTTCTTGCGTGTAATCGATAAGTTTATCAGCTCCCAGAGATTTCACCATTTCCAAATTCGCAGTACTGCATACCCCTGTAACTTCTGCCCCAAAGAACTTGGCAAGCTGTATTGCAAAAGTACCTACGCTACCAGATGCTCCATAGATTAAAACTTTTTGACCCTTCTGAATATTTGCTTTTCTAAGATTAAGCAAGGCGGTTAATCCCCCATTAGAAACAGGGGCCGCTTCCTCGTAGGCCATATTCGTTGGTTTTATTGCCAGTATCCCATCTTCGGGCATGCAGCGATACTGGGCGTAGGCACCAAATTCAAACTCCGTGGATGCAAAAACGGGATCACCTTTCTTAAACAGTTTAACATCTCTGCCCACTGCTTCAATTTCTCCAGCTAGTTCCATTCCAAGTATTTTTTTTCTTGGTCCTCTGAAGCCAATCATTATTCGCATCAAGGGCTTGAAAAAGAAATCCTTGACAGGTCCTAAACCAGGCTTTAATCTCCGAATCTTAGTGTCCCCTATGTGCACCGTTGTAGCATGTACTTTTATCAGTACTTCATTATCCTTAGGCAAGGGATTTTCCATCTCTTTAAGCTGAAGAACCTCCGGTGGTCCGTATTTGGTACAAACAATGGCTTTCATTTTCTTTATATCATATTTACAGGGTAATTCAATGACGCACAACAAATTTAATAAACACAATATGGTGTTTATTTCCCTTATAAATCTAGTGTTAAGTTAAGCATACTTTAGCCAAACCAAGTCTTGTTCTTTTTGCCCTGGACTGTTTTAAAAAATACTCATGTAGCTATGGCTATGCTCATATTTTTTGCATTGCCCAGAACAAAAATTACTGCGACTTATCCGACACAGTACACTTAACTTAACACTAGTTCAATTGTGTTTATCCCCCAAATTTGTCTGGCTAAACGACATTAAACCCGAAATATGCATTAGAAAATCTATTCCGTGCTGAAACTACTTCAAAACAGATCGTTACACTCACTTATCTCAACTCACCATAGCGGTGCTATGCTTCGTTTCCATAAGTGCCTGT
>SDBV01003079.1_pt1 | contig 24844 bp, 23 predicted proteins | sample 2277081 | NCBI WGS metagenome assembly SDBV01 (sample SAMN10402039, study PRJNA504765) | marine sediment metagenome | isolation source: marine sediment core GS10_PC15, 223 cmbsf | place: Arctic Ocean: Southern Knipovich Ridge | collected 2010 | reverse complement strand
CTCGCCCAATCAATCGTCTTTTTCATCAGTTATATGGAAGTAATACATTGCATATCTTCAGGGAGACTCTCGAAAAGCTCAAGGATAAACATGCAAAGTGTAAAGAGGCAATCTACATCATAGACATGGATAAAGACTTAACAAACCTCTTTAGCCCGGGTAGCTGAGAAAGCTCTGTCTTTTAAAATCAGAAGATCAAGCAAAATAGCTTAGAAAATAATATCTCTTGTGTGAGATATAACATTGGATTTTATGCTGGTTGGAGAATAAAACCCTTCTCCCCAAAAAACACTCTATTTTTTATAAATGACTAATAGCCATATATTTAACCATTAAAGTAATAGTTTTTATAATATTGAAAAATTAACCATTTAATTGTTATAATACTTATATATTTTAATAAAAGTTAATAATGATTATGAAAGAAGACATTTTAAATAAAATCCTTAAAATTGATCGCCCAAGATCAATCTCAATTAATATCCACGATATCTCTTTAAATCATTTTTATGACGTAGAGCTAAAAAACACTATCACGCATTTTAAATCTTCTATAAAACCATATATCAAAGATCTATTTTTTGAGCATTTCCCATATCAAAGCTCAAAAAGCGTATCTAATGAGTACTCGCTTCCAGCAATGTTTTTTGAAACATCTAATACTCCTAAATATTTAATCGCTCAAAATACGGGAATACCGATGCAAGAACATTCGCCTTACTTGGATTATGTAAAAAAATTAAAATTTTTTGGCTCATTAAAACAGCGGGAAAATAAATCTGTTTATTTAGAAATAGATGATTTTTTTATGAATCTAATTTCTCAGTCATTAGATGCTTCAATTGAAAAAATCGATGATTTAAATATTAATGTTATCTCAAAAGATGAACATGAAAGGTTTGATGTTTTCCCAATTTTTGAAATCGGAGAAAAGTTTCAATTTAAGATAAAGAATCTTTATTCTGTAAATATTGATAAAGAAGATAACATCCAAAGAGTTTGGTTTTTAGAAATTGAATCCAAGGATCTTCAAGAATTTAGATATAAATATCATCTATTTGAAAAAATTAATGCTCGTAACTTTTTAATTCCTTTAGGTAAGAAAAAATCATTCAAATTAAGAAAGTCTTTTCCATTGATGAGAATCAACATAACTTTTTTTGCCGCTTAAATTTTCTTGCAAAAAATAGTTCTGTCATTTATTTTTTTTCTCTTCAAATCAAAGAGAGGGAAATATGACTAGAATTTCTGATGTATCTTATGCTGTTGGAAGAATATTTTCCCCTGTAAGATCTTTTTTTTCATCAAAAGGCAGAACTTCAAATTCTAAAGAGATAGCTACCCAAACCGAAGATGTTAAAACAGAAAAAGATGAAATTCCATCTGATTTAATAGATGCAATTACTCAAGAAATCATTGCCGTCGATCCACACACCCTTATATGCGGGCACTCATATAGTAAAGTAACAATTGCAGAATCACTCAAACACTCCACAACCTGCCCTCAATGTCGAGCTGAAATTAAGAAAGAAGATGTTGCGCCAAATGAAGCATTAGCCATAAAAATCCAAGAATATGTAAATAAAAACCCTTTAAACAAAAGTTACTATGAAGAAGAAAAAAAGGCTATTTTAGAAAATTATGGACATTTAGCAGATGAAAGTATTCATCCAGGAGGAAGAGTTATTCGTCGAACAGAATATTCACATACTGTTTATCCTTCAGATAGAAGAGATCCAAGCCATAGACCCGCTAGCTCAAATACCTCTCAAGGACCATCTACTCTTTCTGCTCTCAGAGATATGCTTGTATTTCCAACAGATTATATGGCCGATCTTTTCTTTGATCAGGTAAGTGAATTGCCTCCAGGGGAACCAAATTCCAGACAAGCCGAACTTAACAGACGCGTTAGTATAGGAAACATTTTACCACGTTATAATAAAGGCGAAGGGATTTTCCGTTTTAAAAAGTATTTTTTAAGTCTGTTATCAACAAACTTAATACCCTCAGATCAAAGGGCAAAAACATTATATTATTCAGGACTTTCAGGAAAAATAAAACAACTCACCCAAACAATAGCGCTCCTTTCTGAGAGAATATTTGGTAAATACCATCAAGTAACACATTCACCTAAATCTATTTATGCAAATATAAAAGATCAGGCCAAAAATGGTTATTTTGATAATGCTTTAAGGCTTGTTATGAATGAGTTGAAAATAGAGGATGAATATTGGATAGATAAGAGTTATTCAAGAATTGCTAAAGAGGTTGTGGCAGATGAAGTAACAGATGATAATTTGAAACAAGTCTATAGGATAAGTGAAGTGATAAAAGATGATAAGATAAGAGACAAATTATTCGAAAAAGTAGCAAAAGCATGTACCCAAAAAAGAGAATATATTAAAGCTAGTATAACAATTTCTAAAATGTCTAATTTTTTTCGCAAAACCTTATTATTTGGTTTTATTTGGTCTCTGGCAGGCATTCAGAGTTTTCAGTTGATGATAGATGTTATGCTAGAACCTTTTAGATATCTTATTAAAACTTTTATAGAAGATTAGAAAATTCTTTTTCACTTAGGATTTTAATATTTAACTTCTGAGCTTTATTATATTTTGATCCAGGATCTGTGCCCGCTAAAACATAGTCAGTATTTTTGCTAACAGAGCTAGAGGTTTTACCCCCTCTTTCTTTAATGAGGCTCGCAGCTTCAGCTCTAGTATAATTTTCAAGTGAGCCTGTTAAAACAAAACTCTTATTGTTAAATGCATGAGATTTTATGGCCTCCTTCGATTTTTGAGGTGAAACTTTATGCAAAAGCAGAAGATCTATTTCTTCTAAATTATTTTCATCTTCAAAATATTCAATAATAGATTCTGCAACTTTTTCACCAACTCCTTCAATACTTAAAAGATCTTCTTTAGATAGTTTTTCTAAAGTTTTAATATCTTTCGCTCTCTTAGCCAAAAGATCGGCAGTTTCAGAGCCAACATATTTTATGCCAAGAGCCATGATAAATCGACCAAAGGAACATTTTTTGGACTTTTCTATACTCTCTAATAGATTGTGAATGGACTTTTCTTTAAAACCTTCTAATGAAGAGAGCATATCAAAAGTTAAAGTATAGATATCAGAGGGTCGTGAAACTAGATTTTTTTCGACTAGCGTTTGCATAACTTTAGTGCCTAAATGTTCTATATCCATCGCTCCTTTCGAAGCAAAATAGATAAGTCTACGAAGCTTCTGACCTTGACATTTGGGATTATCGCAACGATAGGCAACCTCGCCTTCATAGTTAACCACACTAGATGCACAAATAGGGCATTTTTTGGGCATCTGAAATTTTTTAGCATCTTTTTTTCTTTTTGAAAAATCAACGCTTACTACTTTAGGGATGACATCGCCCCCTTTTTCAATAATGACTCTATCGCCTATTCTGATATCTTTTCTAATAATCTCATCTTGATTATGAAGAGTAGCCCTTGAAATTGTTGATCCAGCTAAAAAAATAGGTTCTAGCTCGGCGACTGGCGTTAAAACACCAGTTCTCCCAACTTGTATGGTTATATCTTTAATAATGGTTTGAGCTTGTTCAGCTGCAAATTTATAAGCTACAGCATGTCTCGGCGATTTACCTGTAAAACCTAAAATTTTATGAGTATTAATATCATCGACCTTGACAACGATCCCGTCTATCTCAAATGAGATCTTTTCTCTTTTATTTTCTATTTGAGTAGCAAAAGACAAAATATCTTCTAAATTTTCACAAAGCTTAAAATATTTTTCATTAGAGATGGGCAGACCTAACTTCTTTAAAAAAGAGTGCATCTCAAATTGAGAGGAAACAAACCTCTCTCCATTTGATATACCGTAGCATATAACATCTAATTTTCTTCTTGCAACCTCTTTTGGATCTAATAGTTTTAAAGATCCTGCCGCCGCATTTCTAGGATTTGCAAAGACATCCTCTCCTTTGTCTTCTCTTTTTTCATTTAACCCTTGAAATATAGCTTTGTGCATAAAAACTTCGCCTCTAACTTCAATTAAATCAGGGATATTATTGCCATGAAGTTTTAAAGGGAGAGTTTTAATAGTTTTAATATTCTGAGTTACATCATCGCCTATTTTGCCATTACCCCGAGTAAGAGCTCTTGTAAGATAGCCTTTTTCATATCTAATAGAAATCGCTGCTCCATCAATTTTAAGCTCAGAGCAGAATTTAACATCTTTTTTTTCTAAAAGTTTGTGAATCCTTTTAATAAAATCTGTCAGCTCTTCTTTAGAATAAGTATTGGCAAGAGATAGCATCGCAGATAAATGCTCAAAATGAGAAAAACCTTTCGTTAGAGCTTCTCCAATTCTGAGGGATGGAGAATTTAGCAAAACTAAATCAGGATGTGCTTTTTCCCAACTTTGTAGCTCTTTTATCAATTGATCGTATTCAAAATCTGAAATCACCGGCCTTGACTCAGCATAATAATGCTTATCCTGCTCGATTAGCTCATCGACAAGCTTTAAATAATCTTGTTGATTTTGGACTTTTTTAGACAAACTCTACCTCAAAAATTAGGCTACTAAAAGGCGTTATATACAAGTATAAGCCATCTTCAGATTTTTTTATAGCTTCATAATCTTTTTCATCTCCCCCGTATTTTTCTAAATTAGTACTGAAAATAATTTTGGCTTTTTTCAAATTTTTTAATTTTATCAAATAATTTTTAAGATCATTTTTAGAAAAATTATGAATGCATAATAATTTTGAATTTTTAGCAATTCTTAGATAGCTAATGATAGAGTTTTTGCTATCTGCTATATCAACCCACTCAAATCCATTGAAGCTAAAATCGTCTTCAAAAAGCGCTTCTTTTTTAAGGTATAGATGATTAATATCCTTTACAAATTCATAATACTTTTTATGCATAGGCTTTTTTAAAAGCTCCCAGTCAAGCTCTTTAAAATTATCCCACTCTTTTAGCACGGCAAGTTCAGATCCCATGAAGGTAAGTTTTTTTCCAGGATGACACATAAAATAGCTATATAAAAGACGTAAATTTGCAAATTTCTCTTTTAAATCCCCCCCCTGCATTTTATCGAATAGGGATTTTTTTTCATAGACAACTTCATCATGAGAAAAAGGTAAAATAAATTTTTCATGAAATGCATACATAATAGAAAAGGTTAGATCATTTTGCTTATTTGAGCGCTCTTGTATATCATTTTTAAAATATTTCAGGGTGTCATTCATCCAACCCATATTCCATTTCAAATCAAAGCCTAAACCTTTTTTATCACTCACACCTTTAAAAGAGGTCGCCTCCTCTGCAATTATCAAAACATCTGAAAATCTCTCACCTATTTTTTGATTTAACCTCTTTAAAAAATCTATCGCTTCTAAATTTAGATTCTCCCCATGAATATTTTTTTTCCACTCCCCCTCTTTTCTAGCAAAATCTAAATATAACATAGATGAGACGGCATCAACCCTGAGTCCATCGATATGGTATTTTTCAATATAAAATAGAGCGCTAGAAATTAAAAAGTTTTGAATCTCTTTTTTGCCATAATCAAAAACAGCAGATTTCCACTGAGGATTAAATCCTAACATCGGATCTTCATGCTCAAATAGCTTTGTTCCATCAAATTTATTTAAAGCAAAATCATCGATTGGAAAATGAGCCGGCACCCAATCTAAAATAACTGCTATATCATTTTTATGCATAAGATTTACAAAATACTGAAAATCCTCAGGGTTGCCATATCTAGAAGTAATGGCAAAAAAACCTGTTACTTGATATCCCCAAGAATCATCGAGCGGATGCTCCATAATTGGCATAAGCTCAATATAGTTAAATCCCATCTCTTTTAGATATGGAACGAGCCTCTTAGCTAGCTCTTTATAGTTTATAAAAAAATCTTTCCCCTTAATCCAAGATTGCAAATGAACTTCATAAATATTTATAGCTCTTGATAGATTTTGTTTTTTTCTTTTTTCCATCCAAGATGAATCTTCCCATAAAAAACTATCAATATCAAAAACAACCGAACTATTGTGAGGTCTAAGCTCTGTAATATAAGCGAAAGGATCTGTTTTTATTAAAATATTATCTACATTTGTTGTAATCTCAAATTTATAAAGCTCTCCATAATCTAAAGAGGGCATAAATATCTGCCAAATACCTGAATCTTTCATATTTTTTAAAGGATTGGTTTTGCCACACCAAGCGTTAAAATTACCAACAAGAGATACCCCTTTTGCGCTTGGAGCCCAAAGGCTAAACTGAATGCCGCTAATCCCTTTAATGTTTTTTTTATGAGCACCTAAGATATTATATAAATTGAAATGTTCACCTCTCACAAACCTTTCGATATCTTCAGATTCCAATAGAGTTTCAAAAGTATAAGGATCATGCGAAGTACTTTGATTAGGCAGATAAATTTTATAATCTAAATGAGCGATTTTCTCTTTTAAATCATGTATAAAAAGACCCCTTTCATCAACCTTTTTAGCTTCAACTTTTTTGTTTTTAACCTCTATAAAAAGCTTTTCATTTTTAGGTCTGAAAATTCTAATAGTTTCCCCATGAAGGCCTAAAAATGAATGAGGATCTGTGTGTTTTTTATTAACTAATAGCTGAAGATCTTTTTCCATGAATAATTTATTGGTTTTATTACGATATAACAAAAATGAAAATTGTTTTTCAATTTTTCTAAATAAAAAAAATATATTTTATTTATTTTTGAAACTTATCTAAGAAATAGATTTTATCTTTTTCAAAAGATATCATCTCTTTATTTTTAAAAATTTTACCTTTTTCTTTGAGATTAGATTTTAAGCGATATGTTCTAATTTTTGATTGAAAAATGAGTTTGATCTTTATATCTTTACTTGGTCTAAAAATTAACTTCTTTATTAGTTTTTTGGACCATTCAATATCAAAAGATCCTACATTAGTCGTAATATTTAGAGCTCTTCCATGATGAAAAGATGTCAAAAGACATGGCAGAATAGAAATCTCATTTGGTTTTTGATCTATTAGTATTAATTTAATTATGTAAAAAAGTTTTCTTAAGATATGCAAGGGTTGGGTGTCTTTTTCATCTATGATCGGAATTATATTTTGATAATCCTCATCATTGACTCTCGGAATGAAAGCTTCAAAGAAATGAGCATTTAAAACATTTAAAAAACTTTGTTCTAAATCTTTTTTTTCTCTACTTATAATTTTTTCTGTAAGCTCTTTGACAATGCATTTTTTTCTGATACAGGCAGATTGTATATCTTGGTAGAATTGAGAATATAAAAATATAAATGGTAAAATTTCCGTTAGATCTGCTCTTTTTTTAATAAGATCTAAGTCTTGTTTTTTGTGAATACCAAAAGATATTTTTTCTGTTGGTTTTTGATCTGAGATAACCTTTATTGGAAGGGTGATTTCATTTTTAGAAGAGATTGTTTTAATCAAATCTAATTTCATCTCAATTTTATTTGAAGGAACCTTTTCAAAAAATATTAAAAACTTTTCTCTTTTTATTATCTTGTAGGATAAAAAACCTCTCTTCGTATGAAAAGACACTTTAACATCACCATTTTTTAGATTTTGAAAAATCGTGAAATCTTTAACGGGACCCTCAAAAAACAAAAATATTTTAAAGCTTTTTTTGGTATCTAGATCGATAAACTCTAAAAGCCCTGGAAATATTTTTACGTAGTAGCTTGAGTTTAGAATCAGAAAAGATGATCCTAATTTATGTGTCATGAGACAAAACTTTTGTCTTATTTTTATTTGCATAATTCTCCTAAGATAAAGCCATCCATATTTTTTACAAGTTTAACATCTAAAATTTGATTTGATGATATTTTTTCATTATTTAAAACATGTACTAATAGGTTATTCTCAGTTGTACCAAGAAAATAATCACCTTTTAGATTTTCAAAAAGGACTTTCATCTCTCTATTAATAAAGGTTTCTCTTTTGGCACTAGATATAAGATTTGCTTCTTTTTGCATCATTTTTTTTCTTTCTTTGATAATATTTGAATCTATTTGATTCTCAAATTTAACGGCTAATGTATTAGGCCTTTTGCTATATGAAAAAAAATGAACTTTTGTAAACTTAGCTTTTCTAATAACATCAATAGAATCTTCAACATCATCTATTGCCTCTGAGGGAAAACCAACTATTAAATCAGTCGAAAAGGTAAAATCGGGGTGTAGGGATGTTAAGATTTTAACCTTTTCTAAAAACATCTCGTTTGTATATTTTCTTCTCATTTTTTTTAAGATCCTATTAGAGCCTGATTGCAAAGAAATATGCAAAAATTTTGACATTTTTTTATAGTTGATAAGAATATCTATTAACTCATCTGTAATATCATGGGGATGAATAGAGGATAATTTAATTCTCTCAATACCTTGAATCTTGCTTATTCTTTTTAAAAGCTCAGTAAATGATATATCTGATTTATATTCCCCTAAATTAATACCCGTTAAAACTATTTCTCTATAGCCAGAGAGAGTTAACTTTGATATTTCATCTATAATGTCACTTGATTCCCTCGATCTCGATCTACCTCTTGTAAAAGGAATTATACAATATGAGCAATAACTATCACAGCCATCTTGAACCTTTACAAAAGCTCTTGTGTGATTATCAAAATTTTTAATTGAAAACTTTGGAACTTTTTTATCTGGAAAAATTTGAGATATTAAAGTCTCTTTTTGAGAATTTGGAATAATTTTTATATCATCATCTAGTTTGTCTTGAACTTCTTTAGCAATGCACCCGGTTAGATAAAATTGAGCCTTTTTGTTCTTCTTTTTTAATGATTTTATAGCAGTTATAGATTTTTTATCGGCATTGCTTGTTACCGCGCAAGCATTAACAATACAAATATCCGCCTCTTCTTTTGAAAAAATTAATCCCAAAGTTTTCATTTGATCTGAAAAAGCCTGCGATTCATACTGATTGGCCTTGCAACCAATAGTCAAAATGTTAAATTTTTTTTTCACTATTTTGCTATAATATAGTTTTAAACAGAGTCAAATATAGCAAAATTATAAAAAAAACAGCATGAAAAAAAATAAATTATGCTTATAATGCGTTTCAAGAAATATATGAGAAAAAAATTATTTTAAAAAGAGGTTATGCTAATGAATGGTTTTGTGCCTACCCAGGAAATGTCATTTTTGAAATCAGTAATTTACATATTTTTTGTCTTTAATTCTATTGGTGAAATACCAGTTTTTGTATCTCTTTTAGCCAGATATAGCCACAAAAAACAACTTAAAATAATTTTTAGAGAACTTACAATAGCTCTATTTGTGCTTTTAGCTTTTGCTTTTTTCGGGAAAAGTGTTCTCCAAGCCCTTCAAATATCTACCGCTACAATAGGTATCGGTGGCGGACTATTATTGATCATCATAGCTCTAAATATGATCTTTCCGAAACTAGAGCATGCTAATAAAAAAGATCTACATGGTCATGAGCCGTTTATTATACCATTGGCCATTCCTGGCCTCGCTGGTCCCGCTACTATCGCAGCTATGTTTATCTTATCTGCTAAAGTCGGCCCTCTTATGACAGCTAGCGCTCTGATAGTCGCTTGGATTCCATCTTTAATTTTACTTCTTGCAGCCTCTTATATAAAAAGAGTTTTAGGCGATAAAGGAATTTTGGCTGTTGAGAAAATTGGTGGGATGATCATAATTCTTTTGGGTATCGAGATGTTTACCAGAGGGATTCTTGATGTTGTGAAGGTGAATTTTTTCAGCTAATTCTCAAACATGCTTAGTTTTTTATAAAGCATTTTAGGAACTTCCGCTTCAATTAGAATATCGTTCTCTTGATAATCTATTGAAATGACTCTTCCCTCTTTTATTATCTCAGAGACTAACTTATAATAACTTTGCGGGATTTTTAGTTTAACAACCCTTCTAAGAGATGAAATCTCTTCCATCATCTTTTCTATCAAATCTTCAAAACCCTGTTTTTTTAAAGCTGAGATTTCAATAGTTTTTGAATACTTTAATTTAAAGTAAGTTAAAAGAGATGGGTCTTTGATTTCATCTACTTTATTTAAACAGGTGATCATGGGCTTTTCATCAGCTTTTAACTCTTCTATAACCTCTAGGCTTGCCTCTGCCATATCTTTTGCGCCTTTTTGAGAAACATCAATTAAATGAATCAATATATCAGATTCTGTCGTCTCTTCTAGAGTGCTTTTAAAAGCTGCTATTAAAGAGTGAGGCAGCTTTCTAATAAAACCCACGGTATCAGTTAACAAGATCTGTTGTCTGTTTGGAAGTGCATATTTTCTAGTGGTTGTATCTAAGGTAGCAAAAAGTTTATCTTCAACTAAAACATTTGCATCAGTTAAAGCATTCATCAAAGTTGATTTTCCAGCATTGGTATAGCCTACAATTGCAAAAGATGGGATATCTGTTTTTTTTCTTTGTTTTCTTTGAAGAGCTCTTTGTTTTTTTATTTGATCTATACTCTTTTGTAGATCTGAGATCCTTTTATTAAGGGTTTGTCTGTCTATTTCGATTTGCTTTTCGCCTGCCCCTTTAAGATAACCACCAGATTTACCACCGGTTCTTTGACGAGACAAATGCGTCCACATTCTTTTAAGTCTAGGCAATTCATATTTGAATTGGGCGAGCTTTACCTGCAATCTGGCTTCTTTGGATTTGGCATGAGTAGCAAAAACGCCCAATATCAACTCTGTTCGATCAATGATCGTTTTTTTTATCTCTTTTTCTAAATTTCTTTGTTGATGAGGAGCTATATTTATATCAAAAATAACGATATCTATACCTTTTTCATCTACTAGCTCAGCGATTTCTTGAACTTTTCCACTACCTAGATAGGTTGAAGACTCTATCTTTCTAATGTGTACACCCATTTTACCAGCGCTCTCAAGACCATAAGTACTAGCTAAGTTCTCTAGCTCATCTAAATGCTCAAAACATATATCTTTATCTTTTGAGTTTATATAAACACCGATGAGAAGAGCTGTTTTAGACCCTTTGGTATCTAATAGTCTGGTTGATCCTAAATCTAAATCATCTTTTGTAGACATAAGCTTAAAAATTTAATTTAAGGCCATCATAGGCCAGTTTAATGTTTTTAGAAGATTTTTGTTTTTCAAGTTTTTTAGCCGTTGATATATGCTCAATTTCATGCGCCAAGTGAGTTAGATAAGTCATTTTAGGTTTTATCTTATTTGCAAACTCTATCGCTTCTTCAATATTAAAATGAACAGGAGTCGGCTCTTCTCTTAGAGAGCTTAATATCAAAATATCTAAATCTTTTAACTTATCTAAAATTTTCTCTCTATATCTTTTGATATCCGTAATAAATGCAAAATCATCTACTCTAAAACCTAATACCTTTTTGCTATCTTGAAAATAAGTAAAACCCTCAAAGGTAATATCTGCAACCTTAAAAGATAGTTTTTTCTCATTCAATACCTGAAAATCAAATCTGGCACTTTGCGTATGACCTTTGATATTTACTTCGAACATATAATCATATTTTTTTTTAATCTCTTTTAAAGTCTCTTTTAATAAATAACATTTCAAGGGTTTGTTTTGCATACGATTAAAAATTCTTAAATCATCAAGTCCTGCTATATGATCAAAATGTGCATGAGTGATAATTAGAGCGTCTAATTTATTTATATTAAACTTTATAGCTTGATGCCTAATATCAGGACCTACATCCACTAGTATATTTTTTCTATTTTTTTGAATCAAAATAGATGGTCTTAATCTTTTGTTATATTTAGATGTAGATTTGCAGGTTCTACATTTGCAGCCTATCACCGGCGATGCAGTAGACGAGCCCGTTCCTAAAAAAGTTATTTTCCCCATTTTTATTTTTCTTCCCTTACCTTCAATAAATTAAAAGACTCTAATGCAAAATTGAAAAAGAAAATAATAAAAGGTGTTAAAAAAAGTGTAAACGGAATCATCAAGAAAAAAGACATAAACCCTGAATAAACATTGTTCATTGGAAGAGCAAAATAAGATTTAGTAAAAACTATGGATAAAAAAAGAATAAAATAAGCGATAAAAACAACTAAAAGAGCTATAAAAAATAAAGTTAAATTACCAAAAAGATTTACTTTAAAATTTAGCATTATACTTTTTAAAAGCTCTTTTTTCTTCTTTTGAGATAGCGACATTTCAGGCGATATAAAAAATAAGGCTCCTACACTAAATACCACAAGTAAAATCGCGAGTAAAATAAGCAAAAATGGAATAATCGATAGAAAGACCCCAATAAAAGATCCAACATGAGGAATGTTTTTTATCCCTACAAAAAGACCAAAAACAACCCACAAAAGTAAAAAAACAAAAATTACAGGAATAGAAATGTAAAATGTACTTAAAATCAAAGGACTTGATTTTTTCAAAATTTGTCGATAAGAACAAGTTAGATTTTTTACTTCATGATAATTAATCCTAATAAGAAAAGCTCCAAGGACAAAAAAAATAGCAAAAGCTATAAAAATTGGTAAAAATAATCTACATAAAAAAACCCAGTTATTGGCACTCAGTGTCATAGACCTAAAAAAAACAAAAATGATCCCTACTAAAAAAACAAATGGATAACTGAAAATCAACTTTTTTTTGTTAAATGAAAAAATAAATGCTCTTCTAAAACATTTTTCTAAATCTTGAAATATCATCTTTTTTATTCCTTTTTCCTATTTAAAGTTGGCTGAATAAGGTTTGACAAGATAGGCAACCAAGTGTTTGTTTTCCAGAAGATCGACAGGCATGTATCTAAGAAAAGAATCAAGCGTTGCGCTATCCCTTTCGTTTGCTTCAACGATCGCTTCGAAAAGCACATCTTTACCTGGCTTTTTGCATCCTGCTTTTTCTGGGCTAATTGAAAGGTATTCTTTTAGCTGAAAAATGATCTCTACTTTTTTATCTATCTCCAAACAAGCATTCACATCCAGTATCTTTTTAGAATAACTATCTGTGAGGATCCTAAAACGTTGCCATATATTGTTTAATTCATTTGCATAAAAATCTAGTGTGTTTTTTAAATTCGATACCTTGGTACTTAAATCATCAATTTTACTTGAACTGCTTGAATAGGATGAACGGCTCTTTTCTATTTCACGCCAAGTCCCTTTAAATATTTCAAAATTTAACATTAGATTGGAAATTTTTTTTACACTTGATCGAACACTTTTTCTCATTGATTCTACCCTTCCTAAGAGAGCCTCATGATTGGTATATTTGCACACAGATATTTTTGTTTGTACACTTTCCATCACACTCAGATTATGTGGTATATCATCTAATAATTTTTGAGATACTTGCTCTATTTGTGAAATATCATCTTTTATTCCTTCTAATCGCTCAAAACTTAGAGAAACCGGCATACTCATTAATATTCTCCTTGCAAATATAATTTTAAAAATTATTGACAGTTTTTTAAAAATAAGTAAAGAACTAAAATAATTATTAATTTGAAATTCATTATTTCATCTTTGAATTTCATTTGATCTGATTTTTTTAAAAAAATCATATTTAGACACTTAAAAATATAATAAAGGCCCTTCTCTGATACCTATTTATATATTTGGTTATCCAAATTACACCCATCTGCTATAATGATAATCTTTAAATAAATTATTTTATTTATGCTGCAGAAAGAAGACTGTCTAAAAACTAAATTCTCCTTTTTGATAATGACTCTAACAGATGAACCTCTTTTAGTTTTTTATACACTAATTCCTCTCATTTTAAGAAAAGAGTTTCATGCAAACGCTTTGCATATATCTTTATTTACTATGATTAGGCCTGTGCTTTCTAGTTTTTCTTTTTTTTGGGGAGCTTCTCTAACTTACAAAGAAAAACCCAATTTAATAAAAAATCATATTTTAGCTTGGATAATAGCTAGAATCCCTTTTTTATTTTTTCCTATAATGACTAATTTTTATTATATTTTTATAGCCGCTGCTATCTATCAAATATTTTATAGGGCTTCTATTACCGCCTGGACAGAGATTATCAAAAGAAAAATAAATAATTCTCGAGAATCTATTTTTTCAACTTTTGCTCTATTCGCTTTTATCGAAGGTCTTTTATTGAGTTTCTTTTTTAAAAACTTTGTAGATGAATCTGCTTTCAATTGGAAAATAGCCTTCTTTGTTTCTGCTCTCATTAGTTTATGTTCTGTTTTTCTAAAAATAAAAATAGATGTGCCAGTATTTGAACAAAAAAATCCTAAAAACAACGTTTTATCTCCTATCACAGATGTTTTTTCACTTTTAAAAAACAGAAAAGATTTTGCTCATTTTCAGCTAGGTTTTTCAATAGGTGGTTTTGCTTTAATCTTAATCTCCCCTGCTTTGTATATATTCGCCAATGATGTTTTAAAGATCACCTATAATGATATGATTAGTGCAAGGCTTATCTTTATGGGCTTTGGTTTTATTTTATCTTCATTTTTTTGGAAAAAAGCTTTAAAAAACACTTCTATAAATTATCTAACTATTTGGGTGCTTTTGGGGTTTAGTATTTATATACTATTTTTACTACTCTCAAAATATAGCTTCCCACTTTTTTTCTTAGCTTTCTTTTTCTATGGAATAGCACAAGCTGGTAGTAAGCTTCTTTGGGATTTATCTGGTATTTACTTTTCTAAAGATCAAAATAGTTTGCTTTTTACTTCTACTAACTTATTCGTTTTAGCAATAAGAGGGCTAATAGCTCCAATTTTAAGCAGTATCCTTTGTGTGATGTTCTCACCCTCAATGGTAATATTTGTTGGGCTAACAATAACGCTATTAGGATTTTTTATAACAATTAGACTTAAAAAAACTGCTCTAGATTATAGCAAGTCCTATTAAAATTAATTTTTAAACTTCTGTGCTCTTCTCTTCTTCGGAAGAATCTGTATTTTTATGATTTCTATAGCTAGTTAAACATTGATGAATAAAACATGTTGCACCAGCTAGCATTAAAAACGAACCAGTAGCAGAAAACACAGTTCCCCCAAATGCGTCATTTTGAGCATATAAAGCCATCCCTACAGCTTCTTTCACTGTTTTCTTGTCTTCTTCTTCTGGGCCTGAAACTTCACTGCTTTCCTCATGACTATTAGAGCTTTCTATACTATCCAATCTAGCATTCATGATGATCTCCTTAATTTTTTTCTCAAAAACATAAGCATTTGAAAGGTATTTTGATCAAGCAAAATTGATAGTATTTATTGCCAAAAAAAAGGGCTTCGAACATCTTCACCGAATATAGGTTACATTACCTACATGTTAGGTAGATATTTTTTAGTCAATAATTTTATATAAAAACATCTATTAAACTGCTTAAAATTAATAAAGAGTCCTATAAAATTAGTCTCATTTTGTAGAAAAAGTTTAAAGAAATACATTAATATAATACAATTATTTACAGCTTAACCGTAAAAATTGTTGAGGTAACAAAAATGTCTAAAAATCAGATGCTTAATAGTCCTTTACCCCCTTGGGAAAAGAACCCTATAAATAATCATTCTTCTAGTCTATCCTTTCTTTTCAAAAAAAGTTCTTTTACTTTCTTTTTTGCCACATTTATATGGCAGTTTAACTATTAATTTTATTTTTAATTAGGTCTATTAATTTTTTATTTTAATTAGATCTTAAATATTTTTTTAATTTATTTAATTTAGGTTGTATTATGACTGAATCAAAAAAAATTGGTGTATTGTCAGCTATTATCGTGCAGATGAATGCTATGATAGGAGCTGGAATTGTTGCTATTCCCGCTTTTTTAGCAGAAGAAGTAGGGTTAGCGGGGATATTATCTTATGTTTTAAGCACTATAACTATTCTTTGTTTAGCAATTTCTCTTGCTAAATTAGCTAAAAATTATCAAGGAAAAGGATGGACATATCTATATCCTTCATTATATGGAGGGCATATTTTAGGAATGGTCTCTTCTTTTTGTTATATTTTAGGTGTTCTTATCGCTATGGGATTCGTAGCTAAACAATGTGGTATTTGGATACATGAAATTTTACCAATTTTAGATCCTTATATTTTTAGCATCATTATGGTCATGCTTTTAACATTTATAGTAATCGCTGGGACTAAAACATCATCTATTGGACAGTTTATTATTTCAGCAGCAGTTGTAATGAGTATAATAATTATTAGCACTGTATGCTTTCTTAACTTTAATCCAAAACTTTTAACTCCATTTATGCCACATGGAATAAAACCTGTTTTTTCTATAGCTCCAAAAATTTTGTTTGGATATTTAGGTTTTGAATGCATTATTTCATTGTATGCAATTACTCATAACCCTCAAAAAAATATTATGAAGGCAGCTATTAGTGGAGTTATTTTGGTAAGTCTCTTATATATGATTTTTGCTGTCTCAATTTTATCCGCAATTACAGTTGATACTTTTTTATTACATAAAGGAAGCTCTTTAGCAGCAATATTTATAACGGCTTTCCCAAAGCATAAGTATTTAAATAGTTTAATCTATATTGGCGGAATTTTCGCTATAATAGGCACTTTGCATTCAATGATTTGGACACTTTCTTTGCAAATAACAGATATTACTAAGAAAATTCAAAATGCATCTCTTTTAAAATTTAGTCAAATCTCTACAGGTAGCATAAAAAGATCAGCTCTTCTTTGTGCTTTGATTATTTGTTTAACTGTTCTTTTATTACATGATGAAATCATTTTAGCTATTGCTGTTTCTTTAATGATTATTAGCTATCTTTTAACCATTTCATCCCTTTTTTTTAAAAAAGAAGAAATAAAATCGTATAGAATAATTTATCCAATTTTAGCAGTTATTGGTGGTTTTATAATGATTGGTTTTTCGATAAATTCAATATTTGTTTATTTTAGATAAATCTTATTTTATTTAAGCATTAATAATCTCGAATACATTTGGACATTGAAAAAAAAGCATTTTTTTTCAATGTCTTTTTTTTGAATCAACAATTAGACTAGATCTCATCTCTCAATATTTTTTCTCTTATATCTTTCATATATTCAACCATAAAATGCAGGTTATGAATACTTGCTAGACTAAGAACTGTTAGCTCTTTGGCTTTAAAAAGATGATGCAGATAAGAGAGTGTGTAATTTTGACAGGTATAACAAGTGCAGTTTTCATCGATAGCTGAAAAGTTCATAGCATTCTTTGTTCGGCTCAGTTTTATATTTTTGTTTTTGGATAATATAAGTCCATGTCTAGCGGCTTTGGTAGGATATGAGCTATCGAAGGTATCAAGGCCTAAAGGAATAGAAGCCTTTAGAGATGCAATATCACCAATCCCGAGAAGATGGTTTGGTTTTTTATCTGGCATATGATTCATGGTAAATTTAAGCATTTCTATCATCTCTATTTTGTTTTTACCAACACTTCCTCCGATTGCAAAACCATCAAAATCTAGGCTTGATAAATACTTTGCACTTTTTTCTCTAAAACCTTTATTTATTCCACCGTGAATTACTGCGTACATTGCTTGGTTTTGTCTATCTTTTAGATGATAGTCTAAAGATCTTTTCTCCCATCTATGAGTTCTATTTAGAGACTCTTCTAGAGTTTTTAGATCTGTATGGTAAGGTGGCAGCTCATCTAAAGGGATAATAATATCAGCGGCTATATCTTTCTGAGCTTGAACAGATGACTCGGGCGATAAAAAAATCTTTTTTCCATCTCGATAAGATCTAAAATAAGCACCATCTTCGGTAATTTTTATTAATGTAGAGTTCACTTTTTTAGTGCCTTTACTTTTAAGCTCAGATGCCACAGATCCATAGGCTAAAGAAAACACCTGAAATCCTCCTGAATCAGTAATAATGGGGGTGTTTCTGTTAATAAACTTATGAATACCTCCAGCTTTTTTTATAAGAGTTGAGCCTGGCTGCAAAATTAGATGATAGGTATTACAAAACATCAACTGCAAGCCGATTGAGTTTAACTTAATATTATCTATAGCTTTAATAGTTCCATTGGTACCAACGGCTACAAAATTGGGTGTATCAATAATGCCGTGGGGAGTATAGATTTTTCCAACTCTGGCTTTTGATTTTTTTGAAGTATGTAAGATTTCAAATTTAAAACTATTCATAATTTATTTTTTTAAAAAATGTTTTTGAAAATTTCATGAAAGGGGCAGCTATAAAAATTACTAAACTTTTAATAATAAAGCTAAAGAGAATAATATCCAAAATAGATTTTGCCTGACCAAATAGAGCTAAATAAGTAAATAAGATAGTATCTAAAAGCTGGGTTAAAATAGATGATAGAGTCATTCGAAAAACAAGGTGCTTATCTTTAAATATTTTTTTTAAAAAACCAAAAAATATCACATCAAATCTACTCGCTATAAAAAAGACTGTGATTGAAGATATTATTATTCTAGGAGAGTTTGTTAAAATATTTTGAAAAGATGTTTGGGTATTATCAAAAATGCTTGGGATATATAAAAGGTGAACTTTAGCCATTATTAAAAAAAATATCATCGAAAAAAAAGTAATTTTTATTGCTTTTAGAGATGTTTTTTTTCCAAAGTATTCTTGCAACAGGTTTTGACCTAAAACAGCTCCAACTATGTAAGCATCAGTTGAAGTTACTACTTTGGTAAATAGATCGATTTGTTTGATAACGAATAAATTGGCTAAAATAGCTAAAAGAGCGACTAAGGCTAAAAGATAATTTTTACCCAATCGTAGCGCTATTAGTAAAAATAAAACAATTATGAGAATATGAGATGCAAATAATATTTCATTCATAAATGTAAACGTAAATGTGAAAATAGTTTTTTGAAAAATATTATAGCAAAATGCTCTTTAATTAGAGACAATTTATAGGATCAAAATAAACTTCATCTTCGAAAATATATAAAAAACCATAATCAACTTCATTGACAATAAGACTGTAGGTTCCAATAGGCAGATTATAGCCTCTTTTAAAATTAATTATATTACTATTAGAAGATAGATCTTCGATTGGATAATCTACAACTTCAAATAATATTTTGCCTTCATCAAATTGAGTGGGCTTTTGCACTTCAACACTTATAATATTAGTCTCTTCTGAGTCATAAAAATTCTCAAAGGGTCTTATTTTTATTTGAAAATATATCCCAGAGTTTTCAACTTCTGCAAAGAACTGATGGAAATTTGAAAAAACAGGCAAAACAAATAACAGACAAAAAAAGAAAATTATTTTTTTCATATTTTTAAAAAAATATTATAAATTTTTAATATCAATTGGCTCAATATCATCTTCAATCTCGAAACCAAAAATTTTACTATAAAAATATAGCTCTGCTTCCAAAGTTTTTTTAATAACATCCGCGCTTCTAAAGCCATGGCCTTCTTTTTCAAAAAGCAAATAGGCCGTTGGAAGTTTTTTCTCATTCAAAGAATCAAACATCTTCTTGGCTTGATTAGGCAGAACTATTTTATCTTCTTGACCTTGAAATAAAATAATCGGACAAGATAAATGTTCAATAAAATTAATAGGTGATCGATCAAAATAAACTTGTTTTTTCTCTGGATAAGGCCCTAATAATTTTTCATCATATTTAGCTTCAAATTTATGTGTATCTCCATGAAAAAGCTCTAAATCACATATCCCATAGTATGATGCGCCTGCCTGAAAAGTATCTCTAAAGGTTAAAGCTGCTAGCGTTGTATAACCACCTGCGCTACCACCTTTAATGATTAATTTATTTTCATCAACCAAACCCTTTTTAGCTAAGTATTTAGCTGCATTAGCGCAATCATCAACATCTTTGATACCCCAATTGCCGTATAGCCTTTGTCTGTATTCCCTACCATAACCTGTGCTACCTGCATAGTTCACATCAGCAAAAGCAAAACCTCGAGAGGTCCAATATTGAATCTCTAAATTTAAAACACTTAAAGATTGAGCTGTAGGTCCTCCATGAGATTTTACAATAAGAGGAGGTTTATTATTTTTCTTACTTAAATAATCCTTGTTTTTAGGCGGATAGTAAATCATGTAAGCGCTTTGATCATCTTCTGTTGGAAATTCAATATTTTGAGGCTCTGAAATGTATGAATGATCGATATCAATTATTTTGCTTTTCTTTAAAATTTGAAGATCTTTATTTTTGAGATCTAAACTAACGATAGCATCTACTTTGGTGGGAGAGGCTCCAACAAATAAAACTTTCGAGTCTATAACACAAATATTAGAATATTTTGAAAATTCAATATTTTTAGTTTTAATATCCTCTTTAGTTTTATTTTCAGGATCGATAAGACATAAATTATCCCTTCCATTTTTATTGTAAGTAGCAACTATGAAAAGTTTACCATCATCTATATAAAAATCATAAGTGGACATCCCAAAAAGCCAAAGAGGTTCTCCAAATTCAGCATCCATAGGATAGATACTTTCTATAACCCCATCTCTATAGCGATATAAATTCCAAAAATTTGATTTATCAGAAACAAAATATAAATATCCATCTTCTGCCCATCTAGGTTGAAAAATGGATTCATTTTCTGATCCTGCAATACATGTAATATTTTTTAGAGTCCCATCTTTTTGGATATCAGCAATAAATAATTTCGCTGCATCCCAAGGCATATCAGGGTGATTCCAAGCTAAAAAAACCATTTTAGTCTTACTTGCATTAACATCTATCGATGAATAAAAATCATAGCCAAAAGCTATTTTTTCTATCTTTTGATTTTCATCTATTTTAACAATAGAGTTATTAACTTCTGTCTCTAAATGCTCTTCTTGTACGGCATATATTACATTTCTTTTGTCATCTACTATGTAATTTGCATATCTATCATTAGAAACAGGTGTGATAGGATAATAATTACCATTTAGATCTTTTTTATAGATTTGTTGATCTTCAAAATTTGAAAAATAGATTTTTTCATCCTTTATAAAAAAAGAAAGCCCCCCATATTCATGGACTTTAGTTCTCGCATTAAATTTCTTATCCAAAACCTCATCAAAAGTTTTTCCATTATATTTTAAGATTGTAGATCTGCCTTTTTCAAAACCTCTAAGCTCTGATATGTATATATCTTTGTCATCGACAAAAATATTTAAAAATTTAACCCCCTCTTTAACTATCATATCTGATGTTATAGGAGATTTCCAAGATCCAAAATCTTTTTCAATGCCCATAAAATTTATCCACGCAAAAATTAAGATTAATAAAATATTCATCGAATTTGAATTTACACAAATGTGTAAAAAAAGAAAATCCAATTTTCAAAGTTATATATAAAAAAACCGATTCCTAATACTTTGATTTATACGTTCTTTAGATCGATAGATTCTGCTTTTTTATATTTATTAAAATAGCAAAGCATTTTGCCTAAAAATAGACCAAAAGATGTTGCAGATAAAGACACAAATTTATAAAAAAAAGAACTGTTTTTCATAATATTTGGATCTTGTGAGATCTTAAATCCGAAATAAAATTTGATAACAAAAAACATTAAAAGAAATATTAGAGTTGCAATTTCTCCAGGCAGAGCAATCAATTGATTTTTTTTATCCGCTTTGATAATCTTTTTTTTCAATATCAACCAATTAATTGAAATACCCATAAAAACAAACATCAACCAAAGACTAACTACAAAAAAATCTCTAGCTATAAAAAAGATACGAAGATTTAAAATGAAGAAAATCAGAGGCAATAAAAATAGTTTTTTGATGGATAGTACATTTGGTCTACTAGCAGTTATTCCGACATATAATAGGTAGGCTAAAATACCGAAGACCCAAATAGGAGTTCCTTTTAATATATCTAAAAAATTATTTGGCATAATTTTACTCTAAAAATTTCTATGAACAGATTATCATAATTCCAAATTGATAAGAGCAGGAATGTTATAAAAACCTATATAAATCTGTGAACGTTTAAAATAAAAATTTTAAATCACACTTTCAAATGAATTTTTACTAAATATTTGATTGTTTAAAGATCTGATATCAGCTATCATATTTTCAAAAAATTGAGGCTTTTAAAATGTTTTTTTTGCCATTTTTTTTATTTGCTATTTGGTCTAGCTGCTTTCCTTTAGGGAAAATTGCAATGGATTCATCCACTCCACTATTTTTTACAGCAACTAGGATGTTGCTCGCCTCAATTTTAATTTTAGGCTATCTCTTTATTAGGAAAAGAAAAGATCTAAAAATTTCTATAAAGCAAGGTTTTGCAATTTGCATACTAGCTATTTTAAGCATGTATCTAACAAATGCATTAGAGCTTTACGGACTTAAACATTTATCCGCTGCTAAAACTTGTTTTTTATATAGTCTAACCCCATTTTTTGCAGCTATCTTCTCTTACATCCATTTCAGAGAAAAAATGAACTTTAAAAAAATGATTGGTATGTCTATCGGATTTATAGGTATTTTGCCAGTTTTTTTCTTTCAAGGTGGCTCGGAAAAATTAACAAGCTCATTTTTGCATATCTCCTTGCCTGAAATAGCCATTATAGTAGCTGTGATATTTTCTGTTTATGGCTGGATTTTACTTAGAATCTTAGTTAAAAATAATAATGTCTCTCCACTAACCGCTAATGGCTGGGGCATGTTAATCGGTGGTATTTTTGCTCTTGTTCATTCTTACTTTTTCGATAGCTGGAATCCACTTCCTATAACAAGTGGTCATACAGCTGGTTTCTTGCAAGGACTTGGCCTGATAACTCTTTTATCTAATGTTTTATGTTATAACCTCTACGGCTATCTTTTAAAAAGATATACCGCAACTTTCATGTCTTTTGTAGGACTTTTAAGCCCCGTTTTTGCATCTCTCTCTGAATGGTTACTTTTAAAAACCCCACCATCTCCAAGAATACTCGCATCTACTTGTGTAATAATTTTTGGTCTTTGGATTGTTTATAGAGAAGAGCTTAAACAAGGATACATTATCAAAGGCAGTAAATCTTTAAGTGATAAAAACGTTAAGACTACAGCGTAGCAAATCTATCAGATCCTGCTCTTAGAGTTACAGCGCTCTTATTTGTAGTGAAGTTCACAAAAGCCGTAAACTTTATTTTTCTTACAATGTTATCTTCTTTTCCAATTGTTACTTCATATTTATAAGCAAGAGACGGGTTTGAAGATTCATCCCAAATAACAGCCCATTTTATCTCAGAAAATCTTGGTATTTTATACCCATCTATGAATAGACTCCCCATCACACCATTCGTTTTCATATTGTAAGATGAAAGCACTTTTGTTATAGTTTCCATTTTTGCTCCTAATATATTCTTGAAATTATAAGATATTTTATACTATTTATTCATTTAAAATATTAAAGATTTGTCTTATATATTTATTTTTTTATTAATAAAATAAATATTTATATATATTAAAGATATGAATCTTAAACAATTTAAAACATCTTTTGCATATCGATACTTTCCAACATATTTTTTTCTTCTGTGACGATTTTTCAACTAGGCCTTTTTAATGAGAGTTATTTTAACCAGGCATTATTTTTTTAATTGCCTCTGTAATCTATTTAAGCCTCTTAAAAAACTAAAATATCATACCAATAAAGTCTTAATAGAACAAAATCTCGTACAAGAGCGTCAAAAATACTTGATTATCTGAAAAGTTGTTAAAAATTAAAATAATTATTATAAAAATAATATTTTTAGTATAAATTTCATTTTATTTTAAGCTTTTTTCAGCTATAATATTACTTAAAAACATATTTTTTAATTATAATAGGAGAATATAAGTTATGATACCTGAAGGTTTAAGTGATAGAGAAGATTTAGATTTTAGATCTCTTTCGTCAGAAATATCAGATCCATCAACCTCTGAAATTAGAAGAGGAGAGATCTATACAATCGCGAGAGCTGCAACAGATGGCTTTAACAGTTTTTTCCAAGATGATGTAATTGATATAGCAATAATAAAAAGTGTTGGTGAACAAATAGAACTTCATCAAACCCATGAATCTATGCATCTGGTACAAAGAACTATTACATTAGCCAGCAAAGCTAAAAATCTTTGTACTACCTACCCTAAAGTATCTATTTTTGCTCTGACTTTTTTTGCCGGTGAATATTTAGGTTTTTCAACTCCATATCTTTCGATGACCATGGCATCTTTGACAGCTTGTGGATATTACTTTTTACAAAGACAGATTGACAGAGAAAACGCTTCTTTAGATGGGTTGGTAATTGATATGTCAGGCCCCCGTATAGTCACCTCCTCTCTAAGAAGAGATACGGCAACTTCATCTTCAAGAGCTCCATCACCCGCTGCAAGAGATCCTGAAGAAGAAGATCTAGAAAGAGCCATTGCAGCCTCTCTTAGATCCACTGCCCCTCCTTCATCAAGAGGCCCTATGGAAATGGAACCTCCTAGAGATTTAGATAGAAGAGATAGTGAGCTCTCCCTTGAAAGTGATACTTTCGCTATGCCAAATGGCTCTATAGCTAATAAATATGAAACTATCATTTATCTTTTAACAAAACACTCTAATAGCTCTTCATTTGAAGAGCATGAGTTCCATTTTATCAGTTCTCTATTAACTCAAGGTTTTGGCATAAAATGTGAGAGTCAAGAAATAATAGATCAGGTATTAGCTATTAGATATCTAGAATCTGATAGAGAAAAGTTCGACGCTTTTGTCGCATTAATACCAGGTGAATTAATTAAACAAAATTTTCTTGAAGCTACAAGACGCTAAAGATTTTTAAAAAGGTGTTTTTGAAAAAACGGATATGCGGTTACCAAGACTTGAACTTGGGACCTCGACATTATCAGTGTCGCGCTCTAACCAACTGAGCTATAACCGCATTTATGGAGGCTAGGAGAGTCGAA